>TARA_R110002096_G_scaffold214083_6_pt1 | contig 15066 bp, 12 predicted proteins | sample TARA_R110002096 | Tara Oceans TARA_R110002096 (sample SAMEA4397295) | marine metagenome | biome: Polar Biome; feature: [DCM] deep chlorophyll maximum layer (ENVO:01000326); material: water (ENVO:00002006), including particulate matter (ENVO:01000060) such as... | depth 35 m | reverse complement strand
GGAATATCCGCAACCATGGCTTCCGTGGTGATCAGAAGACCGGCGACAGAGGCCGCATCCTGAAGCGCCGTACGAACCACTTTGGTCGGGTCGATGATACCGGCGGCGATCAGATTGGTATATTCTTCCTTCTGAGCGTCGAAACCGAAGTTGAAGTCAGTACTTTCTTTCAACTTGCCTGCAACAACCGCACCGTCAACACCGGCGTTTTCAACGATCTGGCGCAGAGGCGCTTCAAGCGCTTTCCGCACGATGTTGATGCCGACAGTCTGGTCGCCATTTGCGCCTTCAAGACCTTCGAGAACCCGGATGGAGTACAACAGAGCTGTTCCCCCGCCAGGAACGATACCTTCTTCAACAGCCGCCCGGGTGGCGTGCAGGGCATCGTCAACCCGGTCTTTACGTTCTTTCACTTCCGTTTCCGTCACACCACCGACTTTGATCACGGCAACACCACCAGCGAGTTTCGCCAGACGTTCCTGCAGTTTTTCCTTGTCATAATCGGATGAGGTATTTTCGACGGCATTGCGGATCTGGCCGCAACGGGCTTCGATAGCATCACGTTCGCCAGCGCCATCAATAACAGTCGTGTCGTCTTTGGTGATGGAAACCTGTTTCGCGGTACCCAGCATATCCAAGGTCACGGTTTCCAGTTTGATGCCCAGATCTTCAGACACAACCTGACCACCGGTCAGGATCGCGATGTCTTCGAGCATGGATTTACGACGGTCGCCGAAACCAGGCGCTTTAACAGCCGCGATTTTCAGTCCACCGCGCAATTTGTTCACCACCAGGGTTGCCAGGGCTTCGCCTTCAACATCTTCCGCAACGATCAGCAGGGGACGTCCGGACTGCGCCGCTGCTTCGAGCAGAGGCAGCATTGGTTGCAGGCTTGTCAATTTTGACTCATGCAACAGGATGTAAGGGTTTTCCAGCTCAACAGACATTTTTTCGGCATTGGTCACGAAGTAAGGCGACAGGTAACCGCGGTCAAACTGCATGCCTTCAACAACGTCAAGCTCTGACTCGAGGCCCTTGGCTTCTTCAACGGTGATCACGCCTTCTTTGCCCACTTTATCCATGGCGTCGGCAATCATCTTACCAATTTCAGTTTCGCCGTTGGCGGAAATGGAGCCTACTTGCGCAACTTCTTCACTGGAGGAAATTGTTTTTGTCCGGCCTTTCAGATCGGCAACAACAGAAGCCACCGCCAGGTCAACACCACGACGCAGATCCATCGGGTTCATACCGGCGGCAACGGCTTTAAAGCCTTCCCGCACAATAGATTGCGCCAGAACGGTTGCGGTTGTTGTACCGTCACCCGCCACGTCATTGGTGCGGCTTGCGACTTCGCGCACCATCTGGGCGCCCATATTTTCAAACTTGTCGGCAAGTTCAATTTCTTTGGCGACAGACACACCGTCTTTGGTGATCCGTGGTGCGCCGAATGATTTTTCGAGCAATACGTTGCGGCCTTTAGGGCCCAGGGTGACTTTCACAGCATTGGCGAGGATATCCACGCCGTTTGCAATACGCGCGCGGGCGTCAGAGCCAAACTTTACGTCTTTTGCAGCCATTTCACTAATTCCTTTAATTTAGATTATATTTCCAGAAGGGAGACAAATTATTCGATGATGCCCATCAGGTCGGATTCTTTCATGATCAACAGGTCTTCGCCGTCGATCTTGACTTCCGTACCGGACCATTTACCGAACAATACTGTATCGCCTGCTTTTACGTCGAGGGCCGTTACCGTACCGTCTTCGGCTTTGGCGCCACTGCCTACGGCGACGATTTCGCCCTGGCTTGGTTTTTCCTGTGCGCTATCCGGAATGATGATGCCGCCAGCAGTTTTTTGTTCCGCGTCAATGCGACGAACAAGAACACGATCATGTAAAGGACGAAAACCCATTTCTGAGAACCTCTTCTAGTTTGTTGAAATTTTTCCCGTTAGCACTCCCTGCATGAGAGTGCTAACAACACTGCTAGAGATAGAAGCTCTGACGATATAGTTCAAGGGGCAGGATGGAAAAAAATCACAAAAAAGTGAAAAATGATCGTCCCCCGGAAAACGTCATAGGAAACAGGCTCATTTTCACGATAAAGGCTGATACAATCCCTTGGGGTCGTCCACCTCCAGAAGCCAGAGATCCTCATCATATTTGCGCTGCCGCATCATGTAATCCGTCGCCTCGAATTCCGGCACGAAATCTTCTCCCAGCGGTTTGTGCCAGCCGAGTTTCCCCTCCGGATTGCGGCGTTGCCCATAGAGAATACACCCCTGCCCGGCGACATATTGCTTGATCAGAACCAGACCACGATCACCATCACCGCGCTGCTCCACCGTCATGGGCAGGAACAATCCATCGCACCGGCGAATTTCCGCCGCCACCCACAGGCTGGTTTTCAGGCCTTCGTCAAACATGCTGTATAATATCCTTTATCATTGAGAACCGTATATAGACCGAACCTGACCAAAAAAAAAGCCCCGGCGGTTAAACCGGGGCCAAAATGTCCTGAAGCATAATATCATGACAGTTGGAAGATATCAGGGGTTCATTCCTGATGGAAATTCTTGAGAGATCAGGTCACACCATTTTACAGGCCTCTACGCCACAGGCTTCGCCTGTACGGGTCTCTCCAAAGGATAATTCGGTCGCAGCCTGGTCCTGCCCCAGATCCGCCTGGGCCATCTGACTTATGGCGACCATCAGAAGAAGAGACACCATGACGGCATTAATCATATGCTGCAGTTTACGCGCCGCCGTGAAACGCTGACCCCGCAGCGGACGTCCGCCGGCATGCAACAAGCTCATAAAACTGTAAGGGTCTGTTTGGCTGATCAGTAAATTCTTCATGTCTCTTTCCTTTTCTTAAAACCTTCGGGGCCGCTTCGAAAGCGTCCTCAGAGGCGCGCCAGCCTGTCTAGACGGCGGCCTCGGTCACAACAGGAGCAACAAATCTCGCCTGTTCAATTTTCTGTTGCGATACGGAACCTGCAGCCAAACCCATAACAATGACGATGGTGGCGACAGCAAGGTTCGTTAAAACTTCAGTGCTTTCCACTTTGGCCATCTGCCGACGGGCAAACGTCTTGATACCATTCTTCTTCTGTGTGTTCTGTACCAGGCCTAAAAAGCTGTTGGCTTCAATGTTGTTTGTCAAAATGCTGTTCATAACTAATCTCCTTAGTAGAGTTTAAAGTATCTCGCTGTTTCTCTGTTCTAGCGACTTGGTGTGCTACATATATAGTACACTAGATCGATAGTCGTCAACAAGAAAACGACAAAAAATAATTTATCGTTTATTTACAATGTGTTATTTGTGACAAATTTCCCCCCGAACTGTTATAGCGGTGTATTACACGGCCAAAACAGGTGTATTAGGGCGACTCATAGAAGGTGAGTCTCAGGTGGTTTCCTCTCACATCTGGCTTATATCGCCAAAAGGCCGGCCAACCGGTCCAGCACACCGCCAGCATTGCAGAGGGGGCCGCCTTCCCCCAATACCCATAGGATCACCACTTTCAGGGCGAAAATTCAGACTTGAAAAATCCGCAAAAGTATATTACTTTCATATTGTAATAATTGAAACTTCTATTTTATGATCTGGATCAAGGCGGCGCGCGCCTGATCGGGACAAGAAAGACCAGCAGAATTTGAGTTAAGCGACGAGAGAAAACACCATGACGGAAATGCCCCCAAAGTCCAAACTGACCCCTCCAGCCGCCAGCACAGCCAGTACAGCCATTGTCAAAGGCCTGATCGAAAATGATGTCGACACGGTCTTCGGCCTGCCCGGGGCGCAGATGTATGACCTCTTCGACGCCTTCTATCAGCATCAGGACCAGATCCGGGTCATCGGCGCCCGCCATGAACAGGCCCTTGGCTATATGGCGTTCGGCTATGCCCGTTCTTCCGGCAAGCTCGGGGTCTTCTCGCCCGTCCCCGGTCCCGGTGTTCTCAACACCACCGCCGCCCTGTGCACGGCCTACGGCGCCTGCGCCCCCACCCTCTGCCTGACCGGGGAAGTCCCCACCAGCTTCAAGGGACAGGGCCGCGGCCATCTGCATGAATTACCTGATCAGTTGAATATCCTCAAGGGCCTGACCAAATGGGCCGCCCATGTGGACGACCCCGAAGACACCCCGCGTCTGCTGCAGGAAGCCATTCATCAGGCCACCTCGGGTCGGCAAGGCCCGGCGTCATTGCAGCTCTGCTGGGATGATCTCGGCAAGGCCATCCACCCCGACGCCCCACCAGCCATGGAGCTTCCCCAAACACCGCCCGTCAACACGGAGGAAATCGACCGCGCCATAACCCTGCTGAAAAATGCGAAAGCCCCGATGATCTTCGTCGGCAGTGGCGCCCAGCATGCCAGCGCCGAAATCACCGAACTCGCCGAGCTGCTTGATGCGCCCGTGGTCGGTTTTCGCGGCGGACGCGGCATTGTCAGCGACGACCATGAGCTTGGCCTGACCATCGCCTCGGCTTACAAGCTGTGGCCCGACACGGATGTGATGATCGGTATTGGCACCCGGCTCGAAATTCCCTTCATCCGCTGGGGCAGCTTTATGACATATGAGCGCGCCCTGCCTGGCCGCCAACTGTTGCGGCTGGATATAGACGCTGCAGAAATGGACAAGCTCGACACCGATGCCCCGGTGATCGCCGATGCCGCCGACGGCGCCCAGGCCCTGGTTGATGCCCTGACCAAGGCGGGCGTTCCCGGTTCCGGCCGCCGCGCCGCAATCCGCGCCGCCAAGACGGAGAGCCTGGCCGAAATTCAACAGGTTCAGCCGCAGATGGATTATCTCCAGGTGATCCGCGACGTGCTGCCCCGCGACGGATTTCTGGTGGAAGAAGTCTGCCAGATGGGTTTTGCCGCCAGCTACGGCTTCCCGGTTTATCATCCGCGCCGATATGTCAGCTGCGGCTATCAGGGCAATCTCGGCTTCGGCTTCCCGACGGCCCTCGGCGTCAAGGTGGCCCATCCGGACAAGGCGGTGATCTCCATCGCCGGCGATGGCGGCTTTATGTTCGGGGTCCAGGAACTGGCGACCGCCGTACAATATAATATCCCGTTGGTAACCCTGGTGTTCAACAACCACGCCTACGGCAATGTGCGCCGGGATCAGCAACAAAGGTATGACAGCCGTGTGATCGGCTCGGAACTGGTCAACCCTGATTTTGTCCAGCTTGGTGAAAGCTTCGGCGTCACGAGCTTTCGGGTGGCAAGCCCGGCGGACTTGAAACCCGTTCTAGAGATGGCACTGTCGCTCGACAAACCGGTCCTGATTGAAGTCACTCAGGTCCGTGGCAGCGAGGTTTCGCCCTGGAAGTTCCTGCTGAAATGACTGACCATCCGGCGGCGCAAGGGCCGCCCCGAAGAAATCCATTCCCTCGATTGATCGCGCCCTGTCTTTATGCTAAAGAACAGAAGCTTTCAAGAGTGGTCCCGTAGCTCAGCAGGATAGAGCACCAGATTCCTAATCTGGGGGTCACGCGTTCGAATCGCGTCGGGATCACCATTTTTGCACAGACTTAACCGTTCTGTGTCATCCCCGTTTTATTCCCCCCAATACTTTCGTATACCTTTAGTTAATTGTATTCTGATATTGTACAGTGGTATGTTGTGAAAGTACCCTTAAGTCCTGAGTAAAGGTGATTCTATGTTGAATATGAGAAATAACGACCATCTGGACTCGATACATATTGAATTGCAAGATATTCCCGATCATCACCCGGCGAAACTCTTTTATGATTATTGGGAAAGGATCAAGGGCGCTAAAGATCTGCCTTTAAGGCGCGACCTTCTTCCCCCTGAAATTCCGTCAATTTTACCCTATATCATCTTGCTGGAAGCAAAATTTCATAACGGCAGACAGGATTATTTCGACCGACTTGAAGGTGAAGGCATCATTGAGATATGCGGCGCTTCCGATTCCAAAAAATTCATCAGCGAAATCATGCCAAAGGACAAATTCGAAAAACGCCATAAGGAATTTGTCATGATCGGAGAGACCAAGACCCCTCTCTTTGAAATGGGGCATATCTCCTATTTGGACAAAGCTTATATTAAAGTCGTGCGCGGCGCTTTCCCTTTTTCCAAAGAGGGCGATACAGCAGATTATTTTATCCTTATTCTCGCGCGGGCGGATGCCCAGATTATGGGCCGTTGACTGCACGCCATCAGTCGGTTTTTTTTGGCGCACATTATACAGACATAAATGGACAGCCCTTTACTTTTTACCGGAAAATACTATGGTTTTACATCATCATAACCGGAGATTTTCATGACCACCATCACCTGGGACCAGTTCAACGCCGTAGAACTGCGCGTTGGCACCATTATCGAAGCCCACCCCTTTCCCGAAGCCCGCAACCCCGCCTATATCCTGCATGTGGACTTCGGTGCAGAGATTGGTGTCCGTAAATCAAGCGCCCAGATCACCGACCTTTACACCCTTGATGAACTCGTCGGCAAACAGGTGGTCGCCGTGACCAATTTTCCGGCCAAACAAATCGGTCCCCTGATGTCGGAATGTCTGGTCACCGGGTTTTATCAGGACGGCAAAGCCGTGGTGCTGGCCGTGCCCGACAAACCGGTGCCCAATGGCGCGCGTCTGGTTTAATACCCTTCCAGGGCTTCTTTCAAGGGCCCGAGATGCGCCTCGAAATGCTGCCACTGTTTCAGGCCTTTGGTGTTGATTTTTTCCCGCACCTGTTCCGAGCTTGCGGTTTTCACCGTCCGCGCCGTCTTATGGAAATTGACGCAGGCTTCTTCAAAATCCAGGCCACAATACTCCAGAATGCGCCGCACCTGGCCTTCCAGGTCGGCCACCACCTCTTCATAGCGCACCCGCAGAATTTGCCCCGGCAACACCCGGTCCCAATGGGCCATCAGATCGACATAGTCATGATAATAGCGTCCGACCTGTTCCAGTCCGTATGTGAATTCCTGACCCTCGGCGAACAGCTGCTTGAAACCGCTGAAGCAGCAGGCCATCGGGTCGCGGCGGGCATCAATGATTTTCGCGTTGGGCAGGATCAGCTTGATCAGGCCGATATGGCGAAAGTTATTGGGCATTTTGTCGGTAAAAAATGGCGCATCGGCGCGATGCTGGGCCGTCTCGCGGATATAACGTTCGCCAAGTTCCGTAAGCTCTTCAGCGCTGAGACTGTTCAGATTACGGGGATAGCCGGTTTCAGACGTGATTTTCTGACGATTGCGCAGACCATGGGCCAGACTGAGAATATTGGGCAGTTCCAGGGTGCCGTCCACCTGACTATGGCTCGCCAGAATCTGTTCCAGCAAGGTCGAACCCGCCCGCGGCAGACCGACAATGAAGATCGGGTCCGGCGCCGGACAGCCCTGCCCCTTGCGGCTCTGAAACAAATCCCCCGTACAGACCGCGGCCTGCACCTGGAGTTCTTCCGTCATCTGGTCGGCGTCATAGCGGCTCTGGGCCCGTTTCAGGTCATTGCCCTTGGTGTAATAGGCAAACGCCTGATCATAGTTCGCCGCATCCTCGTAAGCCTTGCCAAGGGAGAAATACAGTTGTACCCGGCTGGCGCCCGACAGCAACCCGTCCTTTTCCTGAGCCTGCATCATGGCGCGCTCCCCCTCCGTAAAGCGGTAGGTTTTCAGATTGGCCAGGCCATACCAGGCGTCGCCATGACCGGGGGTTTTGTCAAATACCCTTCGGTAAGAGGCAATCGCCTCCGCCTGATGGCCCAGAGTTTTCAGCGCATGCCCCCGTGACGTCAGCGTCGCCGGATCGTCAGGCAAAGCTTCTAGAATCTGGTCGAACAGGCTTAGCGCCTGGTCATATTCCCCGGCCTGCAGGCTTTCAATGGCGTAATGGGATTGAAACACCGGATTGTCCGGCTCCCGGTCATACAGCAATTTCGCCTGCGCCAGGGCGTCGCGGAATTTCTGACGCTTGCCCAGCACCTCGATAAAATCGAGCCGCAGCTGTATATTCTCCGGCGCAAAGGCAATCGCGCTGTCGAGTAAGAACTCCGCTTCTTCCATAACACCATAACGGCAGGCCACATCGGCAAGCAACCGCATGGCTTCGGTATCTTTGGGATGCTTCTGCAAAAAGGCCCGACAGAGTTTTTCCGCCTTCAACAACTTGCCTTCATGCAGATAATGGCTCACCGCCAATAATTCTTTCGGCAGCGCCGCCAGGCGATCCGCCTGGGCCGCCGCGATTTCCGCCGCCCGGGATTGTCCCCGTTCGCGCCGGATTTCCGCCTGGGCCCGCCAACTGGCGGTCAACGCCGGATTACACTGACAGGCCTGCACATAGGCATGTAAAGCCCTGTCCATATCCGGTATTTCACGATAAAGATGCCCACATTCCTGATAGGCGCGACCAAAGTCCGGATTCAGCGTCAACAGACGATCAAGGGTTTCCTGCGCGTGGCGCGCCTGTCCCCCATAACGTTGCGCCACCGCCAGCATATAGAGCGCGTCACCGTGATCCGGATGCTGTTGCAAAATCCCGGACACCGCCGCGATGGCCTGCCCAAACTGGCCGTCGTAGAGCGCCTTCTGGGCCTGCTGTAACGTCTGGTTGATCTCCATCGCCTCTGCGGTCACCTGGTCTTCTCCTGATTGAAAAAAGGCGCCACAATCTGCAGCGCCTTGTCTTCGATAATAAACTTTAGCAAATATGCGCCTTAGAAATCCACCCCAAAACGCATCCCGAAGGTGCGGGGACGGTTGATCGACACCCGTTCGCGGTCAAACACCAGATTGTTGTTCAACTGCGCCCTCTCGTCGGTCAGATTTTCACCGAAGATTTCCATGGACCATTTGTCATTGCGGACGCCAAAGGCCATGCCCATCATGAAATAACTGTCCTGTTGCGCCCGGTTGATCAGCACGATATCGCTGAAAGACGATGCGGAGTAGGTCAGACTTGGTTGAACATGGGCTTCGAAATCATCTGATATATCCCAAACATACCGGGCCCGCAGATTACCCTGGAAAGACGGCGCATAAGAGAGGTCTTCGCCCGACCCGGCAATCGCCACGCTGGCGCCGACCAACTTCGTCACCTGCGCATCCAGGATGGAAAACGCCCCGGAAATCATCAGGCCCGGCACCGCATCCGGCATCCAGTTGATATCGCCTTCCACGCCTTTGATTTCCGCATCGGCGGCATTATCCGAGAAGAACAGATTGGTCACCGTCGGATCGAAGATCGTGGTTTGCAGGTCACTGATATCCACATAGAAGGCGCTGCCATTGAACCGCACACTGCCGTCAAACAGATCCATCTTCCAGCCCAGTTCATAATTGGTCACCTCGTCGGTGCGCACCACGGCCGGAACCGCGCCACCACCGGCACCTGCTGGGCGGTTAGGCAGACCAGGGCGATAGCCTTCGGAATAGGTCACATACAACAGAATATCGTCATTTGGACGATAAGAAACGTTGCCTTTAAATACCCAGCCCTTGGCCTCGGCGCCTTTCGGCACCGCAACGCCGTTGATTACCTGGGTGCCATCAAACTGGGTATCCAGATTGGTACCGAAAGCATTCACGTCCTCGCCGCCAAAGTTAAAGAAGGAGGAGTTGGCGCTGCCTTTCAGACGCACATCCACATCATGCCAGCGCGCGCCCGCCGTGACGGACAATGTCTCACTGATGTCGTAGGTCACTTCGCCGAAAAAGCCGAGTTGCTTGTCCGTTCGGGTGATGTCGTTAAAGAAAATCACGCCCAGAGGCCGCGGGGTCGGATCACTGACCGACGATCCCGGCAAAGCCCCGTTCTGAGGCCAGCCGTAAACACCCGGGGTAAAGCTCTCGGCGTTGATGGATCCCGGATAGGTAAAATCATTACGTTCAACCAGGGTCTGGCTGCTGTAAAAACCGCCAAAAGTGGCCCGCAACGGATTTTCCTCCGGAGTCGTGAAGCGCAGCTCATGGGTCCAGACCTCGGTTTCCGTGGTCGACCCCACATAGAGATCAGGGGCCTGACAGGTGCCCGACGGCGCCGCCGCCCCCGGATAGGTCACGGAGGCATCACAGATGTAATACGGCAGATACTGACCAACAAACATATAATCGGTGTAATCAATCGTTTGCTCTGTATCACGGTTCAGATAGGTGCCGGCATAGACCATCTGCAGCGCGCCGACGCGCCCTTCCACTGTAAGAGCCGTCGTATCGAAGTCATCGGTGGTGGAGTCAGGGGAAAACCGCTCGACAGAAAGATTTTCGGGATCATCAAGCTCTGGGTCGATGAAGAAAACCCCTTCGGAATCAATCCGCTGACGCATATGAACCAGTGTGGCGCTCCAGTCTTCGGCGAAATCATAAAGGCCGCTGACCCGGAAGCCGGTATAGGTGGCGTCGTTAAAGTTTTCTTCGACGAGATGTTCATTGCGCGCCTCAAGGAAACGAACCCCGGAGAGATCGGCGCCGGCCTGAAAACCGTCCGTGGTCGGCACCCCGTTCGGACGCGGCGTGCTTGAGGCAAAACGCGCGCTTTCCGCAGCGGTCCGTACCCCGGCCACATTATCAATATAGCCGCCCTGAACATCGGCGAAGAAAACCCCGCGCACGGCGAATTTGTCTTCAATCACCGGGATATTGACCATGGCTTCAAGTTTCTCGCTCATTTCACCGCCCTTGGTGAAAGAGACACCACCGCTGATGCTGGCTTGAAAACCGTTAAAACTGGGCTTGTTGGTGATCAGGCGGATGGTGCCCGCCTGGGAACTGGCCCCGAACAAGGTACCCTGGGAGCCCGGCAGAACTTCGATGCGGTTAAGATCAGCGGCGTAGACATCAAGGTTACGCCCCACCTGGGTCACCGGCTGCTCATCAAGATAGAGCGCCACATTGGGCGCAAGACCCGCCACGCCTGCCGTGGTCAGGTTGGGGGTCGTGGACGCCAGCCCGCGAATGTAGATGGTGCCCTGCCCCGGGCCGCTACCACCGGAAGAAACGCCGGGAAGCTGCAGCAGGTAATCGTTGAAGACATCAACCCGCAGATTTTCGAGGGAGCTTTCCCCCAGCGCCTGCACGGCGACCGGAATATCCTGGGTGCTGGCGGAACGTTTTGTCGCCGTCACCATGATTTCTTCCAGCACCATCGGGGCGCGTTCACCCTCGGCCTGTACCGGCAAAGACCCCGCCGCCGTGGCAAGCGTCACCAACGCCACGGACGACAGCAAGGATTTTTGTTTCAAAGAACGAGTTCTTAAAGAACGCATGTGTTTCCACCTATTATGTTTATTGTTCAGGGTTATCTTGTGATAACCACTCTAGAGCTTGACTTAAATATTATGTATTCAGCAGCATCTTATATATCACAATATACTAATATTTCGTTTAATTTAAATGTACTGAAAGCATATTGACCTGCCCTATATTTACCGGGCAATGCTTAGATAGTGTAAATGGCGGTTATACTGGTTCAGAACTTCATGAATGATCTGCTCCCGGTTATAGCCGTAAATATCGTAATCCTGCCCCCCATCAGACAGATAAACCTCGGCGCGGAAGTATTTCTCATCTTCCTTATCGCCAGTCCCTTCCCCATCTTCCAAATTCGCCCCGCTCAGTGCAAAGACCGGCGTTTTATGAGAAATGGGCACGATCGCAAAACGGAATTCCGGCTCATCCTCATGCAGGATTGTCAGATCCGCCCCGTCGCCGCTCATCTCCGCCTGAGCCGCATTGTCATGCGCCTGGATTTCTTTCATCACATCCAGTAGAGCCGGACGCGCCGTATCATTGATAAACTGCCTGATCTGCGTGCTGTCGGGATGGGCCAGAATGGAATGCAGCCGCAGCCGCCAGGGCATATTGACTCCGCCGCCAATAATATCCGGTGCGACATCGGCGCCTTTTGCTTTACGCGCCTCCATAGACAAGCCCCGCAACAGACCGGCAATAGACAGAATAATCACAAATGTGAACGGCAAAGCCGTCGCCACCGTCGCCGCCTGCAAAGCTCCCAGCCCCCCGGCCAAAAGCAGGGTCGCCGCCACAAGACCCTCGGCCACAGCCCAGAAAACCCTTTGCCATACCGGTGTTTTTGTCGAGCCGCCCGCGGTAATGATATCAATCACCAGGGACCCACTATCGGACGAGGTGACAAAAAACGTAATGACCAGAACGATCCCCAGGAAAGAAGTAATCCCCGGCAATGGCAACTGTTCCAACATGACAAACAACGCGACCGGCATATTTTCAGACACCATGGCGACAATATCACCGGCGCCCGAGCCAATAAAATACAGCGCCGTATTACCAAAGGCCGTCAGCCAGAAAAAACACATCAGGGTCGGAACAAAAAGAACACCCAGAACAAATTCCCGCATTGTCCGCCCGCGAGATATCCGGGCAATAAACATGCCAACGAAAGGCGACCAACTGATCCACCAGCCCCAATAAAAAATGGTCCAGTCACCGACCCAGCTGCTGTCAGGATCATAGGCCCCGACATTGAGCCCCCGGTCCACCATTACCGCAAGATAATTCCCCAGATTTTCCGTGAAAGAGCTAAAAATCAACACCGTAGGCCCTAACACCACTACAAAGACCAGCAGACACAGCGCAAGGATCAGATTGAGTTCAGATAAACGCTTGATCCCCGCATCAAGTCCCGCCACCACAGATGCCGTCGCCAATACCGTAATCCCGCCGATCAGCAGAACCTGAATGGTGACACTGACCTCTATATCAAACAGGTAATGCAATCCCGCATTGACCTGATTGACACCAAATCCCAGAGAGGTCGCAACCCCGAACAGAGTCCCGAGCACGGCGAACACATCCACCGCATGTCCTATCGGTCCATAAATACGGTCACCAATCAACGGATATAACGCCGACCGGATGGTCAACGGCAGATTATGACGGAAACCGAAATAGGCCAGACATAACCCGATCATCGCATATACCGCCCAGCCATGCAGCCCCCAATGCAGGAAGGTGACCCGCATCGCCTGACTGGCCAAAGCCTGATGCCCCACGGCATCGCCGGGCGGGGCCATATAATGCATCACCGGTTCGGCAACAGAGAAAAACAGCAGACCGATCCCCATACCGGCCGAAAATAACATCGCCACCCAACTGGCGAAACTAAAACGGGGAGTTTCATGATCCGCCCCGAGCTTGATCGCGCCAAAGCGGGAAAAGGCGATCCCCAGAGCCACCAGCAAAAACCCGACAACAGACAAGGCATACAGCCACCCAAAAGTCTGGGTTATCCACATGTTGAGATGCTTAAAGAAAGGTGCGGCCCAGGCGGGGAACAGAACCACGGACAGAACAATCAAAAAAACCGCCGCCGCGGAAGGAATGAAGACAGCAGGCAATATCCCCTTGCGCAACTGCAGCGACAACCGATTAGCCTCTTCCACTCACTTCATCCTTAATATACACGAACTATATCCGGCGCCGCATACTTTGTTTGAACTCTAAACACATAAATCAATTTACTTTTATTTAGTGTTCTAAATGTATTGCTTGTTTTTTTCAAGGAAATTCACGATTTCCGACGCCAGCGCCGCCCGACCCGCCCACACGGTGGACAATAAAAACATGTTGAGCTTCGCGGGAATTGTTGTAGCTTGGTCGGCACAATGACACTTGAGAGAACAGGGACGCTTGAGAGGACAAGAGACCGTTATGAGTGACTATGATGAAATACTGATTTCCATCCGGCGTATTATGCGGGCCGTTGATCTGCAATCCAAGCGCCTGATGAAATCATCCGGCCTGACCGCGCCACAGCTTGTCCTGATGCAGTCTCTGCGGCGGGAAGGCCATATGTCACCCAGCGCCCTGGCCCGCGATGTCTCCCTGTCGCAAGCAACCGTGACCTCTATCCTCGACCGGCTTGAGAAAGCCGGCTACAGCCGCCGCGACCGCAGCGAAACCGACAAACGCATCGTCTATGCCTGCCTGACCGCGGAAGGACTGAAAAAACTTGAAGAAGCCCCGGAACTGCTGCAGAGCGGCTTTCTGCGCGAATACCGCAAGCTGGAAGAATGGGAACGCACCCAGTTGATATCCAGCCTGCAGCGGGTTGCCACCATGATGGACGCCGAAGATCTCGACGCCTCGCCCATTCTGGAAGTCGGCGATTTGCAGGTCGACAAGAAATAAAGCTGTACCCGACACATATATCTGGTAAAATGCGGCGGTACGAAATTGTTCGTACCTCAATGCGAGCAACAGCCTCATGCCTTATCCCACGACACACCGCCGTTTATATGTAGTCCTGACTTAAGCATGCGTCCCTCACATCGTGGGAACAGCCCACACCGCCCCGTACCAGACGCCGGTCTCGACTACCGCGGCCTGCTCGGTCATAACGCCCCGCCGCTGGTTTATGCGGCGGCAACCTACCCGGACGCCCTGTCTCCGGAAGAATGCCAACAAATCATCGCCCATATCGACAGCCAGGATCTCCGCCGGGGCCGTCTCGCCGGCGGCCTGAAAGCGCTGCTGATCCGCTCCGTCGCCTCGGAATGGCTCGATGAACATCAAATTCCCTGGTTGACGGAACGCATCGTCAAATATGTCGCCCGCGCCAACAGCAGCAACTTCCCGTTCGACCTTCTCGGGTTTGATGAAGGTTTTCAGGTGCTGAAATATTCCGGTGACACCCTGTCCGGGCCCGATTTTTATGACTGGCACATCGACATGGGCCACACCGGCGCCAGCCAGAGCCGCAAATTATCGGTTCTGATCCAGTTGAGCAAGCCGGACACGTATCAGGGCGGCGCGCTGGAAGTCAATTTTGACGGCGCCGCCATCCCCCTTGGCACCGCCCAGGGCACCCTGTGCGTCATCCCGAGCTTCACCCTTCACCGGGTATGCCCGGTCACCGCCGGACAACGCTATTCTCTCGCCACCTGGGTGCATGGGCCAACATTCAAGTAACTGACTAAGCAACTGACCCATCAGCCGGACCCGCGACATCCCGACTGTCAGGTTTCTTTACACAATTAAAATTCTCTAATATATCCCGCCAAGCTTCTGATAAATAACATATAAACAGAATGCCCAATGAGCTCGCGCCCGACG
>TARA_R110002096_G_scaffold316010_17_pt1 | contig 15070 bp, 9 predicted proteins | sample TARA_R110002096 | Tara Oceans TARA_R110002096 (sample SAMEA4397295) | marine metagenome | biome: Polar Biome; feature: [DCM] deep chlorophyll maximum layer (ENVO:01000326); material: water (ENVO:00002006), including particulate matter (ENVO:01000060) such as... | depth 35 m | reverse complement strand
TAATGGCTGGTGCGATCATATCCAAGAGCCTCGCTCAACGCCTCGCGCATGACGTCCAAATTGCGGTTCTCGCAAAAAACCATTGGAACCACGATCCAGTAGTTGGCGGTCCCAACCTGCCCGTTGCTCCGATGATACCCCTTGAACGTCCGCCCCGAGAATCTGGTAACATCCGGCCCCTTCCACTCGATCTTTCGATCGGGACGAATCTCAAATCCTTCCGCATCATGGCTCAGATTCTCCGTTGTGATCCGTTCCCCCGCTGAAATCGGCTTCGTCGCAGCCCCCACCACCACGCCATACATCTTGATGCGATCGCCCTGCTGAAAATCCTGAAGCGCGACCTTGTGCTTGGCGGCAACTTTTTCTCGAACGATCAATCCTTCGAAGATTTCGCCTCCCGGTTCCAAATTCTGCAAGGCGACGGCGACATTGTCGCGAGGATCGATTCGGAGGGCGTTTTTCGTCATTGGGCGTTGAGCGTTCGAGAAGAACATTTTTCAGCAGGAAGCTGATCCAATATTCTTACCTCTTTCTATTCGGTTCAGACTTCATTTTTTGCTAGTCTTCAATTTATGAAAGCTGGGATTTCGTGTTTTCTGCCTTTCCTTTTCGCGGTTTCGATCGTTGCCGAGGAAAGTTATCGCACCTTTACCGATACCGAAGGAAGGAGCATCGAGGCGATGCCTTCCATGATGAGCGGCAATTCCATTATCGTGAAGTTGAAGAACGGGCGGACCTACACCATTCCCGTCAACAAACTGAGTCCTCCCGATCAACAGTTCGTGGCGAAGTGGAAGGAGACCGCGCCGAAGCCAATTCCCAGAATGATCGTCGATTTTACTTCCGGACGCCGAAACGAAGGCGAAAAAGGCTTCTCAGATCTCCGCATCGAAACGCTTTCGCCAAAGGTGAAAGTCGTGAATCAGGATTCGCGCTACGAAATTGAAAAGGCAAAGGCGACCTACTTTGCCTTTGGCAAGCACATTGCGGCTCGGAATAACCTGAAGGTGCTGCAAAAAGCATCGTTCGTATTCTCCCTCAAACCGGGCGAGACGATAGAACACGCCGGCAAGACGATTCAACACCAATACGACGACGAGTATGTCAAATATGGCTACAAATATACGGGCTACCTCGTCGTGCTTCAGGACTCCAATGGAAAAGTGGTCCAATCGATTGGGAGTACGGGATTCGAGAAGTTTGCGGAGATGGCGCTTCCCTTGTCCCAGGATGCCATCATCGATCGCAAATTTCAGCCCGCAGAGGACCCTGGTTACATCTACTGAACCCCGGTTTGAGCGATTCTCTTCGCTGGGTCTTGAAAATTCAGTCATGCGTGGGATTATTTCCAGCTTAACCCCCACAAACCCTACTTCGTGCTGATTCGCGCCTTTTTTCTGAGTGCTTTTGCCTCGCTTTTCCCTCTCCTCGCATCTGCTGAGCTTCCAGCTTCCGCCAAGGCCCACGCCATTCTTCGAGGAACCTACGAAAACTCCCAAATTCGCTTCGAGCGAGAAAAGAAAGGCCACGTGGTCTTTCTGGGTGGATCCATCACGGAAAACAAATCGGGGCATACCCAGATGATTCCGGCTTGGCTGGAAGAGCGATTCCCCGAAACGGAGTTTCAATTCGTCAACGCGGGGATTGCTTCAACCTGTTCGACCAGTGGCGCGTTTCGACTGCAAGATCACGCTTTGGCAACCGGTCCCGTTGACCTTCTCATCGTGGAATTCGCCGTCAATGACGATCAGGACGCGAATCATGCAAAGCGGGAGGCGCTTCGGGGAATGGAGGGAATCATCCAGCATACCCGATCCCACAATCCCGCCGCTGACATTCTCGTCATTCATTATGTGAATCCCCCGATCCTGGAGAAACTGCAAAACGGTGAAGCCGTGACCAGTGTTTCAGCTCATGAATCCGTTGCCGAGCGCTACGAGTTAGCCTCCGTCAATGTTGGGGCGGCGTTGGCTGCTGGAGCAATGACCTGGGAGACCTACGGCGGAACGCATCCGAAAAAGCCCGGCTATCGACTGGCATCAGACATGGCGATTTCGGTTTTGGAGAAGGCCTGGTCAGAGCCGGTTTCGGAAGATGCCACCATCATCGACTTTCCCGCCCCAATGCCCATGGATCCCGGCAGCTACAACAACGGGAGCTTTATCGATCCGACCGAAGCGGACTGGATGGGAGGTTGGACGACCGGCCATGTCAGCAAAAAGCTGCTTCCCTCCGGAGGCATTCGCGAGCGTTACAAGGCATGGGACATCACCGTGGCGGAAAAAGCCGGTTCCATGATGACGCTCAATTTTCGCGGATCCGCGATTGGGGCGTTTGTCCTGGCGGGGCCTGATGCCGCAAAGCTGGAGGCCAGTGTCGATGCCGGGGATTGGAAGCCCGTCGAGCTTTATCACCACCACAGCAAAGGTCTGAACTACCCCAGAACCGCCATGTTTTTCACGGATCTCCCATTGGGGAACCACCAATTATCACTTCGAGTCGCACAACGCCCGGAAGGTCAGCCTGGAGGTGAGCGCGCCGCGATTCTGAAATTTGTCGTCGATGAATAACCCCACGCTCTGCGCCCTTGTCATCGCATCGCTTTCCCTCGGGACAAGTCATGCGGAACCTTTCCAGTTTCAAAACGACGACCTGGTCGTGATGCTGGGAAATACCTTTGTCGAACGCGCTCAGCAAACCGGCCACATCGAAACCCAGCTCACGTTGGCGGCCGGAGATAAAACGGTGAGATTCCGCAACCTCGCCTGGAGCGGCGACACGGTTTACGGAACTGCCCGCTCCTATTTTGGCCCGCCTCAGGAAGGCTTCGACCGGTTGTCCAAGCAGATGAGCGAACTTCAGCCCAACGTGGTGTTGATCAACTACGGCGCGGTCGCGGCCTTTGAAGGAAGTGAGGGAATCGCCGATTTTTTGAAGGGATACAATCGGCTCCTGGATATGATTTACGAGAAGTCCGTTCCTCGAGAGCTGGTTTTGATCTCCCCTGCCCCGGCGGAAAACCTGGGGGCACCTCTCCCTGACCAAACGGAACACAACCGCAGGCTGGCCCTTTATCGGGATGCGATCCGCGATCTAGCGAAAGCTCGAAACGCCCGTTTTCTGGATCTCTTCGGTTCCGTCATTTCCGATGCGAGTCTCACGACGAACGGAATTCACTATTCTCCCGAAGGATACGAGTACATCGCGCCTCTTTTCGCCAAGGAATTGGGCCTGAAGCCTGTCGACCCGGCTCAACTCAACGAAAACGCGGTCGAAAGGCTTCGCCAAAAGGTCGTCGAAAAGAACCGGCTTTATTTCCATCGATGGCGCCCCGCCAACGAGACGTATCTCCATCTCTTCCGCAAACACGAGCAAGGGCAGAATGCACGCGAGCTCTCCTTGTTCGAGCCCTTGGTCGAAGCCAGGGAAATTGAGATCCAGGTTTTCAAGCAACTCGTCCTTTCCAAGTAATCATGACACGCGCGCTCCTACTTCTCCTTGCCGGCGGTTTCCTATTCTCTACCGGCTTTGCCCAACAGGGGTTGACCGAAATTCCGGATCCCGCGGTCGAGGTTCAGCAAGCAGGATTCAAGATTCCAGATGGGCTTGAGGTCAACGTTTTTGCCGCTGACCCAATGATTTCCAAGCCGGTTCAAATGAACTGGGATGCTCACGGAAGACTCTGGTTGGTTAGCAGCCCAATGTATCCCCACATCGAGCCACTCCAGGAGGAATCGGATCAGGTCCTTGTTCTGGAAGATCTCGATTCGGACGGCCGCGCCGACAAAGTGACGAGTTTCGCCAGCGGTCTTCACATCCCAACGGCGGTGATTCCGGGCGATGGCGGCGCTTACGTCGCAAACTCGACGGAGATCCTCTTCCTGAAAGACACCGACGGCGATTTGGTCGCCGACGAACGGGAAGTGATGCTGAGCGGGTTTGGGACGGAAGACACGCATCACCTCATTCACACCTTCCGGCATGGCCCGGACGGGATGCTCTACTTTGCTCAATCCATCTACATTCACAGCCACATCGAAACTCCCTACGGCGTACGGCGGTTGATGGGTGGCGGAGTCTGGCATTTCCGCCCAGAGACGAAACGACTTGAGATTTTGTCCAAGGGACTCGTTAACCCTTGGGGCTATGGATTTGATCAATGGGGCCAATCCTTCGCGACCGACGGAGCTGGCCGGGAAGGCATCAACTACATCTTTCCGCGGTCGGTCTTTGTTACCTCGCCCGGCGCAAAACGTACCGTTTCCGGCCTCAATCCCGGCCAACCCAAGCACTGCGGCCTCGAATTCCTGAGCGGACGCCATGTTCCCGAGGAACTCCGCGGTCAGGTGCTCGCCCCCGATTTTCGGGGCCATCGAATCAATCGATTCAAGCTCGAGCCGAAGGACAGTTCCTACAAATCAATCCAACAGGAAGATCTCCTCGCTTCCGTTCACCGGGCGTTTCGCCCCATCGACGTCAAGATGGGCCCGGACGGTGCGGTCTACATCGCGGATTGGTACAACCCGATCATCCAACATGGAGAAGTCGATTTCCGCGACCCCAGACGCGACCATGTCCACGGTCGAATCTGGCGGGTGACCTTCAAAGATCGCCCGCTGGTGGAGAAGCCTGACATTCCCGGTGCCAGCATCGAAGAATTGCTGGAAATGTTGAGCGCTCCGGAAGACTGGACCCGCCACTTTGCCAAACGCGAGTTGCGTCACCGGGGAGCCGAAAAAGTGCTGCCCAAACTCGACGCATGGTCGGCAACACTCGAAAGCGATGCGTTGAAGCAGGAAGCTCTCTGGACCTACCAATCCCTCGACCGCCTCAACCCGACGCTCCTCGATGCCCTGCTCAAGAGCGATGACCCGCGGTATCGCGCCGCTGCGCTTCGGGTCGTGTATCATCGCCATCAAGAGGTCGAAAAGGCCGATGAGATCCTTCAAACGGCGATTCGGGACGAGAACGCCCAGGTCCGGCTCTGGGCGATCAGTTGCCTGGCCCAAGTGGGAGGCGTTCACTCGGTCGATCTCGCCCTCCAGGCCCTTGATCATCCCATGGATGAGATGCTGGATTTCGCCCTTTGGTCACTGGTTCGGGAAAAGGAAAGCGAATGGCTTCCTTCGTTTACCCAGGGAGAACTCCAATTCGACGGACGGATCCACCATTTACTCTTTGCGGCAAGAGCCCTCGGGAAACCAATCGGAATCGAGGCGATCTTCTCGGCTCTTGAGAGCGGCAACTTGAGTGAATCGCAAGCCGATGACGCAACCCGCTATCTTTCCCGGGTGGGATCGGCTCAGGATTTGGCCCGTCTCTTTGCCATTGCATCGAAACCTGGAGGAAGACTAGTGGTGACGCTCGATACGTTGATCGAGGCAAAACGGCTTCGCAAACTCCAGCCGAGCGGCAATCTGAGTTCCATTGCAGGACTGGTGAAGTCCGAAAATCCGGAGGTGGTTCAGCGTGCCGCGCTTCTCGCCGGAATGTGGAACGTCACCGAAGCGCGCGCCGAGTTGGAGGAAGTCTTTGTCTACGAAAGTTCGAGCGAAGCCCTGCGGTTGGCCGCGGCGGAAGGCCTCCGTTACCTGGGCGGCAAGGAGACGCTGGCGCTTTTCGAATCCGTTGCGAGAACGTCCGAATCGTCATCAGCACGGATGATCGCCGTGAATGAACTCGCGAGGATGAACCCGAAACTCGCCGCACAATGCGCCATTTCCGTCCTCGCAAAGGCGGAGAATACCCAGCAATCGGCATCCATCTTCGACACCTTTATTCGCAACCCTATCGCGACCGATGCACTTTCGCTGGCGCTCGTCAACCAGACCCTGCCGGAGGATGTCGCCGTTTCCGGCCTGCAACGCGCGCAAACCTCCGGAAAGAACCTTCGGCCGCTTCTGAACTCGATTCGCAAGGCTGGTGGACTGAAAAAGATGAAGACCCAGCTGACCCCTGAGGAGATGAGCGCGATGGTGCAACGGGTTCAACAAGCCGGTAACCCTCATCGGGGTGAGCAGATTTATCGACGCATGGAACTGCAGTGCACGGTGTGCCACGCCATCGGCGGAGTCGGAGGCGTGATCGGTCCGGATCTGGTCAGCATCGGCTCGAGTGCCCCGATCGACTACCTCGTGAATTCCCTGCTTCTCCCCAACGACAAGATCAAAGAGGGATATCACATGACGCTTGTCGTGACCAAATCCGGAGACAGCGTTGCCGGCGGATTGATCAGCGAGGACGACCGCGAAGTCGTCTTGCGGGATAACCTGGGTAATCTGAAGAAGGTCGCGAAAAACGAGGTTGCCAGCAAAACGATTAGCCCGGTTTCGATGATGCCGGCTGGGCTCACCGCCAACCTTCGGGAGGACGAGTTCGTTGATCTGGTCAGGTTTCTCTCCGAGCTCGGCAAGGAAGGTGACTTCAAGGTTTCCCCTCAGCCAATCATTCGCCATTGGAGCGCTCTCCTCCCCCATCGTCGAACCCGGGACGACATCGGTCACTACGGTGAGGAGATTTTCGCCGAAAACTACGAAGGTTATCAATGGATGCCCGTTGGAAGCATGGTGGATGGCAGCCTCCCCTTGAACGAGCTTCCGAAAGTCGTGGGCCGGGGAAAAAATCGCTGGGGAGTGGTTCGGTTTGATGTCGCAGGCGAAGTCGGCAAGGAAGTCGTCCTGAAGATCAACGAGACGAATCTGATGCACCTCTTCGTGGGGGAAGAACGCATTTCCATCCCGGAAAAAGGTCCGGCTTCCGTGGCCGTCAAAATTCCGGGGGACGGCAAGCAATTCACGATCGCGGCAAACTCCGCCTATCGATCAACTCCCGTTCGCGTTGTCGTTGCCGACAAGAAGCCGGACCCTGTCAAAAAAGCCAAGAGATCGCCAGCGCCAGCGACTCCTGATTCGCTCAAGTTCAGGGTGCAGCAACTGCACAAAGACAACATTGAAGGAATCGCGGTTGGCGACATCGATCAGGATGGCGATCTGGACATCGTTGCCGGCGAACATTGGTACACCAACCCGGATTGGAAACAGCGCAAGATCCGGAAAGTGCTGCCGTTCGGGGCAGACTACATGCAGGACAACGGGGACCACCTTTGGGACGTGAACGGCGACGGTTGGCTCGATCTCGTCAGCGGGCAGTTCACGGAAACCAAGGTTCACTGGTTCGAGAACCCCAAAGGCGAAGCGCTGCTTTCTGCGGAAGAACCCTGGCCAGCCCATCTGTTGGTCGATACTCAGACCACTCGCAACGAAGCGACGTTGATGCACGACATCGATGGGGACGGCACGCCTGAGTGGTTTGAAAACAGCTGGGGAGACGACAATCCCATGCTGATTTGGAAATTGACGAAAACCGAGGACGGAACGCCAACCATGAAAAAAATCACGGTGGGTGAGAGCGGCAATGGCCACGGTCAGGGAATCGGCGACGTCAACGGCGACGGGCTTGAGGACATTGTCTTCAAACAGGGTTGGTATGAGCAACCCGCTGAAAATCCCTGGGGCCAGCCTTGGAAGTGGCGGAAGGATATGGCGCTCCCTCATGCCAGCGTTCCCATTCTGATCCTCGACGTGAACGGAGACGGAAGAAATGATCTCATTTGGGGAGACGGGCACAACTACGGTCTGTATTGGGAAGAACAGCTCCTTCCAAAGGAAGATGGAACCACGGTTTGGGAACAACACCTCATCGACAAAGCGTTCTCTCAAGCTCATACCATGGCCTGGGAAGACATTGATAATGATGGCCAATCCGAACTCATTACCGGAAAGCGTTATTATGCCCACAGCGGCAAGGACGCGGGCTCGGAAGACGAGATTGTCATCAATTATTACAAGTGGAATCCCGACACCTCCTCATTCGTCAAGTTTGAGGCCCATCGCGGCCAGGCGGGAGTCGGATTGCAGATTCGCGTTGCCGATCTCGATGCCGATGGCTGGAAGGAAATCATCGTTCCCGGAAAATCCGGCACTCATATTCTCTGGAACGAGGGATTGGCCAAGTAAGGCTCGCAGACGACCGGAATCCCCCGGTCTCCGATTGTCTCACCCTCAAGCGCATTTGGGGCGAATGGACAGCGTTCCCGCTCCGTGCGAGAGTCTCCAGATGTAGCGGATCTTGCGAAATCGCAAAATGCTCCTACTTTCCGCCCCGCACCAATCACCCATGTCTATCGAACTCACCCGCAATTTCTCGATCATCGCCCATATCGACCATGGGAAGACGACGCTTTCCGATCGGTTGCTGGAGAAGACGCAGACGATCACCCAACGACAAGCTCAGGATCAACTCCTGGATTCCATGGATTTGGAGCGGGAACGCGGGATCACGATCAAGTCGCACCCGGTAACGATGCATTACCCGTCAAAAAACGGGAAGACCTACAAATTGAACCTGTTGGATACGCCGGGACACGTGGATTTCTCCTATGAGGTGAGTCGAAGCTTGGCCGCGTGCGAAGGCGCCCTGCTCCTGATTGATGCGGCGCAAGGTGTTGAGGCTCAGACCATGGCGAATGTGAGCCTGGCACATCAACAGAATTTGACCGTGATTCCGGTGATCAATAAGATCGATTTGCCGAGCGCGGACATCCCGAAAATCAATCAGCAGCTTGAGGATATTCTCCAGATTCCAGCGGAGGAGGCGATTCATGCGAGCGCGAAAATGGGAATCGGGATTGAGGACATTTTGGAGGCGGTGGTGGAACGGATTCCCGCGCCAGAGCAACCGGAGGATGATGTCCTGCGGGCCAGTGTGTTTGACAGCGTTTATGATGGGTTTCGCGGCGTGATCAGTTATGTGCGGATTTTTTCCGGTTCGATGAAGCGGGGGAACGGGATCGTGATGATGAGCACGGAGAAGAAGTATGAGACGAAGGAGGTGGGGGTTTTCACGCCGAAAATGACGAAGCTGGACGAACTGGTGGCGGGCGATGTGGGCTACATCATCGCGAACATGAAGTCACCCAGCGAAGTGAAGATTGGCGACACCATCACCGATTCCCAGAAGCCGGCCAGTAAGCCACTTCCGGGATTCAAAGAGATTCAGCCAATGGTGTTTAGCGGAATTTATCCCGTTAGTACTGATGATTTTGAGCAGATGAAGGGAGCAATGGGCAAGCTGCAGATCAATGACGCGGCGTTCACGTTCATGAGCGAAAGTTCGGCAGCCCTGGGATTCGGTTTTCGCTGCGGATTTCTCGGCTTGCTCCACATGGAGATCATTCAGGAGCGGTTGCGCCGCGAGTTCAACATGGATGTCATCTCGACCTACCCGGGCGTGGTCTATGAGATCACAAAGACCGATGGCAGCGAGATTACGGTGGATAATCCCAGTTTCATGCCGGACCCGGCCGAGATTGAGGAAATTCGCGAACCCCTGGTGAAGGCCTTCATCATGGTGCCGAATGATTACATCGGGGAAGTCATGCAACTGGTGGCGGAAAAACGCGGCTGGATCGATCACACGGAGAGCTTGGACGGAACCCGCGTGATGCTGACCTGCATGCTGCCGCTGAACGAGATTTTGGTCGACTTCAATGACAAACTGAAGAGTTCGACGCGAGGATACGGCTCGATGGACTACGAGCACGCCGGCTATGCACCGTCCAATCTGGTGAAGATGGATGTGTTGATCAATGCCGAGCCGGTGGATGCGTTTTCGACCATCGTCCACCGCGACAAGGCGGAATTTCGCGGTCGCGACCTCTGCAAGCGATTGAAGGAAGTCATCCCGCGTCAATTGTTCCTCGTTCCGATTCAAGCGGCGATCGGTGGAAAGATCATTGCCCGGGAAAGTATCAAGGCGCTCCGGAAAAACGTCACGGCAAAGTGCTACGGCGGCGACATCTCGAGAAAGCGTAAGCTGTTGGAGAAGCAGAAGGAAGGAAAGAAGAAGATGAAGGCGATCGGGAAAGTCAATATTCCGCAAGAGGCGTTCATCCAGGTTCTGAAGAGTTCGACCGAGTGAGAATCGGGCAAATGCGTCGTTGCAGATCGGGTGCGAATCGCTAGGTTCGGCGGCCATGGTCCCGACCACTTGGCTTGAATCCCTACCCCGGCCAATCCGTCATTTGATGGATTCCATGCTGAAACCCAAATACGTGAAGGAAGGCGAACTCCTGCTCAAGGGAGTGAAGCGGTTCGTCAATTATCGTCGCGATTTGCTGGAAAAGAGCTCGCCCGAGACGCTGGAGAAAATTGAGAGCCTGCGAGGCGACTTTGCCGCAGCCCTGAAAGCGCGGGATCGCGACAAAACCAAGGTCCTGGCCGAAGAGTTGACCGAAATTTGCGAAGGCGCGGGTTCTGATTATCGAAACTCCGCAATCGCTGAGAACATCGAGGTGATCTTTGTGGCCATCGCAATCGCGCTCGGGATCCGCGCTTACATCGCCCAACCGTTCAAGATTCCCACAGGTTCGATGCAACCAACCCTGAACGGGATTGTCTCGCACCCAACCGAAACACCGCCACCCAACGTGATTGTGCGGGTGATCGATTTTCTGCGATTGGGCAGGGCCTGGGAAAACGAGATTGCGAAAGAGGATGAGACGATTTCCGCTTTCAAGGAATACACAAAGGCCAAATTCTTCACGTGGACGGATGTGATCATGGAAAGCGGGCGCGTTTACACGGTGTTCGCCCCCAAGAAAAACGTGGAAGTCAGCTACGGGCAAAATCCTGACGGCACGTTTGGACTGTATCGCGGCAAATTCATTGCCAAGGGGGATCCGATCGCGCGGGGGCACATCGATACGGGCGATCAGGTAATCGTCGACAAAATGTCGTACCACTTTTTGGGGCCGCGCCGGGGCGAAGTCTTCGTGTTCACGACCAAGAATATTCGCATGATCAGCGTCGATCCTAACATGGGAAGTATCCACTACATCAAGCGGCTTGCGGGCGTTCCCGGCGATCACCTTCTGGTGAATGAGCCAGACCTTTTTGTGAATGGTGAACTGGCGAAAGAACGAGGATTCAAAAAAGTGATGAGCCGGGAGAACGGATATCGCGGTTATCAGAATGATCGCAGTGGCGACCCATGGGATCGCAACGTGCCGGAAGATCGTTACGTCGCGCTGGGCGACAACAGTTTTAACAGCTACGACAGTCGGGGATGGGGGTTTGTCCCGGAGGAAAATTTGGTGGGTCGCGCGTTTGTGGTTTACTGGCCGTTCAATAGCCATTGGGGACTGATTCGCTAAAATGTCAGGGTTTGAACGCAGGCGCGTGTCTTAACACTTGCGCCCTGACATTCCTTCAACCACTTGTGCTGTGACTTTCGTCGCAAGCATGAGAACTCCCCTCACAATTTTGCTTCTTCTGGTGAGCTTGACCTGCGCAGGCTGGGCCAAAACGTTCATTTACACGTCGTTGAGTGGCGACAATGCAATTGCCGTTCACCAACTGGACCCGAAGACCGGTGAACTGAGCTACATTGGCAAGGCCCAGGCCGACAGTAAACCTGGAGCTTTGACGACCAGTTCCGACCACAAGTTTCTCTATGCCAGCTTGCGCGGATCCTCTGCGGTTGGCGTCTACGCAATCGACCCGGAATCGGGGGAACTTTCCCATCAGCAAACCACCCCGCTTCCAGGGAATGCGTCGTACCTGTTTGTCGACCAAACCGGCCACTTCCTGCTCAGCGCCTACTATGCGGATGGCAGAATAGCCGTCAACAGAATCAGCGAAGATGGCAATGTGAAGGGCGACGACTTTCAGGTCATCGACAACGGGTTGAAGGCGCACTCGATTCGGGCCGACGCGAGCAACCGGTTTGTGTTTTGCCCCCACACCGGAGAGGTCAACAAGATCGACCAGTATTTATTCAACCCGGAAACGGGACGCCTTTCGCCCAACGACCCGCCAGTTGTTGCCCAACCCGCTGAGAATATCGGACCACGCCACTTTCAATTCCACCCCGATGGCGAGTGGGTTTACTTCGTGAACGAGCAAGGCGCCAGCGTGACGGGCTACGAGCTGAACAAGAAAAAGGGAACCCTTACTCCGTTGGAAACCGTTTCAACGCTTCCCAAAGACTTTGAAGGCAAGAATTCCTGCGCGGATATCGAAATTCATCCGAGTGGCAAGTTTCTCTATGCCTCCAATCGTGGCCACGACAGCATCGCGTGTTTCGCCATCGATCCGGAGGGAGGTTCGTTGATTCCCCTGGGTCAAGCCCCCACGGAGGCAACTCCTCGCAGCTTTGATTTGGATCCCAATGGACAATACCTGATCGCTGCAGGTCAGAAATCTGGAACCCAAGCCATTTATCGGATCGATCAAGAAACCGGCAAATTGACCAAACTCGCCGTCATGGAAATCGGAAACGGGCCTTCATGGGTTGAAGCCGTGAAATTTTGAGCTTCGCTTCTCCTCTCCGATCAGCGCGCAAGTGCGACTTTTACGCCCCCATCAAGACAGCTCTTGAGTTTGTGAAGCATATTTGGAAGGTCTTTCCTGATGTTTTGGCGAACCAGCGATGGAGGGACAATGCCGCCGGGATCGACGTAAATTTGGTAGAGCACCACGGTTCCGCTCCCCAAACCTAGATCATTTGCGTCGATGAGTTGCCAGTATCCTTCAAATTCGCGCAAATCGCCTTCAATCATCGTAAAATGGATATTTCGCTGGCGCGAGTAGTTCGCCTGATAGGTGTATCGAACCGCCATTGGCAAAAACGACATTTTCACCTCGTGCGAAATGATCTGCATCTTGTTGGTGCGCTTGACCGATACTGACTTCCGCACATTGCGCAGATACCGGGGCATGGACTTCGCATTGGTGATGAGCTTCCAGACGTCCGCCGATGCGGCGTCGACGTGAATCGCTCCAGCCAAATGTCCTCCGCGACTCCGGGTTGCAGGATCAAACGTGACGACCTGCCCCTTCAAGAGTTCCTCAATCGCAGTTTTAGTCCAGGTAGGCTTTATTTTTGCTGATGAAGCCATCGCTGGTGTTGAAAAACCGACGAATGACAAAAAGAGAAAGAGGGCGACGCGGACCATTGTATTTTTGATTGGAGGTTTTGGAGAACCAAGCGCTGACGCAAGATTCGCCACAAACTTCCTTGTAATATTTACGATAATTTTAAATTTTGCGAATAGTTTTTGAAAAAGCTCAACCAAGCTGGCCTAATCAATTAAGATCCACGTAATTTAAATTACCTTAAATATTTAGGGAATGGAATCTTTATTTTTGGAGTCCGCGCTCCATTGAGGATGCCCCAATTCGCCAACCAACAGATGGCGTTCCTGAACCCCGCCTTTGCTCCGCTACTTGGAAGCCGTCAGAAGGACATCCAGACTTACAAATTTGTCAGGCCCCCTCCGAACTTTCACGGGAACGGTGTCTCCAATTCTCCGCTTATCCAAGGCCTTGTAGAGATCTTCTGACCCTTGAATCTTTCGACCATCAACTTCGACCACGAGATCTCCAAGCTGCACTTGGCCCCTGTTATCCCGGGTCGTCCCCCGAATCCCGGCCTTTGCTGCGCCACTTCCCGGGACCACTTCCATCACCAAAACCCCATCAATCCCCTGGCGACGAAGAACCGCATCATTCGCAATTTCGATCCCCAAAACCGGCTTAATGACCCGCCCAAACTCGATCAGTTGCGGAACGATCCGGTTCACAACATTGACCGGCACGGCAAACCCAACGCCGGCATAGGCTCCGGAAGGGCTGAAAATCGCGGTATTCACCCCAATCACCCGCCCAGAACTGTCCAGCAACGGTCCACCGGAGTTCCCCGGATTGATCGCCGCATCGGTCTGAATCACATCTTCAATCGTCCGTTTGGTAACCGCTTCAATTTCGCGCCCCAATCCACTAATCACGCCGGTCGTGAGGGTCTGGTCCAAGCCGAACGGGTTTCCGATCGCAAAGACGCTTTGTCCAACGCGCAGATCGCTCGACGTCCCCACATGAATCGGACGCAACTTCTCTTTCGGGGCATCGATCTTGAGAACTGCCAGGTCCTTGTCAGGTTCAGCGCCAACGAGCTTCGCATTCCAAGTCGATTGATCACTTAAAATCACCTTCGCCGCGTTCGCGTCTTTGATGACGTGATAATTGGTAACGACGTGCCCTTGCTGATCCCAAATGAATCCTGTTCCGGTCCCCGCTGGGATCTTGGTGAGGTTCAACGTAAAAAAGTCGCGCCGAACCGCAATGCTCTCGATGTGAACGACGGAGGGCGAGGTGGTCTCAAAAAGGTTAATTGTCGCGATCTCTGATGGATACAGATCGGCCCGCGGCGAAATCTCCCGAGGTTGCCCCTGCCCCATCAACCAAAGTGTTCCCAGGAGGATGGCGGAGGAAAATCCCAGAACGGCGGCCCAATTTCGGCGAATGAGTTTCATGAAGTTCAAATCTGACGTTGTTGGACGTGTTCGCAATCGAACCTAGATCGATTTTTCGCAAGAAACCACGTCCAATATTCGTATGAACCTTTGACTGGCCAACCTCGGTTTTCGTATCTATCCTAGTCGGTCGCCCCCAAACGTTCGCTTATGGATCGCAATTTAAATCCAGGAGATTCGGACAAATTGTCCAAGTCCTTGCCTGATGAGGCGCTGGAATTACCGCCCAACCTGAAGGCTCGACTGGAGCGCTTTAGACGATCGGTTTGGACGGTGAAGCTCGCGGAGGGTATTCTCGCCGGAATATTCGGCCTCACACTGTCCTACCTTTTCGTCTTCGTTCTCGATCGGTTTTGGAACACTCCCTCGACCATACGCGCCTTCATTCTGGTCGCGGGCGCATCGGGATTCGGCTTCTGGTTTCCCACCAAATGCCATCGCTGGGTTTGGGAACAACGCAACCTGGAACAAGCCGCACGATTGCTTCGCCACAAGTTCCGTCGGCTTGGTGACCAGCTTCTCGGCATCGTTGAACTCGCCAAACATAAGTCTGGCTCGGAAACGCTGATCAAGGCCGCGTTCCAGCAAGCGGACGAAAAAATTGGCGATCGAGACTTTGCTCAAGCGGTGCCCAATCCCAATCATTGGAAATGGGCCGTTGCATCAGGATTGATTATCGGTGTGTCGATCGCGGCC
>TARA_R110002096_G_scaffold65664_4_pt1 | contig 15077 bp, 13 predicted proteins | sample TARA_R110002096 | Tara Oceans TARA_R110002096 (sample SAMEA4397295) | marine metagenome | biome: Polar Biome; feature: [DCM] deep chlorophyll maximum layer (ENVO:01000326); material: water (ENVO:00002006), including particulate matter (ENVO:01000060) such as... | depth 35 m | reverse complement strand
TTTCGCTTCGATTCCATGGGCGACCAGCGGTCCGGTAAAGCCACTTGCCAGCAGCGCATTCAGATAGTGCTCATAGTCAAGCACGCCCTTGCCGGCGATTGTAAAACTGCCGTCTGCGCGGCGGTCCTTGGCGTGGGCCATGACGATGCGATCTGCCAGCCCGTCAATGGCTTGCGATACCAGACGCTGCTGTTCGGTGCGCTCGGCGCGTTCAAACAGATTGGCGGGATCCAGTACAATTTTTATCCGCTCGCTTTGCAATTGCAGGATCAGCCGCCGTGCGGCGGTTGGCGAATTCACCACATTGGCCAGTTCCGGTTCAATGCCCAGATCAATGTCGTGGGCCTCGGCCACTTCAAGGGTCTGTTCCATGGCGCGCAGCAGATCATTCCAGGCCTGCGGGCTGGCATTGTCGGGGTGGCCGCGCCACTGGTCGGTGGCATCGCGGGTGCCGGTGCACAGGGTCAGGAGAGGTATACCCATGGCTTTTGCCTTGGCAGCGATGACCTGGAGACGCCGGTGGCCAGCTGCGCGCTCCGCCGGGTCCGGGTGGATCATATTGTAGGTCGCGGACACAGCTACGAGGGGGATTTGTGTGGCCGTGCTGGCACAGCGCACAGCGGCGGCAGTGGCTGCGTCGATTGCGTCGGGCATGGCGGGCAGGCCGGAGCATGCCATATTATACTGGGCGCATTCAAAACCGGATTTGCGCACCGCCTGCAGCACGTCCAATGGCGTCTTGCCGGAGAAGGTCTTGGCGAAAATCCCGATCTGCATCACAGCGATCCGCTGACATCGGCAAGGCGCACTGAAGTGCCGCTGTGCACCGAGCGCTGAATGGCGAGCATTGCCCGCACGCTGGCAAGACCGTCTTCAATATCGGCACCGGTCATCGGGCTGTTGTGCAAGACACTGTCGGCAAAGCCTTCGACCTGGCGGCGATAGAAATGTCCGTCAGCGCCAAGCACCCGGCTCGATGCACCATCGTGTTCGCGGAAAATATCGACTTCCGAGCTTTTGAAATACCACGGATTATAGGTCTTTCCGGTGACAGAGCCGTTCTGACCATAAATCTGAAAGCCTTCATGCCAGTCCATGCGCACAGCAATTGTAAGGTCGAGATGGCCCAGAACGCCATTGGCAAATTCAACATCGACAAACCAGCAATACAGGCCATGGCGGTCTGACAGGCGGGCCGTAACCGAGACAATATCGCCTCCAAAAAAGCGTGCCGTATCAACCAGATGGCTGCCATGAGCCAGCATGTAATAGCGCTCCAGATCAGCTTTCGGATTGTGCTGCGGCTTGCGCGCCGAAGCGGATGATATGATGAGCGGCTGCACCGCATCGGTCATGGCATAGCGGTGGGTGCTGTCGCAATACCACGCTTTCAGGGCCACCATGCCGCCCATCTCCCGGGCGATGAAATCATGAGCGGCCTGCAGTCCGGCATCGTAGCGTTTCATGTGGCCGATCTGGAAGATTTTGCCGCTGGCACGCACTGTGGCGGCGAGCTGTTCGGTCTCTTCCAGGCCGGTGGCAACCGGCTTTTCGCACAGCACATGCTTGCCCGCTTCAAGCGCCCGTATCGAGGTTTCGACATGAAACGCGTCGGAGGTGGCGATGATTACCGCATCGAGATCGGGATCTGCCAGCATTGCGTCATAGTCGGCAAAGCTCTTGTCAGGATTGTGGGTCCAGGCCATGCGCTCGCGCAGATCATCGGCGACATCGCAAATCGCATAAAGCCGGGCGTTTTTGGCTTTGGTGCAGCTTTCAAAATGGGCCGACTGGGCAATCTGGCCGCAGCCCAGAACACCGATATTGAGTTGCGTTTCGCTCACAGGGCCACCATCCGCCAAGGCGAGCGAACCCCATTATGGACGTGCCGCCCGGTTGGGCCGCAGTGTTGCCGTGGCAGCGATTATTTGCAAGGGGGCAGGCGCTACCAGACCCCGATCATGATGCCCGACGAGCCTTCGCCGGCGCGGGTTCGCAAAACCTGTTCGTCCGTCATTGTAACCCGGTTCTTGCGATCCGTGAGGCGTTCCAGCAGCAGGGTCTGCATTGTGGCCCGAATTTCGCTATGGTCCGGCGATGCGCCCAGATCATCAAATTCATCGGGATCGGTCTGCAGGTCGAATAATTGCGGCGGGAAACCTTTGTAATAAATGTACTTCCAGCGTTCGGTGCGCATCATGTAAGCGCGTGCCTTGCTGGCCGGCACGTTAAGAGTTTCCCGTGCTGAGTAGAACGCATAGTCGATTTCACTGAATACGGCTTCGCGCCAATCCTCCGGATTTTTGCCATGCAGCAGCGGCAGCAGCGAACAGCCTTCCAGCCGGTGATCCGCCACTTTCATGCCCAAAGTGTCCATGAAGGTTGGCAGCAGATCAATCGCCTCGACGAGATGTGTCTCAACGTCGCCGCGGGTACTGTCGGCCGCTTCACTGGGGTCGTAAATGATCAGCGGCACGCGCACGCTGGCTTCGTGAAACAATTCCTTTTCGCCCATCCAGTGATCGCCAAGATAATCGCCATGGTCTGAGGTGAAGACAATCATGGTGTCGTCCATGCGGCCGGTTTCCTCAAGATGGGCGAAGAGGCGGCCGAGATGATCGTCGATCTGTTTGACGAGACCCATATAACCGGCCATGACCCGTTCGCGGGCTTCGCGTCTGGAGAAGGTTTCCGACACATCCATCTTGACGAAAGCATCCAGGACCGGATGAGCGTTGTCGCGCTCGCGTTCAGACCGGTGCACCGGCAGGAACTGGTTGTGATCATACATTGCGTGATAGGGGGCAGGGGCGATATAGGGCCAGTGTGGCTTGATATAGGACAGATGCAGGCACCAGGGCTGATCGCCGGTTTCGGTGATGAACTCAATCGCCCGGTCGGTCATATAGGCGGTTTCTGAATGCGGCTCGGCAACGCGTGCAGGCAGATGCGAATTGCGCAAATGCCAGCCGCTGAGAATTTCACCATCCGGGCCTTCCGCCGAATTGGCCCAGGTATGCCAGGGATTTTCACCGTCATAACCTTTTTCGCGCAGCCAGTCATTATAGGCCAGCTTGCCACCGCGCGCGCGCAGGCCGGCATCGGGATGCAGGCCATCATCGCGCTCATAAGGCTCAAAACCGGGCTCGGAGATCATCATGCCGAGTTCGGTGTCGGGCGTCAGGCCGAAGCGCTTCATGCCGTCCTTGTCCGGTGTCATGTGGGTTTTTCCGACAACGGCGGTGCGCAGCCCGGCCGGTGACAGATAATCGCTCATGGTCCATTCGCCAATTGGCAGCGGGACCCGGTTCCAGGTCGAGCCGTGGCTGAAAGTGGTGCGGCCGGTATAGGTGGAGGCGCGCGAGGGGCCGCAGACCGGCGACTGCACATAGGCCCGGTCAAAGCGCACGCCTTTTGCGGCGAGGCGGTCGATATTGGGGGTTTGCAAATAGGGATGACCAGCGCAGGACAGATAGTCCCAGCGCAACTGATCGGCCATGATGAAAAGGATGTTTCTGACTTTAGCCATTACTCGGTTCCTGAAACATTGGGCCCGGCCGTGACGCATGAGACTCTTTTGCTTGAGTCGCTAAGGCATCAGACATCATCGCATCAGACTGGGCAGGATTGTGGCAATTGCCGGTATCAGCAGCACCAGAATAAGGGCCAGCACATCGGCAAAAATGAAGGGAGTGACGCCGCGGAAGATATCGCCGAGGCGGATATCGGGCATCACCGATTTGACGACAAAGACATTCATGCCGATGGGGGGGGTAATGAGGCCAAGCTCGGTGACCAGAACCACGACAATGCCGAACCACACCATATCGACGCCAGACTGCACCAAAGTGGGCAGAAAGACCGGCACCAGCAGCAGCAGAATGCCGATCGATTCAAACACCATGCCCATGAACACGGCAATGATGGCCACCGCGATCACCAGACCGAGCGGCGAAAGGTCGAGTTCCTCGACGAAAAACACAATATCGTAAGGCATGCCCGACAGATTGATGAACTGGGCAAAGACAAGAGCGCCAAAAATGACGATGAACAGCGAGGCTGTGGTTTTGGCCGCTTCGCCGAGCACGTCAATCCATTCCTTTGGGGTGCGCAGATGGCCGCGCATGATGGCAATGACAGCAGCCCCGAAGGCACCGATGCCGGAGGCTTCCGTCGGTGTGAAGATGCGCCCGTAAATGCCGCCCAGCACCAGCACAAACAGGCCGATAATCGGCCAGACTGCCTTGAAGGCGCGCTTTTTGTCCTGTTCTGACAGTGGCTCGCCTGCCGGCCCGGCATTGGGATTATAGCGCACCGTAATGGCGACAGCGCCCATAAACAGTGAGACCAGCAGAATGCCCGGAAGAACACCGGCAATGAACAATTCGCCGATATCCTGCTCGGCCACAACGGCATAAATTACCAGCGGCACGGAGGGCGGGATCATGATGCCAAGGGTGCCGCCTGCGGCAATGGTGCCGGAAGCCAGTGAATCGGAATAGCCATATTTGCGCATCGGCGGCATGGCGACCTTGGTCATGGTGGCGGCGGTAGCCAGAGACGAGCCGCAGACGGCCGAAAAGCCGGCGCAGGCAGCCACGGTAGACAGAGCAAGGCCGCCGCGAAACCGGCCAAGTCCGGCATAGGCCGCATCATACAGATCGCGGCTGATTTCAGCGCGGTAGATGAAGACACCCATGAGAATGAACAGGGGAATGACGCTGAGATTATAATTCATCGAGTCTTCGATGACCTGTTGCCCGGTCATGGCGAAAGCAGCGGTCCAGCCCCTTTGTGTGGCAAAGCCGACCAGTCCGACAAGCAGCGTGGCATAGCCGACGCGGAAGCCGAAAAAACACAATGCCAGCAATATGGCAAAGCCGATCAGAGCTGTCGTCATAGATCACCTGCGATGTCTTTGCCCGGTCCATGACGGGGCCGCTGGATCAGACCCAGCACCTGGGCGACAAGACTGAGGGCGGACAGGCCGGCAATGATGGCGGCAAGATAGGCCAGCGGCCATTCCAGAACGACGGTAATGCGGTTGTTCTGCGCCGCTTCGCCAGCGAATACGGTCAGCTGCCAGGCGATCACCGTCATGCCGATCAGCGAGAACAGCTGGATGATGAAAGGCCTAAATCTGGGCAGCCAGGCCTGCAGCGGACCTTCAAACAGTTCAACGGCAATGTGCTCATCATATGCATTGACAAGGCCCAGTCCGGCAAAAATCGACATGGCCAGAAGAAACTGGATCATTTCCGCCGCGCCAAAAATCGGCGCGCTGAACACATAGCGGCCGACCACATCGAAGAAGGTCAGCATCATCATCATGAACAGCAGGGCGGCGGCGATGAAATTCATGGTCGGCAGCAGGAGCGCAAGCGCCCCTGCTGCCAGTTTTTTCACACCGGAAACCGGCTGTTGGTTCACTGAGACAGTTCCTTGACCCGCTTGACATAATAGTCATAGGCACCCTGACCATCGATGCCGGCCTCATTGGCCTTGGCAATCCAGTTTTCCGCAACAAAGGCTGATGCTTCTTTCAAAGCCGCTTCAAAGGCCGGATCAGCGTCGATGGTTTCAATGCCGGCTTCCTTGAACTCTTCCAAAGCGGTCTTGTCGGCATCGACCCAGTGCTGCGCTGCCATGCGGCCGAAATTAGCGCCGCTGATTTTGGTGATGGCTTCGCGGTCCGCTTCGGAAATCTCGTTCCATTTATCTTTATTGATGATCAGCGAGAAGCTGGTTGAATAGATGGAATCCTTGAAGCGGGTCATGGATTTCGTATAGGGGATGACGCGGAAATCGCGCACCGCTGTGGGGCTGAGGCCGATATGAGCATCCACCACACCGCGGGAGATGATTTCATTGGCCTGTACCGCCGGACCGGAGACAACGCCAGCGCCGATTTTCTTCATGGTTGCAGCCAGCGCGCCGGGCAGGGCCCAGATCTTGCGCGAGACCAGATCTTCCATGGAATTCAATGGCTTGTCGGTCTGGCTGAACAATTCTGCCGGGGTGATGACCCAGAGCGACAGCAGATGCACGGACTCCATTTCATCGGGGAAGAATTTGTTGCGGGTTTCCCACAGAGCTTCCGACATGGCGGGCGCATCGGTGGTGGCGATGAACGGATTCATGGCGACCAGCGGGCCGGTGACACGGCCCTGAATGAGACCGTTGAACTGGACCGCAACATCGGTAATGCCCTTTTCAACAGAGTTGAGTTGCTCGGGCGGGGCGGCGACCGATTTGGGCGGTATAATGCCGGTGACGCGGCCCTCGGTTACTTCTTTGACTTGTTCAAGCCATTTCGGCAGGACCGACTGGCAGACATAATGTTGCGGTGCCCAGAAGCAATTGACCAGCAGCCGGGTTTGGGCATTGGCAACGCCGGCAAGGCTGCTGAGCAGGCCTGCCAGAAGCAGTGTTCTGATTGTAAGACGCATAAGTTTCCTCCACATGCGTAACAGGCGGGACGGGGCCATCTGCCGTTACGCGTTCTCCCTGAGTTGACCCCGTTCCATATCCAGACCGTGGCTCTGCACGGCGGTTTTCAGTTTGACGATCATCTGCATCAGCTGCTCGACCTCTTCGGGCGAAAAGTCTGAAAAATAAGCGTCAAACAAACTCATAATATCCGGTGCCGCCAGCTCGATCATGTCTCTGCCAGCTTTTGTCAGACTGACGGCGGACCGGCGACGGTCCGCCCGGTCAACCTGGCGAGCGACAAAGCCGCGCTCCTCGGTCGTGTCAACAATCTTGCTGAGTGTCGAGCGGTCAAAGCCGCCATAGGCGGCCAGATCGTGGACCGACTGCGGGCCCTGTTCCTGCAACATCACCAGAACCCGCCAGATGCGGTGGTCGATGCCATGGCGGCGCAGCACGCGGGATGAATTCAGCCGGTGTTGCCGTTCCAGCAAATTGAGATGGAACATCGGCAGTTTAGAAACTTGGAAGTCGGCACCGCGCATAACAGCCAGACTGCTTATGTGATCGTATTCTGTGAATATTCACATAACTTTCACTTTTGTGCAATGGCATTTTTGAGACGACGAATTGTTTCGAAAACCGAGTGGCGATTGCGACGGTGTGCCTGGAAGGCTTTGCGGCGTTGTGACAGATCGTCGGGTGTGTGGCACCATCGGGGAACGGGTTGGCTGTATTAACCACTCGCATCCAGCGCTACTCACATCTCTCACCACCGCCGCAGGTTCAGCCGACGCCCCAGGTGTCTTTCAGCCGGTAGCCCTGTGGCCAGGGGTCATCCGGGTCAAGCATGTGCTGGTGGGTGCCGGTGATCCAGGCGCGGCCGGTGATCTGCGGGATGATGGCGGCGTGGGGGCCAATTCGGATGAGGCCGGCGATGCGGCCGTCAAAGCGGGAATCGAGAATGGAGCGGGCTTCAAAAGTCTGGTCCTGCTGCATCTCGCCACGGGCGTGCAGCACCGCCATGCGCGCCGAGACGGCGGTGCCGGTGGGCGAGCGGTCGATCTTGCCGGGGGCGATGGTGACTGCGGAGCGGGCGGCAAAGCCGGTCTTTGTGGGGTGCAAGGGACCGGCAAACAGGCAGAAGGAAAACGAAGTCCAGTCGGGATTTTCCGGATGGGTGAAAGTCAATTGGGCGTTGGCGGCATCCAGAATGCGAATGCCCGTGCGGGCGATTTCCCGGGCCTCATTGGCGACAATCTCAAAACCGAGAGCAGCGGCATCGACGATGACAAAACTATCGCCGCCATAGGCAGTGTCGACGTTCAGCGTGCCAAGGCCCTCGACCGGCAATGCGACATCCAGAGCTTGAGCGAAGGACGGGACATTTTGCACGCTGATGCGCTCGGCCTTGCCGTTTTTGCAATGGGCCTCCACGCGCACCAGCCCGCCGGGCGCTTCCAGCACCAGATGCGTGAGCGGCTCGGACATCGGCAGAATGCCGCTGTCGAGCAGCACGGTGGCGACGCAGATCGAATTGGAGCCGGACATCGGCGGTGAGGCCTCCGGTTCCATGATGATGAAAGCGGCGTCGGCTTCCGGGTGTTTGGGCGGCACCAGCAGATTGACATGGCGAAAGACGCCGCCGCGCGGCTCGTTGAGGACGAAATTGCGCAAGGACTGATCGCGCTCCAGAAAGCTGCGCTGCTGCCACAATGTCTCGCCGGGCGGTGGCGGCACACCGCCGACAATGACATCGCCGACTTCGCCCTCGGCATGGCAGGAGATGATATGGATGGTTCTGATGCTGCGCATTGACCGGCTCCAACTGGTTGCGCCCCGACCATGCGATGGAAGCCGGGAGAGCGTCAATCGGTGTCAGGGATTTCAAGTCCCGCGATGCCATTTGCAGCCGGAACGCGCCTTCAATGCTGGTGTCAAAGGTAATGCCGAATGTCAGCCTGTCAGCAGAAGGTCGCCTGCTGACAGGCCTGATCTGCGGTATCAAACGACTCGACATTCATTGAATGTCCTCTAGGTTTTGCAGCATGACTGCAGTGCGGGAGCAAATCATTGATAAGCAGCCGACTTGAATTTCTGGTCCGTCGCCTGCGGGAGCGGCTTTGGGTCAAGCCGCTGGGCTATTGTCTGCTTGCGGTTCTGGGCGCTCTTGTTGCCCACGCGGCTGATTTCACCGAAATGGCGTCTTATATTCCGCAGATTTCCACGGACACGGTCGAAACATTGCTGGCGATCATTTCCAGCACCATGCTGGCGGTTGCCACTTTCGCGGTTGCCTCGATGATTTCAGCCTATGCATCCGCCAGCGGTTCGGCGACGCCCCGCGCCTTCACCCTGGTGGTTGCAGATGACATGTCGCAGGTGGCCCTGTCGGTGTTCGTCGGTGCTTTCATCTTCAGTATCGTTGCCACTATTGCGCTTCGCACCGGTTATTATGGCAAATCCGGCCGTTTCATCCTGTTCCTGCTGACGTTGTTCATATTCTCTGCCGTCATTCTGACCTTTGTGCGCTGGGTCGACAGCATTGCGCGGCTGGGGCGGATGGGAACGACGATCGAGACGGTTGAATTGGCAGCCAGGAATGCGCTGCAGAGACGGCGGTTGAACCCGACGCTTGGCGGGCGCACGGCGAATGAGGCGGGGACAGAAGGAACCCCGATTTATGCCAGCGATATCGGCTATGTTCAGCACATTGATATGGAAACGTTGCAGGGAATTGCCGAAGCTGTTGACGCCCGAATCACCGTTTCCTGCCTGCCGGGCGCGTTTACCAGCCCTGGCAAGCCTGTAGCCTTTCTGAGCGGCGAAGGCGATGAGCTCCAGGACGAAGTCCGCGACAAGATCTCTCATGCGTTTCTGATTGCAGATCAGCGCTCGTTTGATGAGGACCCAAGGTTCGGCCTGATCGTGCTGTCGGAAATTGCCGCCCGGGCGCTGTCGCCCGCAGTCAATGATCCGGGGACGGCAATTGCCATCATCGGTACAATTGTGCGTCTGTTCGCCGGCTGGATCCAGCCTTTGAGCGATGAGGAGCGCTCCGAGATCCGATTTGACAATGTCTATGTGCCGGAACTGTCGCTGGCAGAGCTGTTCACTGATGCCTTCACCTCGATTGCCCGTGATGGTGCCGGCAATGTGGAAGTCTGCGTGCGGTTGCAGAAGGCGTTTTTAGGTCTGATACATCTGGACAATAGCAGCTTGAGCGAAATCGCCCGGGGGCACTCCAAAACAGCGCTTGCGCGCGCCCAGCAGACGCTGACACTTGATGCGGATGTGAACGTTGTGGAGGCGATTGCGGCAAAGGTGGCGGCGGACGGGTGACGCAGTGGGTCCAACTTGACCGAATCAGCTGCCATCCAATGCGAATCGCAAATAATGATTCTCCTTGAATCTTGGCGTGATTCGCTGCAGTTACCGTTTGACCCGTGACACAATGTCCGAAAATTGCGGCCTGAGTCGCGAAACAGGACTTATTTCTTGTGCAAAGGCTTCAAAATGCTGGCTTTGTGCCTATCTTGTTAGGACGCTACAGAAGCGTCTCGAACATGTTGGTAAAACCGGCAAATGATTTTAGGGTTAATTGGGGATTAACATCCGAAATCTATGACAGGGGTGTGAAGATGGAAATGGCCACCGGTTGGCCAGGATACCGTCTTGCGATTTTAGAGTAGGGGTGTTGCCGGCCGCAACGGGATGACGAAATCTGCTGAAAGGTGTTTCGAAATGCCCGGGCCTGTATCACATGAGTTAACGATTTCCGAAGTGGTGTCTTCATGAGCTTGGAGCAGGCGCGGATTTTTCCGCCGCTGTGGCTCACAAACGACCCGCTTCATTCAATATATAACCGAGCAGCCGGGTGCGGGCCTCAGCCGACCCGGCGTTTCGTTTGGAGAGTTTGCATGTCCTTGGCAGGAAAAACAGCAGAAACCGCGCCTAAAAAAACCACACCGCCAGCAGCCAGCGGTGAAGGCAGTGACGGGCCATTGCTGGATCTGAACGACGCCGCCGTCAAAAAAATGATCAAGCTGGCAAAGAAACGCGGTTATGTCACCTATGAGGAGCTGAATTCTGTTCTGCCGTCCGCCGAAGTGACGTCCGAGCAGATCGAAGACACCATGTCGATGCTGTCTGATATGGGCATCAATGTGGTCGAGCAGGAAGAGGTTGACGAAGCGGAAGAAACTGAAGGCGGTGAACTGGCTCAGGTGGAAGACAGCAACAAATCGGTTGCCAAAGCCACCACCGCGAAAGAGCCGACCGACCGCACCGATGATCCTGTGCGCATGTATCTGCGTGAAATGGGTTCGGTCGAGCTGTTGTCCCGCGAGGGCGAAATTGCCATTGCCAAACGCATTGAGGCTGGCCGCGAAGCAATGATTTCGGGCCTGTGCGAAAGCCCGTTGACATTCCAGGCGATTATTATCTGGCGCGATGAACTGGCCGAAGGCAATATTCTGCTGCGCGATATTATCGATCTGGAAGCCACCTATGCGGGTCCGGACGCCAAGAAGCTGCAGGAAGATCACAGCGCCAAAACTCCTGAAGAGCGCAAGGCGGAGGAAGAACGCAAGGCCGCTGCAGCCAAAGAGGCGGAAGACCGGGCCGCCGAAGAAGATGATGACGAGGAAGACGAGGGCAATCTGTCACTCGCGGCCATGGAAGCGGAACTGAAGCCGCAAGTGGTCGAAATGTTCGACAAGATTGCCACCACCTATCAGGAAATGCGCAAGCTGCACGACAAATCGGTGGAACTGCAACTGAAGAACAAGGCACTCTCCGACAAGGAAGAGCAAACCTACAGCGAACTGACCCATTCGGTGATCGAAGATGTGAAATCACTGGCGCTGAACAATAACCGGATCGAGAGCCTGGTTGAGCAACTTTACGATATCAACAAGCAATTGATGGCGCGGGAAGGCCGGCTGATGCGACTGGCGGTCAGTTACCGGGTGAAACGCGATGAATTCCTGTCCGAATATCAGGGCCGCGAACTGGATCCGAAATGGGTTGCGCATATTTCCCGCCTGAAGAGCAAGCACTGGCAGGCCTTCGCCGAAAAGGAAGAGGAAACCATCGGCCGGCTTCGTGAAGAAATTCAGGAACTGGCGACGGTCACCGGTCTGGATATCGGTGAATATCGCCGCATCGTATCGGGCGTGCAGAAGGGCGAGCGCGAAGCTGCTCTTGCCAAGAAGGAAATGGTGGAAGCCAATCTGCGGCTGGTGATTTCGATTGCCAAGAAATACACCAATCGCGGTCTGCAGTTTCTCGACCTTATTCAGGAAGGCAATATTGGCCTGATGAAGGCGGTGGATAAATTTGAATATCGCCGCGGCTATAAATTCTCCACCTATGCGACATGGTGGATCCGTCAGGCGATTACCCGGTCGATTGCCGATCAGGCCCGCACCATTCGCATTCCGGTGCATATGATCGAAACGATCAACAAGATTGTGCGCACATCACGCCAGATGCTGCACGAGATCGGCCGCGAGCCGACCCCGGAAGAACTGGCTGACAAGCTGCAGATGCCGCTGGAAAAAGTGCGCAAGGTTCTGAAAATCGCCAAAGAGCCAATTTCTCTGGAAACACCGATCGGTGATGAGGAAGACAGCCATCTGGGTGATTTCATCGAGGACAAGAACGCGATCCTGCCAATTGACGCGGCGATCCAGTCAAATCTGCGGGAAACCACCACACGTGTGCTGGCATCACTGACACCACGCGAAGAACGCGTGCTGCGCATGCGTTTCGGCATCGGCATGAATACAGATCACACACTGGAAGAAGTCGGCCAGCAGTTCAGCGTGACCCGCGAACGTATTCGCCAGATCGAAGCAAAAGCATTGCGCAAGCTGAAACATCCAAGCCGCTCGCGCAAATTGCGCAGCTTCCTGGATAGCTAGACCGTTTCATCATTTCGATGGACCATCAAATGACGGGGGCGTTCGGACAGGGCGCCCCCGATTTTGATAGTCGCGTCACTGCCAGAGCTTTGGCCAAATCCCCTCCTTCACGAATTGTGTAAGAGTTGCCTTGTGCGGTGAACTGAACGTAGCGAAAAGGACCGGCGATCTGTGGTCGCCGTGACCGGAGCTTCTTGCAAAAAGCATAAATTTTTCAATAACTTGGTTGGCCTGTTTAATAGGCTGATTCAGTGGTGATTGGTGTCACGCCAAGAGGCTTGGGACGCTGCAAGAGAATCTTCACCTGCCATAATTGCAGTTCGCGCTGCGGGGAACGTTTTTCGCACTGCAGCGTTCATTCCCTGACTGCGGCAATCAATCTCCCTTGAAAGGACATATTATGACATTCAAAAAAGCAATCCTCTCTACGACCACCGCCGCCCTGTTGGCTGCATCAAGCTTTATCCCCTCCGCGCTGGCTGATGAAAACGGCGTTCAGCTGGGCCAGTTGACCTGTGAAGTTGAAGGCGGCGTCGGCTTCATTTTCGGATCATCCAAGGATCTGATCTGCACATTCAATCCGGCCAATGACAGTTTTCCGGAAGAGATTTATACCGGGACCATCAACAAATACGGTATCGATATCGGCGTGACCGGTGAATCGGTCATCCTGTGGACCGTTGTGGCTGCTGAGGATGACGTATATGCACCGCGCGCTCTTGCCGGAACCTATACTGGTGCGACCGCATCGGCAGCGTTTGCCGTCGGTCTGGGTGCCAATGTACTGGTTGGTGGCTCCTCTGAGTCGTTCGCCCTGCAGCCGGTCAGTGTGTCCGGTTCAACCGGCGTGAATGTTGCCGTCGGACTGGCTCAGATCGAACTCTACTGATCCTGAGGCAGAGCTGATCTGCGGCGAAAGCCGGAAGGTCGGTGACTGACTGCCAAATTGATGGCCGCAGACCGGTTCCCAAGACGGTCTGCGGCCGTTATTCGTTTGTGATGCAGATTTGGGCTTGGGGAACGGGATCGGCCGCGAACCAGAGCGGTGAATCTCCGGGCTGCCATTTTCTGTATTTCCCCATAATTGCGGCAAACCGGGCAGAATTGGTGAAGTGGTTCAATGCGCGGAGCAGGTGGGGCCAGGGTCCGGCATCGAACCAGGCCCTGTCGACATTGGCAAATTGCCGGACAAAAGGCAGGATGGCAAAATCCGCAAGGGATGGCCGGCCGCCGTAGAGAAAACCGGCATGTGGTACAAGCAGATCATCCAGCCGGCGCAAAAAATTCGATGCTGTATCGCGCTCGCTGAGCGGATCAGAATCCTCATAGTGATTGGCATATTTGTAGCGGTCGAGCGCGGTTTTGAACGGACCGTCACATTCGGCGATGAGCGCCAGCATATCCTCCCGCGTGCCATGCTCAGGACGCAGCAAGTGTTCCGGATCGTGCTGGCCCAGCACATGCAGCATAATGTCGAGACTTTCCTCAATCACCGTGCCATCCGGCAGAACCAGCACCGGCACGGTGGCCTTGGGTGATGCCGCGATGAAGTCTGCGGCCTTGTCGCGCAGCACAATCTCGCGCAGCGCAACCGCAAAACCCGCCGAAGCCACTGCCAGCCGCGCCCGCATTGCATAGGGACAGCGGCGGAAGGAATACAGGATAGGATGATCTGGAAAAGTCATGCCACAGGAATAAGCACGCCTGCCAAAGTTGCAAGGGCAGGTAGGCAAGCGGGCCGCAAAATATCTTTGGCCAAGATGGATTGTGGTTCGCCGAGGGTTCAAAAGGGTGAGTCTTCGGAGAGGCTTACAGGAGACTGCGAAGAATTTGATTCAGTTTCCCATGAGGCAGGCCATTTGGCTGTGCGCGGTTTTCACGCCGGAGAAGCCCGGCTAAGGTGAGGCAAAATCATAACCGGCGATCATATGACCCAAACTATTCTGACCCTCCCCACCGATGGCCCCGGCCTTTATGAGTTCACCGGCGCCGCGCAAGCCTTCGTGCGGGAGGCAGGCGTCGCGAGCGGTCTGTTGACATTGTTCTGCCAGCACACGTCGTGCTCGCTGACGATCCAGGAAAATGCTGACCCGGATGTGCAGGTTGATTTGCAGAATTTCTTCGCCCGGCTGGTGCCGGATGGGAATGACAGGTCGATGCGCTGGATGATCCATAGCTCCGAGGGGCCGGATGACATGCCGGCGCATATCAAAACGGCTCTGACGCAGACGCATCTGAGTGTGCCGGTGATGAAAAGCCGCTTGGCATTGGGCACATGGCAGGGCATCTATCTGTTTGAACACCGCAGCCGTCCGCATCAAAGGCGGGTGGTGCTGCATCTGAGCTTATGAAACTAAAGGCGCTCCATGACCGAGATTTCCGCTGAGCCGCGTGGCACGCTGACCGTGCGCACCATGGCAATGCCAGCCGACACCAACGCCAATGGCGATATTTTCGGCGGCTGGGTGATGTCGCGAATGGATCAGGCCGGCGGCATTGCCGGAGTGGAACGCGCACTGGGCCGGGTGGTGACCGTAGCCGTCGAAAGCATGACCTTCATTCAGCCGGTCAGGGTGGGGGATGTGCTGTGCGTTTATTGCGAGATTGAACAGGTCGGACGCAGCTCAATGCAAATTCACGTCGAGGCTTTCGCCAAACGCTTTCTCACCGGCGAGCGCCACAAGGTGACGGATGCGACTTTTACTTTTGTCGCCATCGATG
>TARA_R110002096_G_scaffold415803_1_pt1 | contig 15113 bp, 8 predicted proteins | sample TARA_R110002096 | Tara Oceans TARA_R110002096 (sample SAMEA4397295) | marine metagenome | biome: Polar Biome; feature: [DCM] deep chlorophyll maximum layer (ENVO:01000326); material: water (ENVO:00002006), including particulate matter (ENVO:01000060) such as... | depth 35 m | reverse complement strand
TTAAAATGTCAGAAGAATTAAAAGATCTAGAAGCAGAAATAAGCTTTGAATGGGTTACAGAAGTATGGCAAGGTACTAAAATTGCTGATGATATATTTGTAGAAATACAGCCAGTAGAAAATCAAAGATTTACTCTTGACAATCCTTCTAATGGTAAATTACCTATTAATGGTAGAAAGTATTCAGAAACTAACTCTGAGAATATATCTTTAGTTGGTTTAGGTGTACCTTATCAAATTAACTACAACATTTATAAATACAGACTAGAAGTTGCAATAGCTAAGTCAAAAGATATTATTGCACAGTTTGATATTAACATGATTCCAAAGAAGTGGGACATGGATAAGTTTATGTACTATGTAGATGCTACAGGGATTGCATGGGTAGATTATAACAAAGAAGGCATGACAATGAATCCGCAGCATCAAGCTGTTATGGATATGTCTATAAAAACTATAGAGCAGTATGTTGTATTGCTAGAATCTATTATACAAGAATGGGAAAGAATCTCAGGAGTTAATAGACAAAGACAAGGTACTATAGGTACTTATGCTGGAAAGGGTACAAGTCAACAAGCTATTGTACAATCTTCTCATATTACAGAAGATTTATTTAGAAAGTTTAGTAGACTAGAGCAAAGAGATATACAAGCAGTATTAGATTATTCTAAAGACGCTTGGAATGGAAGTAAAAGCTCAATGTATTATATGCCTGACGGAACAGCTGAATTTTTTAGTATTGATGGTACAGATTACTCTGAATCTAATTATGGAATATTTGCTAGTAATGCAGGAGCTGATCTTGAGAAGAAAATGAAGGTAGAGCAACTTGCGCAAGCAATGATTCAAAATGGTACTCCTGCATCAGTAGTTGCAGAAGCTATGGATCAGGACAGTTTTACAGCTATAAAGGATAAGATTAAAGCAGCTGAAAAACAAAGTCAAGAATTAGAACAAGCTCAACAACAAGCTCAAATGGAGATGCAACAAAAACAATTGCAAGCACAGAACGAGCAGAAAGCAATGGAAATGGAGAACTCTGATAAAAACAGACAGACTCAAATTGAAGTTGCTCTTATTAATGCAGAAGCTAATCAAGAACTTAAGAGACAAGAGTTATTACTTAAAGCTCAAGAGTTATCTGACAAGAATGATAACATGGATGATAAGATTAGACTTGAAGAAAAGAGAATTGATACTACACTTAAGATAGCTAAGGAGAACAAAAAGAATGGGCCTAACAAATAGGGAAAAATTAGAAATAATAGCTAGAGCTAAGAAGGATAACTATACTGGTAACTACTTAGATCTATTTAACCAAGCTGCAGCTGAAGGTCGTCAAAAGATGCCTGAAGTTCGTAGAGCTGGTGGTTTTATTTATGATGTAAATAAACCTGATAAATCTACATACGTAGATGCTAGATCTGGTTATGGTTTTCCTACTACTTACGAGAACGGTGGTGTAAATAATAATGAACTTCCGCCTTCTAATGACTTTGATCTTAATCCAGCTATTACTAATGTTGGTAACATCTATCAATCCCCAGAATATAGAAATAGGCTATCTACAGAATACCAACAAGCTCATGGAGTAACACTTACAGATCAACAGATAGATGACATAGTTGCTCAGAATATGCAGAACATAAATCGTGGCGGGAATACGGCTCTTACAGATTTAAGTGGGGCGGACGTACCACAAGGTACAATGGGATATGCTGACTTAAATACTGGGCAGATAGCTATAAATACAAGCCGTCCGTCTATGAGTAACCCTTATGCTACAGCAGTTCACAAATCAGACTACCAACCTAAGTCAGTATTGCAGTCTACAGCTGAGCACGAGGTAGCCCATAGAGCTAATGCTGGGCCTAATAGTGCTATGACAAGTGCTAGTGAGAACCCTTTAAACTCAGAACTGGATCAATACTACTCTACATTTTTTACTAATGCTCCAAAGGATAGTCCGTACAATCCTAATAATAGTGGAGAATTTTCTGATTACGCTACTCAACCTATAGAGGTAAAATCTCAGAAAAAGCAGATGGAACTAGCTCTGCAAGATGCTGGCATTTGGAATCCAACTGAAGGGCCATTTACCCAAGAGCATATAAAAAAATTAGAGTTAAGTGAGTACAAAGTAGAGCCAAGTCTGGATTACATGAACCGGGGATTAAATATACCTACTATAACAGAGGAGAGGGCTCCCCGCAATGCTAGTCAATCAACAAATTACTACAGCGGAGATTACGGCTCTCCGAGTGATATAGTGAAGAAGCAAAATGAATTTAAAGATAAAAATTCTTTTAGAGGTCTTAAAAACAAACTAAATGATGAACTTGTTAACAAGTCTGGAAAGTCTGTAAATTTTGGTTACGAAAGAAATATAATAAACAATAACTATCTTCCACAAGGTCAAAGCAGTTCCGTTGAGTGGTATTCTGAATCTTCAAATTTTAATATGAATAATCAAAAGCTTGTAGACGAGGGATTTTCATCAGCTAATAGAGGTCTGGCTCAAGAAGAGGCTTTTAATTCTATTCCCCCTAAACAACAAGAGGCGCTTAGATATATCGCAGATAAAACAGAGCTTAGCACTCCTGAAGATTTAAGGATGCTTAAACTAGCTCAAAACGGTATGAGCAATATAGATGAATACTATAGGACGGAGTATAAGCAACAAGAAAGAGAATTTGACTCCAAAGCAAGAGAAGAAGGAAGGACTAACGAAAAGCTTCTTCAGCAAGAGCAGGGGCAGTACTACGAAAAAAGAAAAGAGGTTGATGAAAATCTTATTAATTTTATGAACGGCGTAGCAATGGATAATCCTTTTGAGGATCAAACCCAAGTAGCTAAGCAGGGAGGATTTTCTAGAATGTTTAAGCAAGATTTTAGTAAGTATATAAATAAAAAAGAAGACGGGGGTCTACATACAGAAGTTACAGATTTTGAAGCTCAAAACCCAGGTAGATATTTACCACCTAGCTCTTTAGATTCTCTTCAGGCTATAACTAACTTTGATAACTTTCGCGAGGGAATTAAAAAATATGATAGGCAACGCATCGTACCACAAAGCTTCAAAGATGCCCATGGTATTGGTGGAGATGTCAGAAGAGTACCATATTATGAAGCTGGAGAAGGCATCATGTCAAGGACATACAACAATGAGAGATCTAATATTGAAGTTGCACCTAATTTGTACGTTTACGATGGCACAACAAACAAGGCGGACCCGAAGTCATTTATTTTTATAGATGACAATCCTACAACAGCTTTCACAAAGTCAGATATAAAGGGAGTTAAAAAACCAATTCCTGTACCGCCAAGAATTGAGCCAAGAGCTGCAGGACCTATACCAACTAATACAGGAGAGCCTGAATTACAAAAAGCAACTATGCCTGAGTTTTCTGATACAGGACCTAGTAAATCAGACTTGTTTTTTGAAAATTTAGAAAATGCTAACACGTTTAAGAATAGGCCTGATAAGATGAGTGATAGGTCAGCTAGAAATGTTAGAGGTAAAGACGACGTCTCATCAGAGTATATATTTTCTGATGACAATCCGTACGCTCCTCAGAAAGGAGAATATTTTATGTCTGAAGCTAATTCTAGAGGTAAAAGAAAATATGATGGAGATCTTAACGCTGCTAGAAAGTGGGAAAGAGAAAATGGTTTAGGTATTCAGACAGATTTAAAAGGATATGACGTAGGACCTGATATACAAAAACATGGTGGATACAAATCTATTAAAAGATATGAGCATGGGGGATCACATGATGATACTGCGCCACTACCTATTGGAGATCAACAGTCTATGCTAGACAATACTAGAGTCCCTATTATAAATCTTAATAAAATAACCTCTAATGAAATGCCCTCTAATGAAGTAGCCGTTAATCCTCCTGTAAACGAAAGAAGACAGTTTATAAACTTTTTAAAAGAACAAGAAGCGGGTCCTGAATTTATGAGATCTATTAACTCTGCAGTAAAAAAACCTGATGGTACGTATTACAAAGCTTTTGAAGATGGTAAATTTTATCCATACTTCCAAGGTAAAGAAAAAGAAGCAACTATAGGGTATGGTAGAAAAGCCGCAAATGTTTTAGAAAAGTACAATAAAGGAATTACTGAGCAGGAAGCTTTAGGTTTTATGAACAAAGATATAGATAGATCATTATCTTTAGCTAAGGAATATGTGGAAAACAATCAAAATAGTCCTTTGTATGGAGATATAGGATCTTTTGGCAGATTAGATTCTAATACACAGTATTTATTATCTGATTATACTTATAATGTAGGAAAGTTAAGTAAGTTTCCAAACTTTACAAAAGCTGTTTTAACTAATGATCCAGTTGGGATGGAAGAAGAATATATACGAGTAGAAGATAAAAGCACTAACATACCTTTAAAAAGAAATAAGCCATTTTACGATTTGTATTTAAAACCTAGAATAGATAAGTTAAAACAAAATAATAAGTAAGTGTTATATAATAAAACGCGTATGAAAACCAGAAATACGTGTTAATATTTGGAATAATAATAATAAATTTGCAAAGATATGGACAACAAAGAGAAACTAAATTTAGACGACATTACCTTCGATGATTTTTTAGACGGTGGTGTAGATGTAACTAGCGAAGATACAGTACCTAGTGACATTGCGATTGAAGACAAAGAAATAAAAGCTGTTGCTGAACTTGACGAAGACGTTAAGGAAAAAGAAGAAGCAATAGAGACTGAAGTTGAAGAAGAAAAAGAAGAGCTTGTTGAATCAAAAACAGACTCAGCAGCAGACGACGGAGTTGATGCTGAAGAATCTTCTGAAGAGTCAGAAATAGATAACACTGTAATTGGTGAAGTTCTTTCAAATCTTGGATACGAATTAGAGGGCGACTATGCAGATACTGTAGAAGGCTTAACACAAATGACTAAAGATGCAGCATCTAGTATGGCTGAAGATCAATTAGATAATTTGTTTGAGCAGTTTCCAGAAATTCAACAACATTTAGAGTTTGTTATGAATGGAGGAGAGTCTGAACAGTTTTACAGCCAAGGAAGTAGACTTAGCACTGTAGCAAATGTTAGATTAACAGAAGATAATGTTAGCACTCAAAAAGCAGTACTTGTAGAATACTTTAGAGTAAAAGGTCATGATGATGCTTTTATCTCTGAATTATTAGATGATTATTCTACTAGTGATAAGCTTTATTCTAAATCTGTTAAAGCTAAAGAAGCTTTACTGCAGTATGAGCAAGGTAACAGACAGCAGCAAATGGAGCAGCAGAAACAAGTGCAAGCTGAACAAAGACAAGAAGCTGACAAGTTCTGGGAAGGAGTAAGTGAGACTATAGAGACTTCTAGAGAGTTCTCTGGAATAGTAGTACAAGAAAAAGATAAGAAGAAATTCTTTGATTACATTTCTAAGCCTGTAGATAAGCAGGGTAACACTAAACGTGATGTAGATCACAATGGTGCAGAAATGGATGTTAGATTAGCAATTGACTATCTAATGTTTAAAGGATTTAAATTAGATGATATAATCAAAGCAAAAGCTAAAACAGAAACAGCTAAAACTTTGAGAAAGCAGATTAGGTCTACGACTAAATCTGTTAAAGGTGCAAAAGGTAAAAGAAAATCTACGTCTACGGATCTAGACAGTCTAGACCTTAGCTTCACAAGTCTATAGAACTAATCTATAGCAATTAAATTAAAATTGAAATGCGAGTATTAAAAACTTATTACAATGATTCGCAGATGACTGACACTAATTCGTTAGTCAATGCGATGATGGAGAGACCTACAGAGTTATCTCCAATCATTACACATCTCGCAGGACGTGAGGACAAGAAATTTCCTTTAACTATGTTAACAGAGGGTGTTGGTAACACAGCATCTATTGATAGATTTGAATACGAATATCGTGTTAAATCTCATACACAACATATTCGTCCTGTAGTAGCTAGCTCAGGTACTGGTCTAGGTGGTGCAATCTTTACGATTACATTCCCAGACAAATGGTTTATTTTTCCTTACACATTGGTTTCTCAATCAGGTGTATTGGCTAGAATCATGTCTGAACCAGAAGCAGTTAATGGTGGGTATAAATACACTTTAAAATTAGTTAATCCTAGTACTACTCTAGTTGCTGCTACTGCTGATTTAGCTGCAGGTGCAATGTGGGGTCAGTTGTACGCTAACGTAGGAGTTGATTTCTCAAAAGGAAATGCTTCTAACTGGAGTGCTCCAGGTTTAGTTCGTAACAAAATTGGTACAGTAAGAAAGTCTTACCACATGTCTGGTAATGCTAAAGATTACGTTGCTGAGTTTGAGTTACCAACTAAAGAAGGTTCTACTACTAAGTTATGGATGGACTATGAAGAGTACCAACACATGATGAGCTTTAAGCAAGAATGTGAGTTAATGTACATGTATGGTGAAAAAACTTACGATGACAATGGTGTAACAACTATGACTGATGAGAACGGACAACCTGTTATCTCTGGTCCTGGTTTACTACAACAAATCATCAACAAGGACACTTACTCTACGTTGACTGAAACAAAATTAAAAAATGTAATTGGAGACTTATTCTACGGAATGACTGATGCTTCTCAAAAACAAATCACATTGTACACTGGTACTGGTGGTATGAGAGAATTTGATGAGGCTCTTAAATCTCACTTTGGTGCGGCTGCAAATTCGTTCAAAGTAGGTGGAGAGAATAGATTCATCACAGGATCAGGAAGATCTTTAGGATTATCTGGTTACTTTAATACGTATGAGCATGTTGATGGTCACGTAATCAATGTTGTTAAACACGACATGTTTGATCACGGTCCAGTTGCACAAGCTCGTGCTAAGCACCCTGTTACAGGATATTCATTAGAATCTTACCGTATGGTATTTGTTGATAATTCTAACTATGATGGCCAAGCCAACATTCAGATGATCAACAAGAAAGGTCGTGAGTATTTAAGATGGGCGGTTGCAGGATCTGTTGTACCTAAAGGGTTCAATGAATCAGATCTACGTGCATCTGATGTAGACGGTGCTTCTGTACACATGTTAAAAACGGCTGGTATTGTATTGAAGAGATTCGATACTTCACTAGACATTGAATGTGTACGTTCATAATTAGGCGTTAATCGCAGTCTATATATCTGGTTTCTCTGAGATGAGGGGGGTGTCAAAGCCCCCCGAAATCTCAATAACTATAAGAAAGTAGGGCAGAGTATTCTTCTAAGCCTGAATGGAAATTTAACTAACAAAAGAACTTAAAAATGACAAAGAAAATAATTATTAGGAGAAAAGAGACTACAGGTTTCTTACCTAAAGAGATTCAATTAGAATCAAGATCATATCTTAGTAGTGTATACAAAGATAGACAACCGTTAAAGGCATTTAGTCCTGCGGACAGTAAAAAATATTTAACAGGAATCCTAGATGTAGGACCTGATCATGTAGATTGGCCAAAGCATGAAAAAAACTATTGGGCTGAAATGACAATGAATATTCCTTTTGCGGGTTTAGAGTTGGATATAACAGAAGATGAAGAAGGTAATCCAGTAATTATAGAAGATTGGATTAGATATAAGTGGTTAGTAAGACATCCGCAAGTAGCAAATTCAGAAATGGAAATGACTGCTAATACTTCAAAAAGGTTTTATATTCTAGATACTGAAAAAGAAGTACGAACAAAGAATAATAAAATTCAAGTTCTTAAAGATGCTGATAAAGAATTCATTAAATCTTCAGGTGATGAAGGTAAAATGAAGCGTATTATTAGACTTATGTCTAACACAACTAACCCTGACACGTTTACCAGAGAAGAGTTAGAGAATATGCTTTATGAAATGAAAAATGACAAACCTGCAAAATTCTTAAAGATTGCTACTGATAAGCATCTAGAATTAAAGTCTGAGATTGAAGAGATGGTATCTCTAGAAATTGTAAGACGAATAGGTAACCAAGTTATTTACATTGATGAAATCTTAGGAGAAACTCTTAACGATGCAGTTATACAACTGAAAGATAAGAAGAACTCAGGCAAATTGATGGAACTTAGAGCTAAACTAAAAGAAGCTAAAATCTAATGACAATAGCAGAAATGCATAGAGCAGTGAATCAGGGAGTGGACAAAATCCACTCTCTGCAAGCTGACGTACTATTAAGTGAAGAAATAGATCACGAGCTTAATAAAAACATTATGAGATTTGTAAACCAAAGGTTTAATCCTATGGGTAACAAGTATCAGCAAGGTTTTGAGCAAAGTCAAAAAAGAATTGACGATCTACGAACTTTACTTTTAGAAAAAAACATAGTTCCTCAGTTTAAAGAAAATCTGTTGGACGGAAAGACTTATGTGGATATTGCTCCTTTACCTATAGAAGATTATTTATATCTTGTAAAAGTAGGAGCAAAAGTTGTTATTGATAGATGTATGCCTATTTCATTTAATATTATTACAGGAACTAATAAGTATTATGCAAGAATTCCAATTTCTTCTTTAAGAAAACCTGTTAATAGCATTGATACAACGTTTACTCAAATAATGTTTGTTCCAGATAATAATAGTTTATACGCAGGAAATATAAATATTTTTCCAGGTATTAATAATACTAATAATACTCCATCTACTACTCTTCCAGAAGATTTAATGGAAATAATTTTTGAAGATACTAGTGATTCTGATATGGTAAACACTTCTTTAGTTACTGTATTTAATGAAAATATTGGAGGTTTAAATTTTCCAAACGAAGTAATAGTAGTTGTAGATCCTGAAATAACTCCTTCATTTAACATTAATAATAGTGTGTTAAGAGTTGATTTTGGTACTGTAGGTAGTTCAGTCCCTGGAGAATATATATTTGATAATTACAATTTTAAAACTTTACCTGCATCTGCTACTAGAATACCAACTTCAACTACATCTACTAAGCAAGTGCACCCTTGTAAATTTATTCAACATGATGATATTTTTAAATTATTATCTGATCCTTTTAATACTACAAAATTTACAGCTCCTCTATATACAATAGCAGGAAACAACATAGAATTATATAGTAGTGATATATTTGTAATAGACGAAGTAAAAATACTATACATAAAAAAACCAGCAAAGGTTTCATTATCTTTGCAAACAAGCTCCGATCTCCCAATGCATACGCATCAGGAGGTTGTAGACATGACGGTATCTACTATCCTTGGAAACATAGGAGACCCTAGATACCAAATCAGTGCTGCAGAAAAACTGCAGTCTGAATAATTATTAATCAGTAATAGTATCTTCGACATTGATACTATTATATAAATTTTAAAAAAATGGCGGGAATAAATAAAATGATGTTTGTATCTACTGCTCAAGACTTAGAGACAGGTTCTACATACAATGCTATACCTTCAGGACAGTTAGGTATCTTTAACCCAGATTCAGGTGCTTATCTAAGTGCTAATGAATCTTTCTTAAGAACTGACTTTGTTTCTGACGTATCAGTTGCAGATGCTGATAACGCTGATGGCGATATTAATGCTGCATTTACTCAAGCGCAGGCTTCTGTAATTGTACCAGCTCGTTTTCAAATTGTACAAGGTCGTGATTCAGGTAATCCTTGGTCATCTCCAATTATCAATGCAGAAGACGTAAAGTCAATTTTTGCTGCTGCAGATGTTGCAAACGTAGCAGCTAGCTCTGTATGGGACGCAACTCCTGGTACTGATGCTGTAATAGCAGTTGGTGAAGTATATAACATTAAAGTTGTTATTAAAGGTATTGATACATCTTACTCTAGCTTCTGGAATCCAGCAGCAAGTGAAAGAATTCAGTATGTTGGTCAGGTAATTAATGTTATTGAGCGTACAGCTACTTCAGCTACTGAAGATACTGAGATCGCTGCATTAGTTGCTGAAGCACAGTTAGGAAAATTACACTTAGACGGTGTATTTGTAGTTACTACTGCTGGTGGTCAAATCACATTAACTGCTCCTATGGGAGTTGATTTTGATATGATTGTTGATCAGTCAGGTTTAACTACTGCTGCTGCAGGTCCTACAAACACTAGATTTGTAAAAGGAAATGGAGACGGTAGAGATATTTTGGATGGTGAAAAGAAAACTCAAGGTTTATTTGGATACCAAAACAGATTATACTTACCACAAACTCCAACAGTATATGCTAATACAGCACTTAACTATGATACTGTTACAATTTCTTGGGATCTTGCATCTAGAGGATCGGCTAGCCCTACTTTATTTACAGGTGTAAATAAACTTACAATGGCTGTACCAGCTGGTGGAACTCGTACTAACTGGGATAATGCACTTGGACATACTCTTGGTGGTTCAAATGTTAAAATCTACGGTAAATACAACGGATAGTAATTAATTTTAATTCACCCCCTGAAATATGGGGGTGTATTTTTTATTTTTAAATCATGGCTACAAAAAATATTTCAGCTACAATAACTAAAGATTGCGAAGCAATAACTGTAAAAATTATTCCAGGACTAGTAGGTACTGCAGAAAACGAAAATGCAATTTTGTTATCTGCGACTAGGAATGGTTCTCCTATTACTTTAAACAACTCGGTATTTCCAAACCCTGTTGTAGGACAAATTATTACTATAACATTTACAGCAGCTGAATTATCACCTGTAACTGCAGCTTCTCAAACAGGAGTTGCAGCAGAGTTATCAGGGGTATATGTTTTTAGAGTTACAGAGGGTCAAACTATTTCTACTGCAGGAGTATTAGCAGCATGTACTTTAGACTGCTGTATAGCAAACGAAATAAATGATTTTATGTCATGTCCTTGTGATCCTACAAAATCTCCTAAACTTGAAAAAGCTACAAAAGTATTTTTATTAAGAGAAGGAGCAGAAGCTGATCTATCAGCTGCAATTCAAAATCCAGATAATGCATTAGCAAAATTTAATAAAGCTACAGAAATTTGCGCGTCTTCGTGTGGATGTGGCTGTTAATTACATAAAATAAAAGTATGCCTTTTTATCCTACATTAACTGCCTCAATAATAAATCCAACTCCCGCTCAATTAAGTGTGGGAATGGGAGGTTTAAATATTCCAGGTAGCGGCTATGGAAACTTTGGTATATTAATTAGAGATTTAAATAATAGCACAGAGTTAAGTTTACCTTTTCCTAATAATGCTATAGAAAATTATTTTTCTGGAATAGATTATATAAATATAAGCTCTGAAAGTTATAATGTTCAAAATTTAACTTTAGGAGTAGATCTTGAACTTTCCATAAATCCAAATGATCAAGTAGCAGGAGGAATAACTGCTTTACTTTATGGTAATGTTTTTAATGAGGCTATACTAGCAAATCAAAACAATCTTAACAGTTTAATAAAGATTACAGTATACTACAAAGTAGTAGATATACAGCAAGTACCAGTAGGAAGTGTTACATATACACAGCAAGAACCTATGATACTTTATCATTGGGCAACTATGGGAGCTGGAGCTGTATACGCAGAGGCTGTAGGAAGAGGTAATCTTATTAATTTTGAAAATCCAGGAGCAAATAATTTACAAGAACAGCATTGTAAAATTAGATTTAAAACTCTAAGACCTTTTAATGATTTTCAAAACGATGCTAACACTTTTACTAGTTATACATATTCTTTTCCAGAACAAGAAAATTTTGCATATGTGCAACCACCACAACTACAACTTCCTGCAAATAGTTTAAATTTAAATCCAAATGGTGTAATTGGATTTGGTCAAAATATAAATGGGCTTTCTTTAAATGCAGGTTCTCCTGGAGAAAACCCTATTCCTACAACTGCAAGCTTTAATAGTGTTTTAGGGTTAGCTATATCTGAACCTAATATAGGATATAATTTTAACGGACTATCACCTTTTAGTAATATAATAGCAGGATCTCAAATTGGTTTTGCAAGCTTTTCTATACAGCAAAACTTTTACCAATCAGGAATTAGTGCAAATGCATCAGGCATCGGAGCTTCAATATTAACTTTAACTCCACCTATTGGAGCGAGTCTAGATCAAGATCCTGCAATTATGTCTTACATGTATGTTAGACTGGGTAATCCTATGGCTCCTAGTATTCTTGGAGGGTACTTTCCTGGATGCACTGATCCAGAAGCATGTAACTATGACCCTGAAGCAACTTCAGATGATGGTTCTTGTACTCCTGCAGAAGTATTTCAAATAGTTAATCAAATTCCAACAGACACTACAGATTCTAGTTTTTGGGATATGTCTGTTCCAGGTCAAGCTACATTAATACAATCTAAATTTAAAATTGCTTGGGGAACATTTTCAACTAATCCTGCTGTTTTTAATAACAATCCTTTTGATACAGGAAGTTTAGTATATGAATTTACTATAAGTGTAAATGGAGAACTGCCTCAAGTAGTTGCAGAAGGATCTATTGCTCAAAATACAAACGAGCTTGGACATTCTGTAGTAACAATTGATAATATAAATTTTGTTATTAACGCAGGAGATACTATAGAGTATGGGTTTAACGCAACAGAAAAAGCTTCAGATTGCGGTCTTCCTAATTTTAGTTCTTTTATAACTTTTACAATACCTGATAACAATATAGTAGGATGTACAGATAGTGGAGCTCTTAATTATAACCCAGATGCAACTGAATTATTAGTTAATGGTTGTGCATACTGCAATAATGGAGCACAATTAATATCATCTATTTCTGGTACGGGAGGTACTCCTGCTACAAATATTAATACAAACGATGCTTCACAATCAATTCAATATACATTAGGTAATCTTTTTGCAGTAGGAGATGTTGGGTATAATTATAGTCTAACTATACTAGAAGGAGCTATATCTGACGCAGCTTTAGCTACTTTTGTAAATACAGGAGCGACGCCTTTAGAGGCAGTATTTAATGAAACTTACTATAGTACAACTGAAAGTTCGCATAATTTAACTTTTGAAAATTTAACTCCTAATGTAGTACATTCGTATATTTTTAAATTATTAAATCAAGATGCTGCTGTAGCTTCTGGGTGTTATTTTAAAACTAACTACACGACTCAATATTACGCATGTACTGATGATCTTCTTAATCCAATACCTAATACTGCTATTTATAGTAACTATGAAGCAGATGTTGCTAGCAATATCCCGAACATAGATTTATGTACATATACTACAGATTGTAACATTCTTAATCAAACTTTAGAAGTACTATCAGTAGAAAATTCAAATACTTGTTCTTATACTACATCTATAACTTATACAGGAGCAATTATAGGATTAACTTATATAGAAATGGTATCACCTAATGGTGATGTTCAAATTCTTGTACCACAAAATATTTTTGTAGCAGAAAATGGAACTTTTCAAAACAGCACGCCGGTTAGTGAAGTAGGTCTGTATATTTATAACATGTATACTATTAGTCCTGATGGTAATTTAAATTGCACAGTTACTACAACTTTATCTGTCTCAGCTGAGAGTCTTGAAATTTGTGGATGTACTGATCAATTTGCATTTAACTACAATGCAAATAGTGTGGTTGATGATGGTAGTTGTCAATATGAAGGATGTACTGATCCAAATGCTTTAAATTATGTACCTACAGCAACAATAAATACTGGGTGTGTATATGAGATAGTAGGCTGTATGGATCCTAATGCTGTTAATTTTAACTCATTAGCTAATGTAAGCGATTTAGATAGTTGTGAATACTCTCTAGTTCCTGGGTGTACAGATCCTAATGCTGATAATAATACTTATAACCCAAATGCTACTGTAAATGATGGGACTTGTCAATATTTTGGATGTACAGATCCAGATGCTACTAACCCAACTTTTGTTACAAATGCTGAAGGTATACAAGTATTAGCTAATGTAGAAAATGGTACTTGTATATATTTAGGAAATGAAGTTCCAGGATGTACAGACGTAGCTGCGGACAATTACAATCCAGACGCAACTGTTGAAAATGGTTCTTGTACATATGATGGAGTAAATGGAACTACTGGGCCTACTCCTGGTGTTACACTAACTGTTCCAAATTACAATGACTTTTTAGATCACGTTCAAACATGTGTATCTAAAAGTTTACAGAAATATTATACAAAATTAATTACAGGACAAACCTGTGATAGAGACAGATTAGTTCATTTAGCTTTAGTTAATAAACTTTTAAATAATAAACAAATTAAATGTTTATTTGGAGGAAGTCAAGCTTCTTTGATTAAGTTAAATAAATTTATTAAATTTGTGCTTTCAGTTTGTGATGACTGTGAGTACGATGTAGCAACTTCTTCAGATCTTGTAGGGGCTCAAGAGCTTGTACTTAATCCTAACAATATTGGATTACAACAAGCAAATGGAGATTATATTAATGAAGCAGACAATAATCAATTTGTACAACAAGCAAATGATACAAATAATTTAACAATATAAAAATGGCAAAAGTAGAAACTTTCCCACTATTGGGTACAACATCAGTTCTTGCAGATCACGTAATATATGTGGTAAACGAAACTGCAGATACAGATAATAAACTTCAACTTAATACATTGTTTCCTACAATTTCTGATAATGGAAGTGCAGGACAACTTTTACATACAGGAAGTCTTACAAATCTTACACAAATAAATTTAAAAAAGATTGCGACTGCTAGTACTTCTAGTGGAGCTTTAACTGCTACAACTCATGCAGACGGGCATTTATTAATATCTTTAGTAGAAGCATCTTTAAATCTTGCTAACTGTAGTAATTCTTCTTCTGGGTTTATAACAACAGTAAATCTAGCAACTAATGTAGGTTCAACAATACTACCTGTAGCAAACGGTGGAACTGGAGCAGCTTCTTTAACAGATGGAGGTATTTTACTTGGATCAGGAACAGGAGCAGTAACAGCAATGGCTGTACTTGCAAAAGGAAGCATAATAGCAGGAGACGGAACTACTGACCCTGCTGTAGTAACAGTAGGAACAAATGGGTATTTATTACAAGCAGATTCTACTGCAGGCGCTGGAGTATCGTGGTTACAAACTTTACCAGTAGCCAATGGAGGTACAGGAGCTACTACTTTGACAGCAAATGGAGTACTTATAGGAAACGGAACAAGTGCAGTTACATCTGTAGCT
>TARA_R110002096_G_scaffold342549_2_pt1 | contig 15119 bp, 13 predicted proteins | sample TARA_R110002096 | Tara Oceans TARA_R110002096 (sample SAMEA4397295) | marine metagenome | biome: Polar Biome; feature: [DCM] deep chlorophyll maximum layer (ENVO:01000326); material: water (ENVO:00002006), including particulate matter (ENVO:01000060) such as... | depth 35 m | reverse complement strand
CGACCAAGCTCCGACGCACCTCGCCAACCCGCCCTGGATCGAATCGGCCGGCCCCGTCTATCGTATCATCAACAGCCTGCCGGGTTATCGCGAAATGGACGTCAGCCTCTGGTTTCTCATCTACCTGACGCTGTTCTTCGCCATCCTCATCGGCGACGCCGGTTATGGTTTGCTGACGTTGCTGGCAACGCTCGCCTGGCGGCGCTACGGCCGTCCGCCGGCCGAGGCCATCCGCCTGCTCGCTATCCTGGGCGGTGCCACGGTCGCCTGGGGCGCGCTCAGCGGAAACTGGTTTGGAATCGAGGCTTTGGGCAACGCGCCCGTTCTGCGTTCACTGGTCATTCCTCGGCTCGACGCCTTCGACCCCGCCAGCCAGCCAGCCGCGATGCTGATCTGCTTCGTCATTGGGGCAACCCATCTCTGCGCGGCCCATCTGCTCATCGCCTGGCGTCAGCGCCACTCGCTGACCGCGTTGTGCCAGATCGGGTGGACGCTCATCGTTGCAGCCTCCTTTTTCGTGGTCCGCTATCTCGTGTTGGAAACGCCCACTCCGCCCCTGGCCTACGCACTTCTCATCACCGGCACACTGCTGGCCGTTTTCTTCGCCGCACCGCAGCGCAACCTCCTGCGCGGAGCCGGGATCGGAGTCGCGCGATTGCCGCTCAAGCTTATGAACTGCTTTGGCGATCTCATCTCCTACATCCGGCTCTTTGCGGTCGGCATGGCGACTCTCGCCGTTGCCGCCAGCTTCAACGAAATTGCCGCCGGCCTGGGGGTTGGCGGTCCGGGTCGCGTTCTGCTCGCGGGACTCGTGCTCCTCCTCGGCCACGGGATCAACCTCGCCATGGCCGCGTTGGGTGTGATCGTTCACGGCGTCCGGCTTAACATGCTGGAGTTCTCCGGCCACGCCGAGTTGGAGTGGTCCGGCACCGAATTTCAACCCTTTCAACTCAACCACACAGACAACCTTCAAGACACCCATTGACATGGACATTCACACCACCTGTGCCATTGCCTACGCCTCCGCGTTAGCCCTCTCCGGCCTCGGATCGGCCCTGGGAACGGGGATTGCGGGCATGGCTTCCATCGGAGCCGGCAAACGCTGCTTCATGGAGAACAAGCCCTTTCCGTTCGTCGTCGTGGCGTTCGTCGGCGCACCGCTGACGCAGACCATTTACGGGTTCTTGCTCATGAACACAATCCTGAGCATGAGCGACGCCCACATGAAAGCCAATTCGCCGGACTCCGCCTACATCTACCTGCTCACCGGAGGCGTGCTCGGAGGGCTCGTCATCGGGCTCGCCGCCGTCATGCAAGGCCGGGCCGGTGCCGCCGCCTCAGACGCGCTGGCCGAAACCAACCAAGGCTTCGTCAATTTCATGATGATTCTCGGCGTGATCGAAAGCGTCGCGCTTTTCGTGATGATTTTCATCATCGTCACGCTCAACAAGCTTGGCCCGGTAGCCGCAAGTGGACCCAACTAAACAGGAACCCCTGCGCGAGTTTCGGTGCCCATGAGAATCCGGTGGTTATTTAGGAGCTTTGGTCTCTCGCTTTGGAGGATTCGCCATTGGCTGGCTGATTTTTTCCGTTCGGGGGAGGCAAATGCCAAATCGGCTCGGTTTGTGAATATTGTTGAGGGGGATTTTATCCGGCGGCGTTGAATGAGTTGAAGGGGCCAATGGTGGTCCTAACACCTCAAAAAAAAGACTAATTGTTAAACGTATGAAAACTAAATCCTGGTGGAAGACGGGCTTGGTGCTGGTAGCCGCGTTCGCGGCGGTTTTGCTTAGCTCTTGCCGCACCCAACACGACCACGAAGGCCCTCACAAAGCACCTACCCGTCATAGCGAACATAGCCACACCTGATCAAAAACAACCAACCACTACGACTCATACCAACCTAAAACTAAAAACTAGATGAATACTGCAAAAACAATCCTTCCTCTCTTGGCTGCATTTCTGTTCATTGCGCCGTTGGCCAACGCGCAGCAAAAACCGCAATACTCTCATCGTCTCAAAAGCCAGGCAGACGCGGAGAAAGTCGAGAAAGGTTCCATCGCGATGGCATGTTCCAAATGTCAAACCATCTTGGTCCGCGACGCCGACAAAAAGAAGACCTTCCTCGAATGGTTCAAGGCGGATACCGAGCACGCCTGCCCCGGCTGCGACGGCAAGATGCGCTACAACCCGGTCGCTCAAAAAACCGGACAACCGCCGAAATACGTTCACACTTGTTCCAACTGTGGCGACGACTCGGCTTTCTGCTGCTCGACAACCCCCGGCAAGAAAACTCCAGGGATGACAAAGAAGGAAAAGAAGACTGAGTAAACTCAGCGCTTACCAACCGATCAACTGGTGGGAGGCTTCTTTCAATGGAGCCTCCCACCACTCATTTAATCCGATAATTTGAGGAGCAGCAATGTCAGACTGGTGGATTTGGTGCCTCGCCGCCTTGATACTCGCGGGTTTGTTTCTCTTCGCCGTCATCTGGATTCAGAATCGGCGTTAGGTTTGCTGGGCTACCAACCCTGATCCTGTCCATGCAATTTGCAAGACAACGATTGGCACTTTGCCCGCACAACACAAAGTTTCGAAGCGTCGGCTTGTTGGCACGGAAACTGCAATAATCCTTAAATCCTTAAACCATGCACGAAATGCACGACCAAATGATGTGGGGGATGTGGTTCTGGTGGGCAATTGCCCTCCTCCTGGTAATTGCCATCGTCGTGGCCATTCTTCGAGCCTTCCGCCGTCGGCCCTGAGAAAATGGATCACGACCGCTCCTCACATTATGAGAAGGACAGCTTGTCTCTGACAGGCGCGGTGTCAATGGGCACAGGCGTGATGATCGGCGCAGGCATTTTCGCGCTGACGGGACAAATTGCCGAATTGGCACGGGGGTGGTTTCCCATCGCTTTTCTAGCCGGCGCGATCGTGGCCAGTTTCAGTGCTTATTCCTACGTCAAGCTGGCCAACGCACATCCGTCGGCCGGCGGCATCGCCATGTTCCTCGAAAAAGCCTACGGGAAGAGCGTGATGACTGGCGCCTGCGCGTTGCTAATGTATTTTTCTATGGTTATCAACGAGAGCTTGGTAGCCCGAACCTTTGGAACCTATGCGCTGCAGCCATTCGATATCGAGAAAGACACTTGGATGGTGCCTGCGCTGGGAGTCGGACTGTTGCTGGTTGCTTTTTTGGTAAATATCCTCAGCAATCAATTCATCCAGACATTCTCGTTCGTTATGGCGTTCGTGAAAGTAGCCGGATTGGTTATCCTGGCCGGAGGTGGATTGTGGATCTCGGGATTCCGGTTTGAAGGCCTAGCCATGGTTCCCAAGCAAACCGGGCCGATGGAGTTTCTTGGTGCCACAGCTCTCGCCATTCTCGCCTACAAAGGCTTTACCACCATCACCAACAGCGGTGGCGAAATCAAGGAACCTCACAAAAACGTGGGGCGGGCGATCGTCATTTCCATTGGGATCTGCGTTGTCTTGTATCTCTTTGTTGCCCTTGGCGTAGCTGGAAACCTGTCGATCAACGAAATCGTAAAGGCAAAGGACTACGCTCTGGCCGAAGCATCTCGACCCGCCTATGGTCAGGCGGGCGTTTGGGTTACCGTTGCATTTGCCCTTGCCGCTACAGTGGCCGGAGTCATCGCCAGCATTTTTGCAGTATCGCGGATGTTAGCGATGCTAACCGACATGAACTTGGTGCCGCACAGTCATTTCGGCATGCCTGGCAGCATCCAGAAGCACACCCTGGTTTACACGATCGTGTTGGCAATCGTGCTAACGATTTTCTTCGACTTGAGCCGCATTGCGTCATTGGGTGCCATTTTCTACATCGTCATGGACATGGCCATCCACTGGGGCGTCTTTCGCAAATTGCGTCGGGAGATCGAGGCCAATGCCGCCATCCTCATCACCGCGCTGGTGATGGACGCGGTGGTGCTCGGCGCTTTTCTCTGGGTGAAAGTGCGCTCCGACATGCTTGTCATCTGGGCTTCGGCCATCGGCCTGGCGCTTGTCTTTGCCGGAGAGCGCTGGTTTTTGCGCTCGGCCAGAAACTGACTACGATTTCATTGAAATTGTCGATCGTCCCCTAAACCGCCTATACTCAATGCCTGAATCCGACTGCTGCCATCACAACCACGACCATCCTCACCAACGGGGTGAGAAGTCGGATTCATCCCCGGACGAGAAATACACTTGTCCGATGCACCCGGAAATTGTGTCAGATGAACCGGGCGATTGCCCCAAATGCGGGATGGCCCTGGAACCGATGAGCCCGATTCCGGCGAAGGCGAAGATGATCTACACGTGCCCGATGCATCCTGAGATCGAGCAGGATCACCCCGGCGATTGCCCGAAATGCGGCATGCCCCTTGAGCCCAAAACCTTAGTAGCCGGAGAAAACCCGGAAGAAGCTGAAATTGCCTCACTCAAACGCAAGTTTCTCATTGGACTGGTTCTCACCATCCCCGTTTTTCTGCTTGCGATGGGCGGGATGATTCCGGCTCTGGGGATCGAAGCGCTGATTCCCCGGAACGTTTCCAAATGGATCGAGCTTTTGCTTACCACCCCGGTTGTGGTTTGGGCCGGCGGAATGTTCTTCACCAAGGCTTGGCGCTCGATCGTCAACCGCAGCCCGAACATGTTCACCCTCATCGCGATGGGGGTGGGCGCCGCCTACGTCTATAGCGCGGTCGCTGTGCTCGCCCCCGGCATCTTTCCCGAATCGTTTCGCCGCGATGGCGAAGTCGGCCTTTACTTCGAAGCCGCTGCCGTCATCACCGTTCTCGTTCTGTTAGGCCAATGGCTCGAAACTCGCGCCCGCAGCCAGACCGGCCAGGCCATTCAAGCCTTGCTCGGACTCGCCGCAAAAACCGCTCACCTGGTAAAAGACGGCGAGGAGGTTGACGTCGAAGTGGATTCAATCCAGCCTGGCGATCTCCTGCGTGTTCGTCCGGGAGAAAAAGTGCCCATCGACGGAGTGGTCGTGGAGGGACGCAGCACATTTGACGAATCCATGATTACCGGCGAACCCATACCGGTTCAGAAAGGTGACGGCGATCCGGTCATCGGAGCCACCATCAACCAAACTGGTTCGATCTTGATGCGGGCCGAAAAAGTGGGCGCGGACACGTTGCTCTCTCAAATCGTGCACATGGTCGCCGAGGCGCAACGCAGCCGGGCGCCGATTCAAAAGCTGGCCGATTCCGTTGCAGGCTGGTTTGTCCCTGCTGTCATCCTTATTGCTGCGCTCGCCTTTGTCATTTGGGGCATTTGGGGTCCGGATCCCAAGATGGCCTACGCCTTAGTCGCCGCGGTTTCGGTTCTGATCATCGCCTGCCCATGTGCCCTCGGCCTTGCCACACCCATGTCGATCATGGTCGGAGTGGGCCGCGCCGCGCAGATGGGGATTTTAATCAAAAACGCCGAAGCCATCGAGCGCACCGAAAAGGTGAACTGCCTCGTTACCGACAAGACCGGCACGCTCACTGCCGGCAAACCAAAGGTCACCGAAACGGTCGTAGCCGCCGATTTTGAAGAGCAACAATTGCTTGCGGTCGCCGCCGCGGTCGAACAAAACAGCGAACACCCATTGGCCCGTGCGATTGTGAACGAAGCCAAGGAACGAAAACTAGGCGTATCCAAGCCTGAAGAGTTCCAATCCACCACCGGTGGCGGAGTTACCGGCATGGTTGAAGGAAAGCGGATTCGGATCGGTAAACGCGGGTTTCTGGAAGACAACGAAATCGAAATACCCAAACACCTTTCCGATGCAGCCGAGGAACTTGAGTCCAAGGCCCGCACCGTGGTTTGGGTTGCAGAAGAATCGCAGGCCGTTGGAATCTTGGGAATTGCCGATCCCATCAAGGATTCGACGCCCAAGGCGATCGAAACCCTGCATAACATGGGAATCAAAGTCATCGTCTGCACCGGCGACAATCAGCGCACTGCTGATGCCGTGGCCAAAGAACTTGGCATCGACGAAGTCCGCGCCGGATTGGCCCCCCAGGACAAGAACGCCATCATTCGGCAACTCAAAGAGCAAGGCCATGTCGTCGCCATGGCCGGTGACGGAATCAACGATGCTCCGGCTCTCGCCGAAGCCGACGTGGGTATCGCGATGGGCACAGGAACCGACGTGGCGATCGAAAGTGCGGGGATCACGCTGGTGAAAGGTGACCTGTTAGGCATTGCCAAAGCTATCCGGTTGAGTCGCGCAACGATGGGCAACATTCGGCAAAACCTGTTCTTCGCCTTTATCTACAATGCGCTCGGCGTGCCGATTGCGGCGGGGATCTTCTACCCGGTTTTCCAGCTTCTGCTCAGCCCAATGATTGCGGGCGCGGCGATGAGTTTCAGTTCGGTTTCGGTGATTGGGAACGCGCTGAGGCTGAGCAGGACAAAAATTTAGCAGCAAGGAAACATCAATCTCTATAATGCTTTTCTACTTCGGCACCGATCAGCCCTATCGCATTCGCGGTTTCTCCAATTACGTGAAACGACATTGTGGCATAATCTGTCGAATCTCGCGGAATTTTCAGTATCTCGAGTGAGTCCCTGAGCGAGTCCCCACCAGAGTGGGCGTCACCAACTCTCAAATCGTTTACTCCTGCAAACACTCGAGTCATCTCTCTTCCGTCCAATCCGAGATTTGTAAGCCAAAACGCGACCCGCTTGATCTCTCGAAGGTTTTTCCGCTTTGCTTCAACTGCGTTGTCAGGATCAATTTTGCTATTGATCACTCCAATATTGAACTGCTCCGCGACCGTCCGGTTTAGGTCCTTGCAGAGCCTGCAAAAATCCTCGAACGAATCTCCGTGAAATCTGTGAATTCTTTTGAAGAAGTCTTTTTCATCTGGAAGAGCACGAAGAATTGATTCTCCGAAGAGACTCGAAGTTAGTCTGACTATGCCATTCAAGTTTCTCCACAGACCGACCTCCGGTGAGACGGTTTTTGCCGGTTCAGCCAGGTTCTGTGACATGTGCAGTTCTTCAGAAAGACCACCTTCTGGCGGCACATTGTGCGCTGCCCATAACTTTTGAACCCAAGGAGAAAGATCCGCCATTTTGTAGGCAACAACATTAATTAACCCAATTGAGTTGACTCCAAAGTGCATGGTTTGAATGCGGTCAGGTCCAATTTCACCCGTTGATTCGGTATACCATCGGAATTCTGATTTGGGCTGCTTCAACAAAAACGGAATAACGGTTGGACGAAACCAGAGCCAGCCATCGTGATCAGCAAGATCGTTTCCACTTAGCGAATTCTGCTCCTGATTATCCACGACAAATGACACTCTTGAGGCAACTTGGTCTCTTCTGATGCGCGGGCTTTTTCCGGCAGGCTTGACCCAATGTTTCAGCCAAGCCTTTCCTGATGCAGCCCATAGCTTCTTCCCTTCATAACCAAATTCAGTGGTTTCTGATTTAGCTTCCTTTTCGGCAGTTGGATGCGGCATCGTGGGCATATCTGATTCAGGATCGACACTCTCCCGCCACATCTTGAGAACAACTCCTCCTGATCCAAAGAGGGCTCCTCCTTCGTGAATCGGAATCTTGTGTCCTTCCCAACTTCCATGTGCGAGCTCTCTATTTCGTGCGCCTTCGGGCCAACCCACAAAACTCGACGAGCTCTCGACTGAGTCTCTGAACCAAAACTCCATGACAAGGAGGTGAGCTTGCTTGGCGCAGAGATAGTCGCGAAGATACTCAGCTTTCATCTCTAAACGGCTCGGTTTGCCGTTGTCGTGAATCAGTCTTGCCACTTCCACATCATTCTCCTCAGGCAGGATCCATGAGTTTTCGATCCGCAAAAGTTGGAGCGCAAAGTCAATTTCCTGAAACAGCTCCCACTGTGTTGGCTCACCTGTGTCGAACCCCTTAATCAGAACGGGGTAGCGCAATTCTGGATTCTCATCGAAGCAACCTGCCGGAATGAACTGATCTTTGTCAGCCCATGCGCCATCGCAGTTTATTCGTGATACGGTCTGCCACCCCAAATTGGACATATCATCCAGGAACTCGCACGGAACGATTAAAGAGTCGACACTGTGGTATTCCTTCCTGAATCCAGGGTGTCCAGATTTCCCTTTCAACTTAGTGTATTCGGAGACGTGGAGAGGAATCCACGTTGATGAGTTCAGAGTCCTATTTTCGAGGTCCTCCATCGCCAACCAAGAATCCAACACCGCATCGTTTTCTGATGGTTTTGAACCAGACATTTGCTTTTTGTAAATATTGCACCCAATAGATGCTTGGCAATCTAACAGCCAAACTGCCCCCGATCTACGCGGACAGCTTTGCGGCGCTCGCCCTCATCGAGGTGAAGGCGCAATTGGTTGGCCCCCGGTTTTCCCAATCCACTCTGCGGGCAATTCCAAGGCGCGAATCCAGATTTCCGCGCCGATCCGCTTCGCGTCTTTCGGCAAATCATCCGCTGTTTGGTAACTTCCGGCCTTGATCTTGGAGTAGTCCTGTATCCATTCTTCCAAATCTTGTTGAGCCCTATGATCACAGGTGCAGCGACAAGTTTCAGCTCAGTATCGGTGGTCGGCAATGCTTTGCGCCTAAGGCGGAATTCGATTCAGAAGTAACGGGATTTCCTAAGACCATCATCCGTAGGAATGGATCAAACGTCGAGCTTGAGAGACGGAGTAATTCTCTGCTTCTTGTCAACGTAGATCGCAGCCGTAATGCGAATGTCACTATGCCGAAGGTAGCGCGACGCCTCAAATATTCCGTGCTCACTCGCGATGATGCTGCCTACTTCCTTTCGCAGTTCATGAATGGGCTTCTTGGCCTTTACTCCTTTCCACCGAAGCCAGTTTCTTAGGCGAACAAACACGGAATCACAACGATAGTGCCGAGAGCCTGGCCGCTTTGTAGTGCTTCTTTCGGACTCAACTACGAAATCGCCCGCTGAGTCGGCCCTAAAATCCCGAAACAAAGCAACCATCTGCTCATTCAAATCAATCTCGCCAGATGAATCTGCGGACTTCAATTCGTGATACTCGGTTGTTTCCACTCGAAGAACCCCGCGATCGAGATCAAACGCGTCCCACAAAAGATAGTCAATTTCGCTGATTCTGAGACCGCAGATGCAAGCCAAAGTCAGCACCTTCAAGACCTCCGGATCGGAATCGCGAAGTTCACCCATGGCCGCCTGAATGATAGCAGTCGCGTCAATTTTGCTGTGGTAACGCATCGAAGCGGATTTTTCCATCGCCACCTGCTCAAATGGAAGGGGATCTGGCAACTTGATCTCTTTTTCAAGAAACGGGAGCAATTTCCGCGAGAACAACGCCTTCGCGTTTCGAATCAGGCTGTTCACCGTCGTTTTCGCGCTTTGGAACTTTGACCCATTTTGGTTCGCATCTTCGAGGTAGAGGTTTTTCCAGCCAGTGACCTTTGCAGGAGTGATCTCGCTCAGTTGCACCGCATCCACCGCCGCCTGCCACGCCTTCGTGCCGCCTTTCAATCCGTCAAATTTCTTCCCATCCTCTATTCTCATAACTCCGGCAACCACCCGCCGAAAGGCTTTCGTGTATGCATCCTTTGATTGGGGGCGCGCGGTTGAAAGTCGAGAGGCCGCTTCAATCAGGGCTCCGACTGTGTCACCCTTGTAAAGCTTTGCTTCTTTGCCGACGGTTTGGGGCTTGAATTCTTCAAGGGTATCCTCCCATCCGTTCTCGATCAAGAATTGGAAGATCTTGGCCGACTTTGATGCTGCGGCTTCCTTGTTCGCGGTATCGAGGGGAAATCGAACCCTTTTCTTTTGGTATACGATCCTAACTGAATAGCAGGGGCTCTCGTCACCATTGCGGCAAGTGACTTTCTCCACGCGGTCTCTCCAGTAGGCCGAATTCGTTCGAGGGATTCCTACCGTCTTGCGTTTCTGCGGCTGGGCACTGGCTGGGCATTTAATGTTTGCCTGAACTGAGCTCATGTGTTCTTAAGTGTTCTTAACAAATGCTTCATAACTTGTTTTAAATAAGCAAATTATGATCTTGAAGCCAGAACGATTTGGAACAAATGTGAACGTATTGGAACTCCAGATGCGAAGACTGTAAATCTGCTGGCTATGCCTTCAGAGGTTCGAATCCACTTCTGCCCACTCGTCTTACAATCAGCAACTTCCGAGAAATCGAAAGTCGCATTTTTGTTTCGACGTTTATGATCATGGTCACTTTTGTCGCTGGTGACTTCAATCGGTCAATTCCCACAAGACCATTGGTCCTAATGAGACTTGAAAAGTGTTTTGTTCTCGAGGATCGTCACGGCCATAGCATGTCAACGAGTCACCCCAAGTCGGATCAATCACCAAAAATTAGCGCTGTGGACCTATTCTCCGGTGCTGGCGGGCTCGCGTTTGGTCTCCGTAAGGCGGGTATAAAGGTCGAGGCAGGAATCGACATTGACCCAGATGCTGAGTTCGCGTTCAGAACGAACAATCCCGGTTCCGAGTACCTCTGCTTGGATTTGGGCAAAAAGACCTACAGAAGCATCGAGAAGCTGTTCCAGCCGGGAAAGATTAGGCTACTGGCGGGCTGCGCTCCCTGTCAGCCTTTTTCGAAATATACCAACGGAAAGGAAAAGCATCGTGGTTGGAATTTGTTGGATCACTTTGGCCGCATTGCTAATCAGATAAGGCCGGAACTTGTCACGATGGAGAACGTCCCTGGTTTTGAACCAATTGTTAAAATGCAGGAAGAGCTCTCGATCAATCGACCTTCGAGCCCGCGCAATGTACTGCAACGCATCAAGGAGCGGAGGAGTCGGTGATTCGACCCGTTCCATCCCTTGTAGCAAGCAAGAAAGAAATGGCGACCGATTTGCAGCGACCGGTAAAGCGTCTTCAGGACCGTTATGCATCCATGCCTCAAAACTTCTTTGGTTCAGCGCCGCGAAGTCTAGCCCTGTTGGATCGGATGAACGAAGGTCTTCAGATGCTCCTGTGTGGACGACCCAACACTTGATTAGAGGATCAGTTTCAAAGCTGAGATCAAGAAACTGCATCAGGGCGGAAACGCGGACTCTCATCTGCGCTCTTACGTCACACAACTCTCGCCCACCATAGTTGACGAACCACCTATGATGACCTGACTTCGGAGGATTCTTTCCATCCTCACCCGTCAACGGTTGGTTCTTACATTCGACAAGGATGAGGCTATCACGCCTCTCAATTCTCAGGTGAATAAGGTGGTCAATTTCATTTGCCCAAAGCCAGGTTTCGTCGGTATCGGCTCGGAATGCCGGGACCCGCGACAGAACGGCAAACGGAAAACGCCTACGAAGTAGATCCCCAATTTCTTGTTCAAAGCCTTCTGCATTCACTGAAGTGATGCTTCCACGTCAGGCGGTAAAGTGTCAATCTCGATTGGGGGATCAGCTTGATTGGCAATTGAACGATCCAAAACGCTCCAGACCATTAGTCAGCGTGTGTGTGGAGCCCAATCCACTCAGCAAGGGCACCAGCTTCCTCGCCTTCCGGACTCAACTCCGCAAGCTCCCTCATCAGGGATTGCATCTTCTGGATCCGAGAAAGGGTCTTCTTCGAGGAGATCCGATCTTGCAACCTGGATAGCTTCCTCGTCAGCCCCATGCGGGGTAGCAGTAACAGTGAGATATCGGTCGGATACCATGGCCCAGCGTGCCGAAACAGTGAAGAGGCGGTTTTCCAAATCACTGTCACTGATTTCGAGGTCCTTCTTAACGACATCACCCAAACGCTCAAGCTTGCGATCCCCCCTTCGACGCTGGTCGATCTTGTTCACCAGAACCAGAAGGTTTTGTGAGCCGACCAGATTCACAAATTCCCGGATCCTGAGGCTCATCTCTTCTGCCGCCTGATTGCTGAGTTGAGTGTAATCGAGGACCACGATCACCATATTGGCCTTTGAGAGGACATCGTTTACCACTGAAGTAAGGCCGGCCCCGGCTTCATTGGGACCAGGAGTGTCGATAAGAAGGAGTTCACTAAATGAAAGCCTTCCGGGCGGGAAAATCCGGGGCCTCCTGGGAACAACAATCTCTGGCAGACAATCAGACTGCGTATGGACTTCCCCGGAAGTTGGGGCCTCAGCCAACCGGGCTAACCGAAACAAGTCGTTCACAGTCATTAGAACGGACTGGATCGCTGCTCCGGATACCTCAGCCGGGATTGTGAGTTCCCCGGAAACTGCTCGGTTCAATACCTCGGAGAGTTCAGGGCGTCTCTCCACTACCTCGCTGAACCGTTGACGATCCGTCTGGGCTGGCCCCTGATCCAGGCCGAAAGACTGTCAGCATCCTTTTGCAAGGCCTCCGGAAGCTTGATGCGCGGCTCTGAATCGCCACTAAACCGGATGGCCGTCGGAACACAAGTCATGGCAGAATTGCGAACAGGAAGAACACTCTCCCCAACGATGGCGTTGATGATTGTGGACTTTCCTGCCGACATGGGCGCAACAATTGCCGCCCGCAGTTCAAGGTTCGTAACATTCTGAATCGCCTGATCGCAGCTCGATGCACAGTCTTTCCACTCCTCGGCTTGCTCCTCCTGAACCAGACTCACGCCCCTCAACGCAAGTTCTCGGACCAGACGAATCCCAGCAACTACATCCTCTTGAAGCTCGCTGATGGACGGAGTCAGAACTGTCGAAGTCTCACCGGACATTTGTTATCGCGACTTTGGCCTAAAACGGCCGGATTTGAAAGTGTGCGTTTGTTTTTTTCACGCAATCCAGTTGGAGCGCAGGGCGTAGCCAGGAACGTAATTCTGCAGCTCGCCGCACACTCTGAAGGTGTGAGGTATACCAGTGAGCTGTGCGGCCGCTGATCGTTATATTCGCATCTCCAGTCCTCCAGCACAACTTGAGCCTCGCGATCAAGATGTAGGATGCCCAAAGCAGAAAAATCTTCCAGCCTTGGGGGGCACTCCGAAAGTGTGACGAGGGTAGCGCGGAGCCCGGATGGCAGCCGCCTGGTGTCGGGCTCGGAGGACAACACGATCAGGGTGTAGATGCGCAACTCCAAAGCCAATCCACCGGAACCTGGTTCTGTCCCGCTGTCTATCTCCAGACCGGTTGTTGCCGCATCGATCCACGATCTCATCAACTGCAGGCTGTTCGGCAACGGTTGACAGGGCGCCCGGTGCCATACAGCAATTTGTCGACAAGAGTCTCATGAACTCAAAAGTAAGCGCCACAGAACCAACGATGAACTGAATTTCTGCGCCCAAAACTTCATCTACCCAACGAAGTCAGAGGCCTCCGATAGCACCCGCTTAGGATTTCTGCCTTCCGGCAACCAGATCGCTTAGATCTGAGTCGAGTTCACTGAAACTCGGCAACAGGTCCACTAATGCCACCCCTAACACCTGTGCGATGACCACAAGTTCAAAATCGTAGACGCTGCGAATCTGACTCTCAATTTTTGCGACAGCTACTCGATCGAACTCCAATCCTGCCAGTTGAAGCTTCGCGGCAAGCTGATCCTGCGTCCAATCGCGATTAAATCGCAACTTCCGCATCTGAGGGCCAATTGCATTTCGGAAGCGTTTCGCCATAAAGTTCCCAACTGGGAACTTGACCTTCACTCATTATTGCCCTTTCTTGGTTCCCTAAGGGGAACATCATGGAACTCATTTGCCCAAACTGTGGAGGCCAATTGGAGAGCGATAGCGGTTTTGAAAGCGCTCCTGTGACCTGTCCGCACTGCGGAGAAGCGTCCTCTGATTTTAAATCCTCTGCACTCTCTCATGAACCAGCCAAACGGCGCCCCATTTTATGGGTTAGTTTTGTTCTTGCGATCGGATCGATGATTGCCATTTGGATGGGCCGAGACCTCGATAGATTTCCCGTTGAATCTGTTGTCAGCGAGCTTCAACTCGAATCCCCAGGCAACCTCGAGATTGATACGATCAGAGTCGTCCAGACTTGGAACAGAAAGACGTGGAGAACATTCGCGGGAGCCCCCTTTCCCGGGACGACGGCCATCAGCAGGATTCAAGTCCCTGCTACTTACCGCTTTTTCGTGAAGATGAGCGAGGTGGCAATCACAACGGAAACGTCAATCAAAGGTCTTGAGTTGGTCGTCGTAGCTCCCCCTCCGCAACCTGAGTTACCCGTCGCCTTCAACACCAATGAGGTGATCTCAACCATCAAAGCTGAGCTTTTTCGTGGAGATGCTGACTTGAAAGAGTTGGAACAGAAACTTTCAGACCGCCTCGCTGAAGCAGCGCTCATCAAAGCAGAGACACTCTCCGTTCGGGAGCGAGGACGAACATTTTTGGCAAAGCATCTGATCGATCTTCTGATTGCCTTGGAGCAAGACTCAAGATTCATCTCCGTCAGAATTCGCTATTCAGACGAAAAAGCTGAAGAGGTATTCCCAATAAGCTCAGGTCTCATACATGCTCCTCAACAATAGGCGAGTAGACGTTCTCAAGCCGCGTCCATTTGTTTCCGTTGTGCAATAGCTGCTCTTTCAGCGCCCAGGGCCCTTTGCCTCCTCAAGCGAGGAGGGCGTCGCAATAATCTCCAATTCCGCGTCATATAATATTGCTAGGCGTAGCTTAGGTCTCTCAACCTGAGCCTACCCAATCAATCTACTCGACGACTCCATGAGCCCGGTAATGCGCCTTTCTGCGTTTCCGGGCTTTGTCGTGTACGGGCGCCTCAGCAAATCCATCAATCTCAACTGCAATCCTCAAAATGAAATCTCATTCGAAGACCAACAACCAACGTCACTACACTCCGAGAATCTCTCGTTTCCTGATCTGTGTGCTCTATCACGAAGCCAAGCGACAGCAAATACCAATGACACGCCTGGTGGATCAGCTGCTTCAACAGGCTCTCAGGAATACTCCGGGCTGGCAACAAGCCAACCAACAAATGAAAACGCGCCACGTCCAGTAACCCATCACCACCATTGAAAGCTAAACCTAACACCTAATTTCTTCATGAAATCAACATCACCATCGAAACGCCAACTGTGGATCGCCCGCAGCCTCGCCTTCACCGGCCTTGCCGTCACAAGTTGCGAGCCATCCAAAGACTCATCGACACACTCACCAGAACTTCGCAACTATGTCCCGGTTAGCCAATACCGAGAAGCCGTTCAGG
>TARA_R110002096_G_scaffold187100_1_pt1 | contig 15143 bp, 18 predicted proteins | sample TARA_R110002096 | Tara Oceans TARA_R110002096 (sample SAMEA4397295) | marine metagenome | biome: Polar Biome; feature: [DCM] deep chlorophyll maximum layer (ENVO:01000326); material: water (ENVO:00002006), including particulate matter (ENVO:01000060) such as... | depth 35 m | reverse complement strand
GATTATATATTCCAGATAGATGCTGATGAGATGCCGACAACATATATGTTAGATATGATACCTGAAGTATTGACACATAATGATATAGATATTCTTAAAGTACCAAGAATAAATACAGTAGAAGGACTTACTCAAGAACATATAGAAAAATGGCAGTGGGGGGTTAATGATCTAGGATGGGTAAACTTTCCAGACTTTCAATGGCGTATTTACAAAAATAATAATAGTATTAAATGGGTAAATCAGGTTCACGAAGTATTAGTTGGATATCGAACAATTAGCTATCTTCCAACTCTAGAAGAATGGTGTTTGCGTCATGATAAAACGATTGAACGACAAGAGCGACAAAATAAATTATATAACGAATTATAAAATGAAAAAACAAGTATTAGTTACAGGCGGATTGGGATTTGTTGGTTATAATTTAGTAAAACGATTACTAGAAACAACCAAATATGAAATAACTGTTATTGACAATTTAACATCAGATTCCAGTGATATAAATAATAAACATGACGGTGTTAAATATATAATCGAAGATATTAATAACATAAACAATGAAACCTATCAAGATCTATCATTTGATTTAATATTTCATTTAGCAGCACTTGCTCGTATTCAGCCATCATTTGAAGATCCAGTTTCATATTTTAAATCAAATGTATTAGGAACCGTTAATATATGTGAATTAGCAAACAGATGTAATGCTAAAATTATATATGCTGCTAGTAGCTCAGCCGAAGCAGGGCCAAAACTCAATCCATATGCATTTACAAAATACACCGGAGAAGAAATATTAAAAATGTATTCGGAAATATATAACGTTTCCACCGTTTGTGCAAGATTTTTTAATGTGTACGGCGATCGACAACCGACAGAAGGTACCTATGCAACAATTATTGGTATTTTTGAGCAGCAATATTCAAATAATAAATCTTTAACTATAACAAGCGATGGCGAACAACGTAGAGACTTTACTCATGTACATGATATTTGTGACGGGTTAATATGTTTAAGTAAAGATACTCATACTGGAGAAATTTATAATCTAGGTACTGGTGTAAATTATTCAATTAATGAAATCGCGGCTATGTTTAGTGATAATACAACATATATATCAGCACGACCAGGAGAAGCAAGAATTACTCTAGCAGATATATCAGCCACACAAATATTTGGTTATCAACCTAAACAGAAAATTACTAATTACATAGACATATTTAAACGCAATATTGATTTACCATGAAACAAATATATTCAAATATAGATACATCTGTTTTATTATTGTCGATAATTAAACATATTGATATTACAAATAATCGTATAGATTTAAGCCCTGCAGATCAATTCTTACAAGTAGCAGTAAAACAATTAAATGCTGGTACAAGTTTCAAACCACACAAACATAATAAATTAAATCGAGTCATTGACGAAACACACGAATCGTGGGTATTTTTATCTGGCAGAGTTTTAGCTAAATTCTATGATTTAGATGACAGTATAATATTAGAAACTGAAATGGGTGCTGGCGATTGTGTAGTTGTATTTAAAGCAGGACATGAATTTACTGTACTAGAAGACGATACTATAATATATGAATTTAAAAATGGACCATATTATGGAGTCGAAGCCGATAAGACATTTATAAAGGAACATTAATATGAAATTACATTTAGGTTGTGGAAATAGAAGAATAGATGGATATATAAATATTGATATACAAGAATCAACTGCAGTCGACGTAGTAGCAGACATAATGGAGTTACCATATAGTCCAAATAGTATTGATACTATATATAGCTGTTGTATGCTCGAGCATTTTGGTAGAAATAATAATCTTGAATTTTTTAGAAATACATGTTGGACTGATGTAATTAAATATTGGTATACACTACTAAAGCCAGGCGGTATTCTGTATATAAGCGTTCCCGACTTTAAATCTATTTGTGAAGAATATCTACAGAATGGGGATATAAGTACAATTCTTGGTATAACATTGGGTGGACAAAAAAATGAAGAAGATTTACATGGGATGCTATATGATTACCATACGTTGTCAACCCAATTACAATTAACTGGATTTGATAATATATCTAGATATGATTGGAGAGATTTTGATGCATTTAAACAGGAAGGATTTGACGATTTCTCAGCCGCATACATACCACATATGAATTTTGAAACCGGAAGATTAATGATGTTAAATATAATGGGTACTAAGATATGAAAGTAAATCAATTTCAGCCGTTTATTGGGAATGATGAATATGTTGCTATTAAAGAGTGTTTTGATACCAATTGGATTACTGAAGGCCCCATTGCAAAACGATTTTCTGAAAAGTTATGTGAACTTATAGGATGTAAATATGGAGTGTTTGCCCCGAATGGTACTCTATCACTTTACTTAGGGTTAAAATCAATAGGTATCGGCCCTGGAGATGAAGTCCTAGTACCAGATTTTACTTTTATTGCATCCGCTAATGCCATAGAAATGGTTGGTGCGAAGCCTATATTTGTGGATATTGATCGGGATACATTACATATTGATTTAGATAAGTGTAAAGATTTAATTACAGATAATACAAAAGCCATTATGCCCGTTCATATATATGGAACAGCTGTTGATATGGATTCGGTAATGTCTTTTGCTAAAAATCATAAACTTAAAGTTATCGAAGATGCGGCACAAGCAATTGGGGTTACATGGAACGACCAACATTGTGGATCTTTTGGTGATGTAGCAAGTTTTTCTTTTTTTGCTGATAAAACAATAACAACAGGTGAAGGCGGATTTGTTTGTACTAATGATATCAATACATATAATCAGTTATTATATCTACGAAATCAAGGACGGAAGGATCGAGGATCCTTTATACACCCAGAAATTGGTTATAATTTTAGAATAACTGATATTCAATGTGCAATTGGATTAACACAATTAAAAAAATTAGATACTATTATTGAAAAAAAACAAACAATTTTACAAATATATAAAAATAATTTACATGGAGTAAATGGAATAAAAATAATAGAGCCAGTAGGTAATTCTAATCATATACCATTTAGAGTAGCAATATTATTTGATAGAAAAATAACTGAAATAATGAATTATTTATCAAATCGTGAAATTGAAACTAGAACCTTCTTTTATCCAATTCATAAACAACCATGTTATATAAGTTGTAATTGTTTAAAAAATAATTGTTCTGATTTTCCTAATTCTACTTATGTATATGAGCATGGATTATGTATGCCATCATACCCAGACCTTAAAGAATCAGAAATAATATATGTATGTGATAAACTTAAAGAATCACTACACATGAATGACAATGAACTTTATTCTTTTAATAATAATTTAGATCCATATATGCAAATGAAATAATATGAGAGTAATACTTTTAAGTAAACATACTATTAATAATAATTGTCTAGGAATAGATGCAATATCATATTTATGTAACAATAATTTAAATGTTGTAATGTGTGTATCAAAACAAAAAGATGATCTTTATGATTTTTGTAAGAACACAAATATTCCTGTTACCAACGACATTAATGATTGTTTACAGTTTAGTAATATTGATTTAATTATATCATATGGTTGGGGAAATTTAATAACGCCTGATATAATTAAACTACCTAAATTAGGATGTATAAACTTTCATCCAGCACCATTACCTGAATGGAAAGGAATGGGTGGGGTATTTAATTATGCATTATATGAAAATATAACCAATTGGGGATGTTCTGCTCATTTTGTTGATAAAACTTTTGATACAGGTGATATAATTAAAACAAATTATTTTTCAATTAAACATATTAATACAATATCTAATTTAACAAAATTAAGTCATATACATACATTATCATTATTCAAAGAAGTTATAACTATGTATATACAAAATAAAACAATTCCACGAAAAAGTCAATCTCCCGGCCGTTATATTTCTAAACAGGATTTAGATCGATTACGGGAAGTACATACTACAGATAGTGCAGCAGAAATAAATAAAAAAATTGAATCCTGCTTTTGTCCACCACACCATGGAGCATATATTACAATTAATGGTATACAATATTCAATTATAAACAGTGAAATATTAAATAGAATAAAATTGGAATAATGTAATCTATTATATATTATATAATTAAAGTATAAATACAGTTGCGACTATGAAAAAGAAGAAAGCATTTATAACCGGGATCGGTGGACAAGACGGCTCTTACTTAGCTGAATATCTATTAGAATTAGGATATGAAGTACATGGTATAGTACGACGGAATTCTACTCCAGAAAATCAAGATACCCGACTATTAAATATTCAAGATAAGATACAAAATTATTATGGAGATTTACTAGATCAGGGTAGCATTGAACGGTTATTAGATGATATACAACCAGACGAAATATATAACATCGCAGCACAAAGTCATGTACGTATTAGTTTTGATATTCCACAATTTACGGTACAAACTAATGCATTAGGCGTACTAAATATGTTAGAAGCATATAGACGATCTTGTCCGCATGCAAAATTTTATCAAGCAAGTAGTTCTGAAATGTTTGGGTTATCGGTAGAAGAAGATGGGTTTCAGAGAGAATCAACTCCAATGAATCCAGTATCTCCATATGGATGTTCAAAAGTATTTGGTTATAATATTGTACGAAATTATAGAAGAGCATATGGGTTACATGCAACTAATGGTATTTTATTTAATCACGAATCGCCGAGAAGAGGCAGCAATTTCGTAACTAATAAAGTATGTAAAGCAGCTGCTAGAATAAAATTGGGATTGCAAGACAAATTAGAATTGGGTAATATGGATTCACATAGAGATTGGGGTCATTCAAAAGACTATGTTAAAGCAATGCATGCAATAATTAATCACAATACTCCATCTGATTTTGTAGTATCAACAATGGAGACTCATTCGGTTAGAGAAATGTGTGAAGTGGTGTTTAGTCATTTTGGTTTAGACTACAAATCTCATGTAGTACAAAATCCTAAATTTTTACGTCCGGAGGAGCTTCCATACCTTAAAGGAGATTCGACAAAAATTAGAACAGAATTAGGTTGGAAACCCACATATACCTTTAAAGGTATGATGGAAGAAATGGCAGATTATTGGTTAGAATATTATAGTAAAAAAGGAAATTAATGGATAATAAAATTGGAATTGTCTTTACAAGTAGAAATAATTATGAATTATTAGATAATTGGTGTAATCAAACTGATACATCTGGATTTGATATTTTAAATATTGATGAAGATTCTACAGATGTACAGAAAACATTAGGCAGAAGCGTATGTGAAAAATATGGAATTACATACTTAGATAGAGAAAATCGAGGAATGTTATGGAATTTATTAACTGCATGTAATTACTTTGAAAGTAAAAATGCTGAATATTTATTATATTTTTCACATGATTGCTATCCAAAAACAGATAACTTCTTTAACAAGTTAAATGAATATGTTTCTCAAAAAGATTTATCTTCTTTTGGCGCCATTGGTTTTAATATATTACATGATGATTATGAAATTAAAGATTTTGATGGAGACAATACCCCATTAAGGACAACAGCAAGAACTCCTTTAGAACCAGGGGACATGTATTATAGATATAATAAATATTGGCCAGCAACTAGGGTAAGATATAATGACACTTGGAAAAAACCATTTGCTGTTGAATCAATAATGTGGACTAGTGGATTATTAAATATTAAACAATATAAAGAACATATAATACCAACTTCAGATTATCATATGTTTCACTCATGGGATGATATGTGTTTTCAATTCTTAAACAAAAATATATATAACATCGTACTTCCGCAATTTTGTTTAGCACACGAACAACGATCGAAATTGCAATTTGGAATTCCAAAAGATTCTCCAAATAATGAAAATGGAAAACGGGAACACTACTTTAGTAAATTTAATCATTTAGAAGTATTTAAAGACAGGTGGGGATTTGATTATGGCAATAGAAATACTTTTGAGACTGTTAAGGAGAGTTATCGAGATACACTATTGTGGAGATTTTATCACCATGATCCAATTAATGGACCGTTAAAAAGTTTCGATTTATGATAAACGGAAAAACAGTATTAGCTATTACTTTAGCTAGGGGTGGTAGTAGAGGTATCATAAAAAAAAATATAGCTACTATAAATGATAAACCGTTATTATCATATACTATAGATGAAGTGGTAAAATCTAACTATATAGATGATTATATTGTAGCTACTGATGATAATGATATTGAGCAAGTTTGTCTAGACAATAATATTATATGTTTTAAGCGATCGAATGTATCTAATACTCAAACATCAGCCGCAGGTTTATTAGAGGTATTAAAGGAACAATCTAAATACGATTATGTTATAGAGATCATGTGTACCAATCCACTTAAAACAGTAGAAGATATAGATGGTGTTATAACTAAACTTGACTCTACAAACGCAGATTCTATTGTTTCTGTAGTAAGAATATGGGATAATCATCCTTCTAGAGTAAAGTATATCGTAGATGATGTATTAATAGGATTAAATCCTGAGGAAGATCCTGATATTCCTGGCCAGAGACGACAAGATCTACAACCACCGGCCTTTGTAAGAAATGGATCAATATATGCTATGAAATGGAATCAAATTACAGTTAAAGAGCGGAGATTGGGGCCTGTAACTAGACCGTATATTATGTCTCAAGAACGAACTATTAATATTGACGAACCACGCGACTTAATGTTAGCAAAATTTATCATGGAAAATGAAAATAAGTAAAGTTATAGGATATGGATTGTCATCACCAGTCAAAGGTGGTCATACATATTACGGGTATCAGAGTGATACTAAGAATATTGGAATTATCGAGGTTCATACTGAATGTGGTATGATAGGATATGGCGAAACGTATGCTGGTGTATATTGTGCAGAGTTAATACAACCAACAGTTAAATATCTAGAATCATATTTAATTGGTTCACAAATTACTAATGCGAATATATTAGACTCTATACCTTATATTGGCCGAAGTGGATTAATAAAATGTATAACGAGTGGTATCGATATTGCAATATATGATATATTAAGTAAAGCAGAGAACAAGCCGTTGTATGAGTACCTAGGTGGCAATTATGAAATACCTACATATGCAAGTAACGGCTCAGCTGTTTTTACTCCAAATCAAATAGAGCAAGATGTGAAAATGATACTCGACAATGGGTATACAGCATATAAGATGCGAATTGGATTACAGTCCAGAGATATAGATTTACAACGATTACACACAGCCAGAAAACATCTAGGCCATCATAAATTAATGGTTGATGCTATTATGGGTACTAACCCCAATAAATGGGATTACAAAACAGCACGGCAGTGGAGTAAAGACTTAGAAGAATTTGATGTATGTTGGTTAGAAGAACCATTCACTCCCACAGATATTCCTAACTATACAAACCTATGCTCTAACAGTAATATTCCAATTGCTGGGGGCGAAGCTTTAAACCAAATGTTAGAGTTTGATTTATACAAAGATATGAAAGCTGTAGATATTATACAACCAGATGTAACAAATAGTGGGGGTATAAAAGAATGTATTGCCATAGTTAATAAATTTGGTAAACAAAATACAGCAATGCATGTATGGGGAAGTCGAGTAGCTATAAATGCTAATAAACATTTTGCAAAAGCATTTGATGTATCTTATTTAGAAGTACCAATGATGGAGCTTCAGATAAACGACGAAATCCAATCTGATAATATTGGTATTGGAATATACATATCAGATAAAGTCAAAGATAAGTATATGTTAAATAAATCAAAAAACTTTAAGCTATGATTATATACACTGATCTGTCTAATCGAACCAAAAATTATACATTAACTGATGAAATGATTCATTTGGTTGAAAGGCAATGTGATGTTAAAATTACTACAATTATTAATCCAAAAGCAGAAGTTTATTGGGGTGATAAAATAACACCCCAACATCTAGAAGTAATGCCTCATTTAAAATGGGTACATCTTTCTAAAACAGGCACCGGTAAATTTAATTTACCAGATGAGATATTAGTGACAAATACGCCTAATAGTTCAAATGGTGTTGCTGAGTACGCTGTTGCAGGAGTTTTACATTTACTACGAGGTTTAGATAGAATGTCAAATAACAGATTAGAATTTGATAAAAATATTGATTATATTAAACCATTTAATCAAATATCATGTTTAATAGTAGGATATGGTCGTATTGGCAAAGAGATCGATCGTTTATTATCCGCATTGGGAATGCAAATAAAAAAATTAGATAGACATACTCATATAACCAATCTTAAAGAATTACCTTATGATTTTGTTATAAATACACTTCCGTTATCACATGAAACTATTAACTACTTCACCGCAGAAACATTTGGAAAAATGAATAAAAATTCATATATTTTAAATATAGGACGTGGGGAAACTATAAACGAAGATGACTTATTTAATGCATTAACAACTAAACAAATACGAGGAGCTTTTTTGGATGTTGTACAAAATGAACCTATTAAATATGACAATCGTTTATTTAAACTAGATAATGTTTTTATATCACCTCATATAGCTAACGCATTATATAATGCATTAGATACACAAGTACAAACATTTATAGAAAAATTAAAAGAATACAATAAATGATAAAAATTATAGCAGAAATAGGATGGAATCATATGGGCGATATGGCACTAGCTAAACGAATGATTGTTGAAGCAAGTAATAATGGAGCGACTCATGCTAAATTTCAATCGTGGTCGGTAAGTAGACTTAAACCTGGGTCTTGGGATACTGACGGTAGAAGGGAAATTTATGAAAAAGCTCAATTAACATTGGCCGATCATAAATATCTTAAGAGTGTGTGTGATGAATGCAACATTGAATTTATGTCATCAGTATTTTGTTTAGAAGACATAGAAGTATATAAAAGAGTAACAACAAAATGCGTGAAGATTCCTTCATTTGAAAGTAGAAACTACCCACTTATTAAAAAATGTATGGAAGTCTTTGACAAAGTATATATTTCTGTTGGAACTACTACTTGGGATGAAGTAAAAGAATTAGCAAGAGTTGTAGATATTAATAAAACTTGTGTAATGCATTGTGTTTCAACATACCCATTAGATCCAAAGAATGCAAATATTTTAAAACTAAAAGAATTAAATAAATTATTTAAATGGGTAGGGTATTCAGATCATATGCAAGGAGTTGAATCAGCAAAAGTGGCATTAGAATTTGGTATTCATGCAATAGAAAAACATTTTACCGTAGATAATACGTTGCCAGGAAGAGATAATAAATTTGCAATACTTCCTAGCCAATTAAATGACTTATCTGAATATATAAAATTACGAAATGATATGATGATCGATCAAGGATTAGATTTTCAAGAATGTGAATCAGATTCAAGAACTAATTATGCAGGAAGATTTAATGGATAAGATTAGTGTAATTATAAGAAATAGAAATGAAGAGCAATATATAGGATTTGCTATACAATCTGTACTCGATCACTTTAATAAACCTGAAATTATAGTAGTTGATAATAACTCAACAGATAATTCAATTGAAGTTGTTAGTATGTTTAGACCAACACTTAAACATCATTTAAAGATAGTAACTATTGATGATTATAGTCCCGGTGCAGCTTTAAATGAAGGCGTTAAACATTGTACACATGAAACTATATTAATTTTATCAGCTCATGCACAAATTACAGATATAGATTATAGATGTATACAAGAAGATTTAAAATATCATTCTGCAGTATTTGGAAATCAAACTCCTATATATAGAGGTAAAACTATTACAAAAAGATATATTTGGAGTCACTTTAAAAACGGCCGCAAACAAAATTTATATTCAGAAATTGAAGATCGTTACTTTTTACATAACGCATTTTGTTTTTATAATAAACAAACGTTATTAGATAATCCATTTGACGAAACACTTCAAGGTAAAGAAGATAGATATTGGGCTATTGATATGGTAAGTAAAAATTATACTTATCTATATGATGGTAGTCAAAAATGTAATCATTATTGGACTCCTAATGGAGCAACATGGAAAGGAATAGGATGAAAAAATTAGCAATATATACTGCATTATTTACAGATGACCCCAATTATTTGTATGGTGATATTATTGATTACCAACACGAAAAAAATGGAATTGATTATATAGCATTTACTAATAGTGATTACTTAAAATCTGATTTTTGGGATATTAGAAAAATTGATATATGGAGAAACGGACGTTGGACAGCTAGAAAATGTAAAACTTCCCCAGAGGAATTACTACCAGAATATGATGCTTGGTTATGGATGGATAATGAAATTTATTTTCAATATGACCCTCATAGTTTATTTGAATCCCATTTAGGGGAGAATGATTTATCTGTACATAAACACTGTGATCGTAACTGCTTATACCAAGAAGTAGACGCAACTCAATTTAGAAATCCACCAAGAGATTCAAAAGAAATGATTGTAGATCAAGGTATAAAATATAAACAAGACGGATATCCAGAAAATATTGGATTATATGAAAATGGAATATTATATAGAAAAAATAATGAACAAATTAGATCATTTAATAAATTATGGTTTGACGAAACTGCAAAGTGGAATACTGAAGATCAAATTTCTATGATGTACTCATTATGGAAACACCCTGACGTTAAAGTTAATGCATTAAATCAAACATTTGTAGAACATAACTATCAGAATAAACATTTACCATTAACAGATCAATTTAAAACATTACCAAGATCTCAGAGATATGTTAAAAAATAAAATATTATTATTATTTACAAATCATCGTGTAGCTGAAAAGTTATGGCCGATTATTCCGGAATTAACTAAAGAATATACTTTAGATTTATTTCTTGTTGGGTTATTTAGTGATAAAACACCTTGGGTTGGAGATTTAGATGAGAGAACTATAAAAATTAATGAATATAAATCATATATCAATAATATAATAATAGGGCCTGGAGTACAATTTCATGGAGATACTATAACAGACGATTTATGTAATTATGTTAATTTAGATGAATATTCATTAGTTATATTTGATGATAATAGAGCAGTTCCTGAATTTAATATTCCATCTTTTTATAATAAGTGTAAAGAAAAAAATATTACAATAATTGGAAACTCTCACGGTAATGAAGATACCCCGCATAATGCAATTGGAGTAAGTCATGATGTAAAGCTAGATTTTAAAACAGGGGGAATCCCTGCAAATGATACATTAAAATCCGTAATAAAAAGTCAAAAACATATTTTAGTTATAACTAATTTTATAGCTAATCGTAATTCTATATATCCTGTTAACTTTGATAGACATTTTGTACAAGAATCTGGACTTGTTGAAATGAATCAAGAATATGGTTTACCAATTGTAGTAAAAATTAAACCTAGACTAGATAATCCAGATTATAAACAAAGTATAAATTATGTTAAATCATTAATAGATTGTACCGTAGTTCCCAATACAGATAATATTGATCAATTAATTGCAGACTCGGCAATAGTTATATCAGCTCCATCTACATTGGCATTTAAGCCAATACAATTAGGTATTCCAACTATTTTAATTAAAGGAAGTGGAGCAATAGGGGCATTTAGTACATATCCTGGTTTAGTAGATTTAAATAAACAATTAATATTTAATAATCTACAAGAACAAATTAATCATGGTCGATATACAGAATTTATAGAAAAAAATATTGCTGGTGGATCTACATTTACATCAGCTCAAACATATGTTAAATATATAAAAAGGTTTTTATGATTAGAATATTTCAAAGACATTGCAATTTTTCAAGTAACTCAGCTAACAAAGAAAGACCAGACTGGTTTAATAGAGAAAAAATATTTGATAGCTTTCAAAAAACATTTACTACAGATGTAATATATACTGCTGTATTTGATAACGGAAGTGGAAATGTTAATGATCATTTTATATCAAATAAAAATGTTGATATTATAGAAATTGAAGCTGGTACGGAAGCTAAGTCGTTTACTAAAATATTAGAATATGTTAATAAACAAAATTTTGATAACAATGATATAATATATTTTGTTGAAGATGATTATTTACATAGGCAAGGTTGGGTTGATATATTAGCAGAAGGAGTACAAAATATAGGAGCAGAATATTTTACATTATATGATCACCCAGATAAATACTATCTGCAAATGTATGATAACTTGCAATCTAAAATAATATGTACTCAATCTACATATTGGAGAACTACACCATCTACTACATGCACATTTGCTTGTAAATTTAGCACTTTGCAAACTAGATTTAAAACTCATATACAATATTGTAGTGGAGAGTATACAAGAGATCATGATATGTTTACTGAGTTATGGAATGTTGGATCTAATCTAATATCATGTATGCCGGCATATTCAACTCACGTAGAAGCTAACATGTTATCACCATTTATAAACTGGGAAGCTGAATGCAGATAAAAATAATAGGAGCAGGAATATTTGGATGTGTTATTGCATATGAATTAGATAGAGCCGGCCACGACGTTGTTATAATAGAACAAGATTCGGATATTATGCAAAGGGCTTCTAAATGTAATCATAACCGTTTACATTTAGGTTATCACTACCCTAGAAGTATTGAAACTGCAAAGCAAAGTCTAGATGGTTTAGTTACATTTTTAACTAATTACAAAAACGCTATTGTATCTCATTTTCCAAATTATTATATGATTGCTAAATGGAATAGCCACGTTACAGCAAAAGAATATATTGATTTTTGTGATACAGTAAATATAAATTATGATATTGAATATCCTGATAGTAAAATTGTAGATAAAAATTATATTCAAACCTCATTAAAAACAGATGAATGTATTTTTGATTATGACATTTTAAAATCAATAATTAAAGATTCAATAAAACATATACCAATAAAATTTAACACTAAATTTGATGGTAATATTGCTGATTGTGACTATCTTATTAATACTACTTATGCTGGAATAAATCATATAAACCAGTTATTAGGTATTCCGGAAATGAAATTAAAACTGCAAGATGTAGTAGTTCCATATTTTAAAATGAACTCCGAACCGTTTGGAGTAACTGTTATGGATGGTCCTTTTTGTAGTGTTTTACCTAAAGGAAAAAATAAAAACGAGTTTTTACTATATAGTGTTGAACATTCTTTAGTAAAAGATAAATTAGACATAAATAATATATATGAACAATCGTATGAGTTATTTCCATTTCTAAAAGATGTAGAGCGGTTAGGTTATTGGAGAACAACCAGAGCGTTACCTATAAATGATAATGATGAAAGGCTTTCTGAGATATTTACATATAAAGATCATCCTAAAGTTATAAATGTGTTATCTGGTAAAGTTTCTACATGCCATAAAATTGGGCAACAGATAAAGAAAATGATATGAATGTAGGGTTAATTGGAAAAGGATATTGGGGTAAAATTTTATTATCTAAATTAGAAAAAATAAGTGATGTAAAATTTGTATGTGGGAGTAAAGATAATTTTAAAAAAAAATTAAATTTAGTTGATTGGGTTTTTATAGCAACACCTAATGATACCCACTTTAATTTAGTTAAATATTGTATTGAATCTAAAAAGAATGTTTTTTGTGAAAAACCTTTAACCCCAACGTATAAACAATCACTACAACTTTTTAAACTAGCAGAAAAATATAAGGTAAAATTATATATTAATGATGTATTTAATTGGAGAGATGAAATTATTAATTTAAATCAAATCCTAACGCCCAATAAACCATTAACAGTTACATGGAGAAGGAAAAGTAATAATAAACTATTTGATTTATTATATCATGATTTATATTTACTATATCCTATCCTAAAACAAAATCAAAATATTAAATGGCCTAAAATAAATAATATTACATTTGATTATACTGGGTTAGATAAAACCCACACTATCAATTATGTAGATTTTACACATACCAAAAAAAGTAATGATGCTTTATTAAAAATGATTTTACACGTTTTAAATGATAAAGTTGATTATAACTATAATAAATTAATAACCCTTTTTTGTAATAAAATAATAGATGATATCAGTAATAATACCAACATATAAATCACCAGAGTACTTGGACCTGTGTTTACAGTCAGCAGTCGAAGGTCAGGAGAACAAAAACCAAATTATTGTAGTAGTAGATGGTCATTACGATGTCAATGAACACGTACTTAATAAGTGGTGTCATACAATTGAAATCCTTAATTTAGAAGAAAATGTTGGTTTGTGCAAAGGAACTAATTTAGGAGTAATGAATGCTAAGCACGATAAGGTGTTGATCGTTAATGATGACAATGTGTTTCCTAAAGATTGGGATCTGATATTAGAAGACGAATGGGAGGAAGGAGCAGTTATCTCACCCAATCAAGTAGAACCATATCCTTCAATGTTTAATCAATTTATAATAGAGGATTTAGGTAAAACTATAGACGAATTTAATTTAAATGTTTTTTGGAAAAGTGATCAATCTAAAATACATGATATTAAAAAAGATGAAACTGGATCTACATTACCAATTTTCATGTCAAAATTAGATTATCTTAAAATAGGCGGCTGGGATGAAAATTATGAACTTGGAATGGTAGCAGATTGGGATTTCTTTTTAAAATGTCAATTGAATGGATTAAGAATGTTAAGAACCTATAATTGCCATTTCTATCACTTTGCTTCTGCATCAACAAATGGCGAAGCAAGACACAAAGCCGAAAAGGCAGGACATGAATATGCAAAGTATAAATGGGGCATGCATATACAGCACAATTCAAAAACAAATAAAAAATTCATCCATTAATCTTTAACAATACATATTTATTATTAAAGGATAAAATATGTTACTAAAAGTAGGATCAAACGGCCCATTAGTTAAAGAATTACAACGAGCTTTAGGTATTGGAGCAGATGGTATATTTGGTAAAGGGACTGAATCTTCAGTAAAACTGTTCCAAAAAGAAAATAATTTAACCATTGATGGACTTGTAGGCTCGAGTACTTGGGAAGCTATAGGTATTGATACTGACAGCGAAGCTTCTGCACAAGAATCAGAATAT
>TARA_R110002096_G_scaffold173997_2_pt1 | contig 15157 bp, 8 predicted proteins | sample TARA_R110002096 | Tara Oceans TARA_R110002096 (sample SAMEA4397295) | marine metagenome | biome: Polar Biome; feature: [DCM] deep chlorophyll maximum layer (ENVO:01000326); material: water (ENVO:00002006), including particulate matter (ENVO:01000060) such as... | depth 35 m | reverse complement strand
GGCCACGTCCCGGGTGATCGCCGGAAACTTGGGAATTTCGGCAAGCCGGGGTGCCGTGTTAATCGCCGCCGCGAGCTTCTTGAGGCCAATCTCAACCACAAAAACGGGCTGTTCCAAATCGAGTTCGCGAGCGCGCTTGGGCCACAGTTGACCGACCATTCCAACCTTGGACTTCCCGATCTGAATCTCGGCAGCGACGAGCAGTCGATCATCCTTCGTCGGATTCAGCGACACGGGAAGGTTCGTCAGCGACTCCAGAATTCCGCGAACACCATGAATGTCGAGAATCTCAGGTTTTGGAGCCTGCCAGGAAACTTCTTCGCGGGCGCCCGTCACAAGCATCGCCAGGTTCGCCTGCTCAATCTGATCGCCTTTCGGGCTGGCGACAAACGTCGTTCCCATCTCGAACAACCGCAGGTTCGTCACGCCCATCCGGATGTTGTGTTCCGCAACGCGGAGAAGCGAAGGCAGCAACGCGGGACGAAGCACGCCGTGGGTATCCGTCATCGGATTCTTCACGCGAACCGGCTCCATTCTCCGATTCATACTTGCGAGATCATCCTCCAACTGCTTTTCGCTGATGAGCTTGATGGTTTGGCATTCGCAGAAACCGATGCTGGTGAGATGCTTCGCGAGGGTGCTCCGGAAATCGTAGTCCAGATCCGGCTTGGATGGTGGAGCAAACGCGGCGCTGACTTTGCTGGGTACCTTCTCCAATCCGTAAACCCGCGCCACTTCCTCGATGAGATCAACCGGTCTGCGCAAATCGAGCCGATAGGTTGGAATTCCCCAACCTTCCTTGGTCTTTTTGAGTCCGAGACTCTTGAGAATATCGGCAATCTCCTTGTTCGAAATGTCGTGACCGATGAGACGACGGCAATGATCGTTGTCGAGCTCAACCGTGAACTCCGTGGTCGGGGTTTCACCCGCAATCAGGATCTCGTCATCGGCAGTTCCGCCGGCCAGTTCCAAAATCAACTTGGTCGCCAATTCCGACGCTCCAAGAACCTGGGCAGGATCGACGCCCCGCTCAAAGCGATAGCTGGAATCCGAGTGCAGGTTCAGGCGGCCGGACGTATAGCGAATGTTGCTCGGCGTGAAATACGCAGCTTCGAGCAACACGTCTGTGGTCGTCTCAACCACCCCGCTGTCCTCTCCTCCCATCACGCCACCAATCGCATGCGGATGTTTCGAATCGGCGATCACACAATCGGCATCGGACAACTCATAGGTTTCGCCATCGAGCGCGAGGAACTTCTCACCGGCTTTTGCCCTGCGGACATTAATGCCGCCATCCAGTTTGGCGATATCGAAGGCGTGCAGCGGTTGCCCGACTTCCATCAGCACAAAATTGGTGATGTCGACGATGTTGTTGATCGGTCGCAATCCCACGGAGTTCAGCTTCTCCTGAAGCCACGCCGGACTGGGGCCGACTTTGACGCCGCGAATGAATCGAGCGGTGTAAAGCGGACAGGTCTCGGTGTCGGAAATCTTGATCTCAGCCGGCTTCGCTGCGCGAGTTTTGGCCGAGGTCTTCGCGACACTGGGTTTCGACTTCAGCTTCTCACCCGTCAATGCCGCCAATTCCCGCCCAATTCCCAAATGACTCAGCAGATCGGGACGGTTCGGGGTGATTTCCAGATCGTAGATTGGCGGGTAAATCTCGCTCAACGGCGTGCCGGGATTCAGTTCCGGAGCCATGATCATGAGTCCGTCGCTTTCGTCGCTGAGACCCAGTTCGCTCGCGCTGCACATCATTCCGTGAGACTCGACGCCGCGCAATTTGCCTTCCTTGATGACAAAGCCGCCTCCCAGATCACAGCCCGGCAGGGCCACGGGCACCTGGTCCCCGGGTTTGTAGTTCTTCGCTCCACAGACAATCTGCCGCGGCGTTCCGGAACCATCGTCAACCTGGCAGACGCTCAACTTATCCGCGTCAGGGTGCTTGTCCGACGACTGGACCTTTCCAACCACCAGGTTGTCCGGCATCTGCTCGATTCCTTCGACTTCGATGCCGGCAAACGTCAACAGATCAGCCATCTCATCGATGGATTTCCCGGAAAGATCGAGGTGCTCGTTGAGCCAATTGAGAGAAGTTTTCATCGTTTTTGCCAGTGATTAGGGCTTCGTCGAGAATCGACAATTGCCTGAATGAAAATGGTGTTTTCGTCGATTATCTGATAAATGATTTCGTAGCGAAACCGGTTGCTGATGCACTTCCGATATTCGCCACTGACCGCTTTGAAACCAGAGGGATTTGCTTCAATTCGGTCCAATCCCTCGTCAATGTCATCTTGGAACTCGTCCCCGAGGCCTGCTTGCTGCCGTTCGTAATAGAATGCTGCGTCCTGCTGCTCAAGAAACGCCTCGTGATGATAGTTAACGGTCACTGCTAACTCGTAGACCTTATGCGCCTTCGAACTTCTTCGCGGCTGATCACTTCCACCTCTCCGTTCAGCATTTCCCGCTCCCGCCTTTTCAAGGTATCCAAGAACTCATCTGTGGGCTCCCATCCTTCCCCATCACTCTCCTGCAAGAACGAAATCAATTCCAACCTTTCTGCTGGAGGGAGTGCCATGGCACTAGCTTTGAGTTGTTCGAGAGTTGCCGTCATGAGGCTATTCTAGGGTGAATTTGGCGTTTCGTCGAGGCGTCAGTGCCTCCTCAAAATTGACGAAGAAACCGCACGTCATTGTCGTTAAACATGCGTAAATCTGGAATGCCGTATTGAATCATCGCCAGGCGGTCGACGCCCATTCCGAACGCGAATCCGGTGACGTTGTCCGGGTTGAACACATCATCGCCGCGGGTTTTGCTGACCGCTTCAAAAACGGCGGGATCCACCATTCCACAGCCCGCAATTTCCACCCATTTATCGGCTCGGCCCTTCGCTTTGAGCTTCACGTCGATCTCGAAACTGGGTTCCGTGAACGGGAAGAAGTGAGGGCGGAAACGAACGTCGGTATCCGGCCCGAAAATCACCTGGAAGAACATTTCCAGCGTCCCCTTGAGGTCGGCCAGACTGACTTCTTCGGCAACGTAGAGTCCCTCAATCTGGGTGAACGAAATCGAATGCGTTTCGTCAATTTCGTCCCGGCGAAAGGCCGTTCCCGGAGCGATGATCCGAACCGGCAACCCTTTGACGGATTCCATCGTCCGAATTTGAACCGTGGAAGTGTGGGTTCGCAGGAGCTTTCCGTTGTCGAAATAATAGGTATCCGACTCGTTGCGGGCCGGATGGTCTTCCGGAGTGTTGAGCGCATCAAAACAATGCCACTCCGTTTCGATTTCCGGGCCCTCGGCCAGCGCAAACCCCATTCGCCGCAAAGCCTGGACCGCTCGGTCGAGCGTTTGGCTCAAGGGATGCAGCGCGCCAACCGGCAGAGGCCGCCCCGGAAGCGTCAGATCAATCCCCTGGGCGGCTTTCGAATCCTTTTCCGCGATGAGTTGCTCTTTGCGAGCCTCGATCGCTTCGGAGATCGCATTGCGAACCTCGTTCAGCTTCTGGCCAACTTTGGGTTTGTCTTCCTTCGGCACATCGCGCATTCCCGCGCTGGCCTTGGTCAATTCACCCTTTTTCCCCAGAAACCGCACCCGAAAATCATCGAGCGCGAGTTCATCCGCGATCGGGTTGATTTCCGCGAGAGCGACTTCCCGGATTTTGTCGAGTTCAGCGAGCATTCTGAGTACGGAGGCACAATGCTCCGGTCATTAGCCGAGGAGTTTCCGAATGCCGGACCCCGTCGAGGTTACCTACGCGAGTTTTTTGCTCAGTGCGTCGTGCGCAGCTTCGGCCACAGCCTTGAACCCGGCGGGATCATGAATGGCCATATCGCTCAGCACTTTGCGATCGATCTCGATCTCAGCAGCGGCAAGCCCTTCGATGAGGCGACTGTAGGTAAATGGCTTGGCGCCTTTTCCCTCGTCGTCTCCTCCGACGGTCAATGCGAGGTCGCGAACTCCGGCATTAATTCGCTGAACCCAAAGGTTGCGAAAGGTGCGCTTGCGGTTTTTCCGGTCGCGGTAAGCCCAGGTCTGGGCCTTGTAGACCGCATCTTTGGCGATGCGATACAGTTTGGAACGAGAGCCGCGGAATCCGCTGGCTTTCTTCAGCATACGCTTGCGGCGCTTCCGGCTCGCTGGCGCGTTGGTTGCTCTTGGCATTGTTTAGTAGTTTCTCCGATGAACGAGCCGTTTGTTTTTTCGTTCGACCTCACAATCTCACTCGTTCGGTTGAGTCACTACCTTGAGCGGTAGAAACCAAGACGGTGCGGTCGGCTCCAAGCTCGTTTTCGCGAGCTTGAAGGCTGGTTTTTACTCCGAAAAGCGTGTCACCAGCATTCCTTCATTTAGCCACGGTGGCTAAACGGCAGATTCTCCTTAATTTGAGGAGTGTCTGCATCAGAAACAAGCGCTGCCTGTCCGAGGTTTCGAATCCGTTTCCGGTTCTTACACTCGGCAAGGTGACGCTTGCCTTGCTTGCGGCGGATCACCTTGCCGGAGCCGGTGATTTTGAACCGCTTAGCGACGGCTTTACGAGTCTTAGCTTTGCCAGATCTTCTTGCCATGGGGCGCGCAGTGTATGCCCTTCGTCCCTTCGTGCAACGCTTTTTTGCATTGAGAGTGAACTTCTCTCTCGAGAGCCTCAGCCGAGACGACTACATCGCCAAACGAAAGCTACTGATTTCCGCGGCGTTACCCGGCTGAACCAAAGATGTTTTTGAAGAAACCACCTCCGCTCTTTTTCTTCTTCTTGGCCGGAGGCGGCGCCGTATCCGTGCCACTCGCGCCGCTTCCGCCCTGGTAAATGGTTCCGCCTTCCAGGGGGCCGATATCAATCATTTCCTCTTTCAAGCGAACTTTGATCTCCCGGGAAACATCCTGAAGTTCGGCCAGCTTCTGGTCGGTAAGGTATTCCTTGAAGAATTCACCAACCACTGGCGCGGCCTTGCTGCCACCCCCTACTTTTTCCCCAGGATCCCCTTCGTAGACTACCGCGAAGGAGTAGACCGGATACTCAGAAGGCGCAAAGCCGGCAAACCAAGCCACGTTTTGCTTTTGGGCGGGCTTCCACTGCCCTGTCCCGGTTTTTCCTGAAACATTGATCCGCGGATGCCCGGCATTTCTCCCGGTTCCACGCCCGCCGTTCACCACCTCATACATCCCTTTGTGAACCACGCCCAAACTGTATTGGGAAATGTTGAGATTGCGGCGCTCCACGTCATAGGCATCGACAATCCGGTTCGAAAAGTCCTGAAGTTGGAGCACGAGCCGCGACTTCATCAAAAACTGGCGATTCCCAACCGCAGCGAAAGCCTGGGCCACCTGAAGCGGCGTTGCTTCGACGCTTCCCTGACCAATAACGATGTTCATGAGGTCGCCCCCGAGAATCGTGTGACCAAACCGGGTTCTGGACCATTCGTTGGTCGGCATGAACCCGCTTTGTTCTTCGCGCAGCGGAATTCCGGTTTTGCGGCCATACCCCAGTTTCTGTCCCATCATCGTGACGCTCGAAGCATTGGAATCCAAGGCGGCCTGGTAGAACCAGGTGTTGCATGAGCGAGCCAGCGCCCCGACCACATTCATGATTCCCTCATCTTCCTTGTTCCAGTTGTGGGCGACGCGATCCCCCAACGTGAAACTCGTGGGGCAACTATAGAGGCTGTATTCGTTGACCGTTCCTGACTCCAGCAAACTCAATGCGGACGTGACCTTGAACGTCGATGCGGGAGGATAGACGCCTTGAAAGGCCCGGCCCAACAGCGGCTTTGCCGGATCGTCGCGCAACGACGCAAACACCTCGGTCGAAATCCGGGGAATGAACTCGTTGGGGTCGTGATTCGGGAACGAAGCCAGGGCAAGAACATCGCCGTTGCGCACATCCATGATCACAAATGCACCACGCTTCACTTTCTCGGAAAGGATGCGTTCTGCCAAGCGCTGCATCTCCAGGTCGATCGACGTAACGATGTTGTATCCGGGAACCGGATCATTCACGACGGTCTCCTCGACGCGCTCCCCCTGTTCGTTAAAGATGATCTGCACCCGTCCCGGGCGTCCGGTCAAAGCGGATTCAAACGCTTTTTCCAATCCCTGAACACCTTGTGCGACTGGCCACATTTCTTCCCCATCCGGCACCTCTCCCTTGGGCCAGGGAGCGCGTTTCCCAACATATCCAACCATGTGCCCAGCGACTTCTCCCTGTGGATAAACACGCTGATACGTTGGGTGGAGAATCAGTCCCGGAGCATCCAGATCACGGACGATGGCAATTTCCGCCTCGGTCAGCGGACGATTCGCAAAAATCAACGGCAGCCAGCGGCGATCCTTGTAGTGCTCCAGAATATCGGAGTCTTTCAAATCCCAATCCTTGGTCAGAGCCTCATTGACCCGATTCAACAGATTGCGCGCATAGCTGATTTTTTCCGCATCCCCTTTCCCCTCCATGTACGGGAAATTGAATCCCAGGTAGTAGACGACCCGGTTCTGGGCCAGAGGAGCGCCCCAGCGATCGACAATCTGGCCGCGGGGCCCGGGAATCGACAGGGTGAGAATTCTGGCGCCTTTGATGGTTTGCAATCCCGCCTGAAAACCGGGACCGGTCTTCTTGGGGGGAGCCGGAGTCGGCGGTTGAACCAACACCGGATCAGGAACAGCAGGTTTGGGTGGAAGCTCGGTGGGCGGCATTTGCGGCGAAGCTTCCCCCTCAGGCTCACCTTCCGGGGTCACGATGGTCGCGGTTTGCACATTGCCCGGCAACAAGTTGGGCATCCGGACCGTCGACTCGGGCGAAGGCGCAGGATCCCGAGGCATCAGCGGAACCGCACGGACGGTCTCACCTTGTTGCGGCTCCAGGGTCGTGGAAGAACCTTCTCCAGGGGCGATAACCCGGGGGCGAACTGCCGGAGTTGTCGTGGTTGGCTCCGCCGGAGTTTCCATCTGGGGATTTCGGCGAAAAATTGGTGCCGATTCGTCTTCCTGAGACAGGAGCGCGGGCGACGCGCCGAAAAAGACTCCAGTTATTGCGAGACACAGAAGTTGCGATGGGAGAACAGGCCGTGAGGCGGAGCTCAATCCGCCTTCAAGTCGTCGGCTTCGATTGGTGTGGGGAAGCATATGATTAGATTCGTCGTAGGTGACGGGCAGAGTCTTCAGTCTAGCAAGTATCCAAACACGAAAACGAGGGAATTTCACCTCGAAATTCCCGGTCGGCCTTTCGGCGATCAGTTCTTTTGACGGCATCATGGCGGCAATGATCCAGATTTTAGCTGCGGGTAATACGACCGCAGGAACCCGGATCTGTCGCTGAATGCGCAATTTTCATCCTTTCCGGGAAAATCGGGCGTGCAATTTTTCGTGGATCGTGGCAAAATTTCCTCCCTGCTGATCACCTTCGACATTTCCACTCGTTAACATGTACAAGTCCAAATCCCCCGTTTGGCTGGTCAACCTTACGATCCTGGCGCTTGGTGTGGCCACCTTGACTGCCGATCCCAAGGAGAGAATCTGGACCAATAACAAGGGATCAAAAATCACGGCGCAGATGGTCGCGATTGACGGGAACACCATCCGGCTCCTTTCGAGGAGCAATGGCAGAACTGTCCCGGTTCCACTGAACAGCTTGAGCGCGGAGGATCAGGCTTACGTGGCGGAATGGCGCGAGCTGGGGTTTGGCACCAAAGTGGCGCGTTGGCCTCGCGAATTGCGCCCGATGCTCAATTTCACGCCTCGCCAAACCGACTCAGCCAAGGGCTGGGTTTATACGACCCCCAACTATCAGTTTCACTGCGACGTGGAGCTGCAGGCCAGCCTGATCAAGGAATACTCGGAAGCGTTCGAGGCGACCTACTTCGCGATCCAGAACCTTCCGCTCCAGCTCAATCCCGAACCTCCGGACGGAAAGTTTGTGGTTCGTTTGTTTGAGGATCGTGATGACTACCTCAGAGCGGGTGGTCCTCAAGGCTCCGGCGGTGTTTACATGATCCAAAGCAAGGAAATCATGGTTCCCATGCAGTCGCTGGGCGTTCGCTCCGTGGGAAACCGGGTGGCGATCGACCGGCGAAATTACGATTCCGGGACCTTGGTTCATGAGATCACCCATCAGGTGATGCACAATTGGCTCGATCTCCTGCCCATCTGGTTTGTCGAAGGGATTGCGGAATACATGGCGGCGGTTCCCTACGACGATGCACGGTTCAATTTTCGCGAAATCCACGATGGTGTTCGGGAGCATTTGGCAAACGAATACGGAATCGAGAAAACGCGTGGCGATCAATACTTCGTCGATATCATCTCGCCCGAAGCGCTCATGAGCCTGAGTCACCAACAATGGTCAGCGGCAGTCTCGAGTGGGCGCAATGCCGCGCTGAATTACCGCTCTGCCATGATGCTGATCTACTACTTCATTCACCTGGATGGAAAAGGTGATGGATCGCCCATGGTTGCCTACCTGAAGCAAGCCAGAAGCGGCCAGGATGATCTCAAGGAGTTTGTGGCGCAGTACAACGAGGCCGTAAACACCTACAACGCCCAACTCAGGCAGTACAATCTGGACGTTTCGACCTTCAACGAGAAGTTGACGCGATTTCGCCAGGAAGTCGCGTCGTACAATGAACGGATCAAAACCTACAACCGTCAGCTGTCGGAACGCGTCCCGGAATCAGAGCTGATCAAGGTCGAGCCGAAACCCGGCAAAGTTCCATCTCCGCCCGAGAAGCCGGTTTTACCGCAAATCCTCATCGACAACCCGGATGGCGGAGGCCCGGTCGACCTGATGCTTGCAGAAAAAAACGCGCGACGCGCCTTGTTCAAAAAGCGGAGCGCAAATGAGTTGTGGAGCGATATGGAGAAGGCCTTTGCCAAGCAAAACATCCGCATTCAGCGGATCGGGGGAATGGCAAGTTTGCCGAAGATTGGAGGCACCCTGCGGGCCCGGCCAATTCAGCGGTAACGCGACCTGCGTGTCTGAATTCCGGCGTTAGCTGCTGAGAATCGGACAGAATTTTTCCGGTAAAATTGAAATCCCTGAAAAACTGTGGTCCTAAAAGCCGTGGCACAGTTGCTGCATCTTAAGGTTTCGAAGTTTCAGATCACCGCAGACGACTAGTTAATTGTGAAGGGCTTTGGTGATTCAACCGCTTCAACAAATCCTCCCAATCCAACCCAATTTTTGACGTCACACCCAAAGTGGAAGTGACAACTCTGACTCGAATAAGCATGAGATTTTTTCCCGCGGTCAGGCTGTCATAAGGTGGAAAGGGATTTTCTGAGAACCAATTGCCAATGTCATCGAACTTTAACCTCCCGCCCCGAATCCCAATGGTTCCCTTTGTTGGAGCCTTTGTGCTTCTTGCCGGATTGGTTTCGACCTTCTCTCAGGATGGAGAACTCGAAGCAACCAAGACGGGTCCCTGGGGAAAAATCGAGTACTTCGAAACCATCCTTGAACCGACGATTCCTGGGTTCGTTTACCAGAGAATTCAACAACTCGAAACCATTTGGAAGTTCGGTCAAACCGATCAGAGCGGCGTCAGCGATCTTCTCCAAGAGATAGGAATCCCATCAGACTTGATTGATGAATTGTGCACCGAAGGACGATGGTTTCGCGATTCCACGGGATTGGCTGTCGTGGTTCCAGATTCTCTGATCTCGGAGCTGACAATGGATCAGCGAACCGCGCTCTATCCACGGGTTTACAACCAGGAGGCCCTCACCCACCTGAGCTTCAACATTCAACGGGGAAATCTGGACTACCTGACGAGCGACCTCCCACGAGCAGATGTCGAACGAATTCGCTCCTTCCTCTTCCGCAGAGAGAAGGCGCTGTCGTTGATTGATGTGGGCCCACTGCTTCGATCCTACCCCGATTTCAAGGATGTTCAGCGCGTTTACAATTCGTTGGTCCGCGTTCAGGGATTGGTGGCCCAACTCCGTGTCTGTCCTGAAGAAGACCTTTCGAGCATCATCAACTACTGGTCGGCCAACGGAAAGAACCCGAATGTTGCAGACTTTCTGGAGGAAGTGACGGGATCAAGCCGCACTGCCATCGATCTTTTCCATCTGTTGCCGCCCGTGCCGAAACGATATTTGAACACGTATCCGAAGATATCTGCCAGCAACTATCAAGACGCCATCGACTGCTGGTGGACGGCGATCAATTTCTTCAACCCCGATCCCTCGCCTCGCCTCCTGGACCCTCTTCCGCTAAGCTACTTTTTGGAACGGGGTTTTGAGCGGGTTCAACCTCCCTATCAATTCGGAGACTTGATCCTTTTGTATGGTACGGATGGCCAGGATAAGCAGTTTTTGGTCCATGCCTACAACCACGTGGCCGATGAAATCGTCTTCTCGAAAAATGGCAAGGGCAACGTTCAGCCATGGATCCTGATTCGCGAATCGGATGTTCTTTCGCTCTACGCCTATACCGAGACCAAGAAACTTGTGTTTCGACGGAAACCTTCCGCTTCCAAACTGCTTCCGTCTTCCCTATGAAACAGCGGAGTTCTCTTCTCGCTGTCACCGTCTGTTTTCTGCTTGGACAGCTCGCTCTCTCCCACGAGCAACCCTGGGGAGACGTCGAGACGGAAACCTTTTTTCTCCGCCCGCCGGACCCATTGCTTGAGGTTGTCAAAATTCCCTCTCAGCAGACGGAATGGCAGTTTTTCGGCCTCACGACGCAGGAAGTCATCTCGGTTTTTGAAAACGCACAACTCACCACCCAGCAGCTCAACCTTTTGGTCGATGTTTCGCGGTGGCAAGTGGCGGGAAACCGCATCCGGATCTTCCCGCGCCCCGAGGTTATTGAAACCTTGCGCCCCTCATCCCGATCGGCGATTTACCGGGTTTTGGCTCGATGGCCGGAAAACGTCTATCACCAACATCCCATCATTCTTGGAATCGAAGATCCTGCGGAATGGTTCACGAAAACCGTCGTCGATCCAGAAATCATCGGTCGCCTGGCCTATCGACGGGGAGACACGGCGCTTTTTTCGGATGTGCCACGCCTGCTTCAGTCCCTCACCAATGCCGAAGAGCATCTGCCTCTGATGAAGACGCTGCTCCGAAGCCGTTCGCTCACGGCGCGCGTTCACTATGATCCACAAGCCAACTTCGACGAGTTCCTCCGTTACTGGAGTGCCGGTGGAACCCAAACCCACGCGGTCCCGCTCCTCCGCTCTCTCCATCGTGCACGCAGCCCTCGAACCATCGATATTTCTCACCTGCTTCCCGAACTTCCACGCAAGCAGTTGAACACCTATCCCTCCATCAGTGACGGGCTCGCCGGGCGCTATCCGGACAGCATGTGGACATCGATCAATTTCTTCAACGACGAGCCTGTCGACATTTATGGAGACCGCCGCGAAGCCGATGCCTATGTCCGCGAGCACTTTCAACCCGTCGAACGGCCCTACCAATTCGGCGACCTGATCTTTCTGGTTCACCAAACCCGGCGAGACGTCGTCCACTCCTGTATTTTTCTGGCAGACAATATTGTTTTTACGAAGAACAACGCGGGAATTCTCTATCCCTGGGTCATGTCCAAACTCGATACGGTGAAACTCTTTCATCAACGCGAAGCGCCCCTTTTTGTCTCGGCGTGGCGCCGAAAAGAAGTTGTCGCAGCATTGGCGTCCGATCCTTGATCTCAACCAACTTCGACTCTACCCGTCAGTCATGACCGACTGGGAGAAACTCTACGTGGAGGGGATGACGCCTTGGGAAAAAGGCGAACCGGCTCCGGCGCTGCTCCAGTTTCTAGCGGAAACGCCGCTTACCGGCCGGATTCTCGTCCCGGGATGCGGCCTTGGTCACGATGTTCGCGCCATCGCCGCAGCTTCGCCAAACGCTGAAGTCATCGGGCTGGACGTTTCTCCTTCAGCTTTGGCGCAAGCAACGAAGATTCCCAAAGTGAGAGAGGAATCCTATCTGCTCGGCGATTTGTTCCAACTTCCCCCCGAGATGATCGGCTCGTTTGACTGGATTTGGGAGCACACCTGTTTTTGCGCGATTGCCCCGTCCAGGCGCGATGAATACGTGACTGCGGTCGCGGGTGCGCTGAAGCCAAGTGGCCAATTTCTGGGTGTCTTTTTTCTGAATCCCTATGACGAAGAACACCGCCCGGAGGACAATCATCCACCTTTCGGCGCAACCCTGGCAGAACTTGAGAGCCGTTTTTCGCCAAGATTTGAGATTCGCCAATCCTGGGAACCTACTGAAGCATACAAAGGCCGCGAACACTGTGAGTGGATGTTGCAGATGCAAAAAAGAGGTGAAATGCCAGCTTTTGGCTGAACATCCGGAGCTTTTGGTGCTCTGAGTAGGTAGAAATGCTGCCTCCTCTTCATTCCCTCACTCTAGGTCTGTTGCTTGCCATCGCTGGTGCATCATTCGCTGCATCACCGGAAGACTTGGCGTTTTTCGAAAAATCGATCCGCCCGATCCTTGATGAAAACTGCTATTCCTGCCACGGCGAAAGGAAGCAGGCTGTGGGACTTCGTCTGGACTCTCGCGCCGCAATCTTGCGGGGCAGCGACTATCAGAAGGTGATCAAACCTGGCGATCCGGCGGGAAGTGTCCTCATCCAGGCGATGCGACATCAGGGCAAGGGAATCAAGCCGATGCCGGAGGACGAGCCTCCGCTTCCTGAAGCCGTTCTCGCGAATTTTGAAAAGTGGATCCAGCTCGATCTTCCCTGGCCGGATGAAGAAGCGCCGGCATCGGTCGATAAACGTGAGGAACTCGCCAAAACCCATTGGGCATTTCAGCCGGTTCAAGCTCCTGAACTGCCAGAAAACCTGGAGCAACATCCCATCGACCATTTGTTGGAGCTGAAGCGCTCCACGGTGCAGATCAAGGATGAAGAAGCCGAAAACGCCACTTCTCTATCCAAGTTTGTCGATCGATTGCTGGGCAATACCGTCGAGCCGAAAACGCTCCAGGCAGCGCCTCCTGCAGATTCGGCCACCATGGTGAAACGGCTGCATTACACCCTCACCGGACTGCCTCCAACAGCTGAGGAGGTCGAAGCCTTTGTCCAAAATCCCGATGTTGCCGCCAAAATCGATGAACTGCTCGAGCGCGCTCAGTATGGGGAACACTGGGCGCGTCATTGGCTGGATGTCGCTCGCTACGCAGACACCATGGGCTACGTCGCCGGGGGCAAAGACAATCGCTATCCCTACTCCTACACCTACCGCGATTGGGTCGTCAACGCGATCAACAAGGATCTGCCGTTTGATGAATTCGTTACCTTGCAACTCGCCGCAGATTCTCGGCGCCCGGAACAACATCCCGATTTGGCGGCTCTTGGCTTCCTCACACTTGGCCGAAATGCCAACATCCTCGATTTTACGGATGATCAAATTGATGTCGTAACGCGCGGTCTCCTGGGCTTGACCGTTTCTTGCGCGCGCTGCCACGACCATAAGTTCGATCCAATTCCGACCCGAGACTACTACTCCCTGCACGGGGTGTTTCGCAACAGCGTCAAACCTTCCGAGTTCCCCATCATCGGCCATCCCGAAGACAAAAAAGCGGTCGCGGACTACCAAAAGGCGAAAGAGCAAATCGAAGCTGAGGCGCTCGCCTTCAAGAAAGAGATTCACGACGTTATCAACTCGGTGGAAAACGTCGCGGTTCACCTGACGTTTGCCATGAATTTTCGGGACGCATCGACCTCCGACTTCGAACGCGAAATCCAGGGAGCGGGGTATCGCAAGGGCTTGGGCCGAAAATGGCGCGATTTTGTCACCAAGCATCGCAAAAACTCGATTTTGGCTCCGTTCGAAGCCCTCTGGGCTGCTCCGCCGGATGCCTACGCCCAAATCCTGACCAAGGTTCCGGCCGACGCCTCTGCTCCTGCCAAGCTCGCCTGGAACTGGCACCTGGAGCATCCCTCGAAATCCCGCGATGAACTGGCAAAAGCTCAGGCAAAATTCCTGCTTCACTTTTCCGGCCTGTCGGAAGCGGACCAAACCACCAAGCAGATCCAGAGCTTGGTTCACCAATCTCCATTGGGAATTCCCGTCGAACAAACCCACACCATTTTCACCCAGATCGATCGGGGCAAGTTAGCCGCCTTTAGCCGAAAACTCGTGAAATTGGATATCGAGTCTCCGGGCGCCCCCATGCGGGCCATGACGGTTCAGGATGTCGAAAAACCGCGGGACTACCGAATCCTGATCCGCGGCCAACAGTCCCGACAAGGCGAAATCGCCAATCGAACGTTTCTCAAAGTGCTCGGAGAAGCTCCGCTGACGGACGGAAGCGGTCGTCAACAACTCGCCCAGTCGATTGTCGATCCCGCGAATCCGCTGACCGCACGCGTGTTTGTAAATCGAGTTTGGGGTTGGCATTTCGGTCAGCCGTTGGTCAACACGCCGAGCGACTTCGGAGTCCAGACCGATCTACCGCTTCAACACGAGCTTCTCGACTATCTCGCCAACTGGTTCCTGACCGATGGGGAACAGTCCCTCAAGAAACTGCATCGCCACCTCCTCACCACCCAGGCGTTCCAGCTCTCCTCGACACCAGCGACGAAGGATGATCCGGAGAATCTCTACTTCACCCGGGCCAACCGTAAACGGCTTAGTGTTGAAGCAATGCGTGACTCTATCCTGACCGCGTCCGAATCGCTCGAACCGGAACTTGGAGGGCGGCCCGTCAAATGGAGCGAACCACAAGCCGACGAACGGAGATCAATTTACGGAATTGTCGACCGATATCGCCTCGAACCCATGCTGGCGACATTCGACTTCCCGAATCCCGATCTTCACAGTCCGAACCGTTATGAGACCTCGGTCCCCCAACAAACGTTGTTTCTCCTCAACAGCCCGTTTGTGCTTCGCCACGCTGAAAAACTCGAAGATCAAGCCAACCAGGTTGGTCAGCCGGACACTGCCGGGGTTGAAACGCCAACACGTTCCCTCAACGAACGAATCCACTTTATCTACCGCCAGGTGTTGAAACGTTCGCCGAGTGAAGAGGAACGGGAAATGGCGCTTCAATTTCTTCAGGACGGCATCGTTCAACCTGACAACCCGGTTCCCGGTGAGTGGGAATATCGCGTGGGGCCGGCATCGCTCGATGAGAACCAAGATCTCGTTTTCTCGGACAGTGAGCCATTGCCCCATTTTTACGAGAAGGGCAATTCCTGGCA
>TARA_R110002096_G_scaffold244716_2_pt1 | contig 15163 bp, 7 predicted proteins | sample TARA_R110002096 | Tara Oceans TARA_R110002096 (sample SAMEA4397295) | marine metagenome | biome: Polar Biome; feature: [DCM] deep chlorophyll maximum layer (ENVO:01000326); material: water (ENVO:00002006), including particulate matter (ENVO:01000060) such as... | depth 35 m | reverse complement strand
TCGCGCGCCTTACGGATCAAATCGTTGACAGCTTCACTGTTGCTCTTGTATTCGCCTTCGACGTCCACCTTATGCTTGAGCCATTCGGTGTTGGGGTCGGTGAAGGAAATGCTTTGTCGTGACATGGCGTGTGCTCCAAGAATCTGATGTTGGTGCAAGAATGCACCATTATTGCACCGTGCGTCAAGGTACTCTCACCGTTGCTCTTCTCCTCCTTGCAGCGCCCGACATCCGCGCCGCAGTGGAACATGGCGGGCTTGTTGAAGGAGTTATGGCCAGCGTCCTGGCATCGCCCGAGATCAGATTGCTGTTGGCGTCGTAAGAAAAACTGACGCTGCCGCCACCGGCAATGCATTGCATCCTCAAATATCCGCAGGCTCAAAGTGCCTGCAATAACCTGACAAAACTAAACAATATGATGTCCGATACGACGGCAATGGGTCGACGGAAGCGCCCATTACTGAACTAAATGGGCATTTAGTCACGCGGGAACTTCATCAGCACCGCAGCAAATGCTTCCAAGAATTCGATCCCATCGAAGCGGGCAAGCTCCAGATGTTGAGTACGGTGTCCACAATACTCTGGGAACTCCAAATAGCGGCCTTTCAGACTGGCAAAAAAACCAGGATTCCTACCGATTGATCTAATTCGCGAACTCGCTCAGACCGACCGTTGACGTCAGGAACTCGTCGAGGCCCTTGAAAAACATCTGGCGATTCGACTGGCTCGATAGGAAATGGTCTTCGTCTTCAAACTCCATATAAGTCACGTTCGCTGGCGACTTCTTGAGCGCCGCCTTCATTCGCTTAAACTGATCGAAATGCACAAGCTGATCGGCCTCACCGTGTGCCAGAAACAGCGGTACGCTGAGTTCTTTCGCCCTTCTTACTGGCGAGTTTTCAACAAGCGCCTCCTTGCTATCGAAACCCTGCAATATGAAGTTCCGCGCGGAAATCGCGCCAAACCGATACTTCTTGAAATCAGCGATCAAGTCCTTGAGATCGGTGACACCGGCCATCGAAACGGCACAGGAATAAAGGTCTGGATTCTTGATCGCACCCATTAGCGCCGCATAGCCTCCGTATGACCAGCCGACTATACAAACTTTATCCGGATCCGCGAATCCTTCGCCAATCAGCCACCTAGTGCCGTCTTCAACGTCTTCCTGCATTTGAATCCAGTTTTCTCGACCAGCGTCCTCGAATGCCTTTCCATATCCGGCCGACCCGCGGAAGTTCATTTGCAAGACACCGAAACCGCGTGTGGCAAAGAACTGCGCGAAGTAGTCAAAACGCTTGGCGGTGCGAGCATACGGACCACCGTGCGGAAGAACTACGAACGGCAAATTCCTAATTTCAGATACACTTGTAATCGTCGGTGGCAATGTCAGATAGGCTGGAATGTCAAAATCATCACGCGCCCGATAAGTGACGGAAGAAACAAGCCCCATCTCATCGGCCGGAAGATCGCCGCGATAAAACGCCAGAAACGATACGTCGTCCGTATTCGCATCTAGAAGCGCCATTGCCCCTGGATCGTAGCTATTCGAGACCTTGAAAAGCACCAAACCCTTGTCGTCAGACTGGTCGATGTAGTCAACCGTATAGTCACTAAAGCGGGTCCTCATACGGCCTAGCACGGTATCGTACTCATCAAACAGTTCGACTTCAGTTGTATCGGCAACGAAACTCGCACCGATTACATCGCCGTCAGAATTGACTACGAGGCCTTTTGCATCATATGTATCGTTGTGAAAAAGCTGGCGAGTAACTCGCTTTTTTTCAAGATCATAAACGTAAAGTCCCAACGTTTCCTTGCCAGCTCTGTCACCGATAACCAACTCATTTGGATCATTCGTAAAGCCGAATACAGTCACGTCAGCATCAAGGCCCGGGTACTCTTCAGCTTTGCGCCAATTATCGTTCTCTACATCCCGAATGATTAAGTTCCAGATCTCTCTGTCTGAGTTGCGATCGACTCGACCTTGGCCAACGCGCGGCTCGCCCCGCCGATCCGTGTACCAGTACTGCACTGCCGACCGCGCATGCTCTATTTTCCGGTGTCTCCCGTTGCTGACATTGACACGGTGGATTTCTTTTAAGAACTGATTTTTATCAGAAAAAGCCATCAGAATATGTTCTGGATCATCTTCCAGAAAATCGACTACATCCGAATTATCTTGACGAAACATGTCCTTGTTCTGAACAAGAATCTTTCCTTCCATGCTAGACGAATCGAGCGTGTAGATAGAGCTTACGGTGGCCGGGACCCTGCGATACATAGTGCTTTGCCACAACCCAACGAGTACGCGTCGATCATTGGCCCACTTGACCCATTGGGGCTTCACGCCAACTCGCAAAAGAACGGCACGCAACTCTTTATCTTTCTTGCCGATCGATATCACGCGAACGCCGTAGTTACCATTAATATTCACGATGCTCGCGATCTGCTTGCCGTCAGGAGAGATCGCTGCGTCATAGATAGTCGGTAACTTGCCGAACGCCTCTGCTGACGGCGCTGCGGTCGCCTCGCTTGACGTCGTGATCGCAAGAATAAACAGGAACGCGAAGTAGCGCATTGCCATACTCTGATTTCGGGATTATGAGGAAAGCATACAACGACTCGAGCCAATTTTCCGACCTGATCCGGAAATCCTTTGTCGGCCGTTGCTTAGAGTTCAAAGCGCCTGTTATTCGGCGGAAATTTCCCGAAGCAATGATTGTGATTGCCACGAGCAACCGCACAAATCTCAAGAAATGATTGCTAATAGCGGCGGGATATTGTGAACCGCTCCCGATTCTCTAGACACTCTTTCAAAACAATGGAGTGCCCCCAGTCCGGTAGAGACTTCCGAGCTATGATCCGAGCATAGGAGGAAGTGTTATGAGTAACCAGAGATTCAGTCCTGAGTTTAAAGATGAGCGGTCCGGCAGATCGTCGATAGAGGCTATTCTGTCGCTGAAGTTTCTGAGCGGCTTGGCGTATCAGCGCACAGTCTTTACAAGCGGGTAAAGGCGATCAAACCTGATAAGACCGATGAGCAGGCTGCCGCACTGATTGAAGCGCGCAGCGAGATCCTGAAGCTGAAGTCGCAGCTGAAGCGTACCGAGGAGGAGCGCGACATATTAAAAAAGGCCGCAAGGTACTTGGCTCAACACCCCGAGTGAAGTACCGGTTTATCAATGCCCGACGGAAGGAACATCCCGTGCAGCGAATGTGTCGTTTGCTGCAGGTCCATCCGAGCGGTTACTACGATTGGTTGAAGCGTCCGCTGTCAGATCGCGCTATTGAGGATTAGCGTTTGCTGGTTTTGATCCGCGCATCCTACAGCGCCAGTGGAGGCGTTTAGGCTACCGTCGTGTTCACATGGACCTGAGAGAGGTTGGCGAGGCCTGCGGCAAGCATCGTGTCGGTAGGATTATGAGGGCCAACAAAATCAAGGCAGTACACGGTTACAAGATTCCTCGCGGGCCTTATGGGCGACCGTCCATCATTGCCCCAAATAAACTGCGGCGGGAATTTACTGTCGATCAACCGAATCGTGCCTGGGTCACCGACATCACCTATATCCGGACCTGGCAGGGCTGGCTCTATCTGGCCGTCGTCATGGATCTGTTTGCTCGAAAGATCGTCGGCTGGTCAATGAAACCGACACTGGCCAAAGAGCTCGTGCTGGATGCAATCCTGATGGCCGTCTGGCGACGCAAACCAACGACTCCGTTGCTGATCCATTCCGATCAGGGGTCGCAATACGGTAGCAACGATTGGCTAAAGTTCTGTCGTGAGCACAAACTCGAACCCAGTATGAGTCGGCGAGGCAACTGCTGGGACAACGCGGTCATCGAATCGTTCTTTGGTAGCCTGAAGAAAGAACGCATCAAAAAACGCATCTACAAAACGCGCGAACTGGCTCGTGCCGATATCTTCGATTACATTGAGGTGTTCTACAATCGACAGCGTCGTCACAGCCACCTAAGTGGCATCAGTCCCGAGGCCTTTGAACAGGCTTCATTTTGAGGCTCGGTCGTGTCTACTGTTCTTGGGGCATTCCAAGACAGCTCCTTCTACTTATACACATATCCACAATTTTGACATCTCTTTGGAACGAATGATGTAAACACACCCGACTTGTTCCTACCGGTAAGAACCCTACATTGGGGACAGCGTGTCACAAACACAACTGCAGCACAAATCACCCAAAGTGCAAATAACGGCAGAATACCGTGGCGCCAGAGAAACAGAAAACCAATCAGAAATACGATCACCGCTGCATTTAGTATGTAGCGGTTGTAACGCGTTCTAATCATATTGTTTACCCCAAACTGTTGCTCATCGCTAATACTTACGCCTAGAATAGTATCAGAGGGCCTTCGGAAACAGAGTTGATCGCATCTGACACCTTCTCAGATACAAAACTAGCAGCATCAGAAACTTTTCCTCCGACGTATTTGGCACCGTCAGCAATATCTCTAAGCCCTAGTTTGCCGGTCAACTCTTTGCCTGCATGCGCTGAGACAGGCAGCGCAGACAGTGACAAGCCTATTTCACTGCCTCCCGTTGAACCATCAGGCAATTCGACAACTTGCGCTTCGGCTTGAAGTACACCACCCTCAACATAGTTTGCCACTCCAACCATCTCGCTCGCAGAACCCAAAAATCGACCTGCCGTTGAGCCAACAGAAACATCACCCCCAATACCAGCCCGAAAGGAAACAACCAATCCAGCGTCCTTCCCTTTTCCGACACCCGATGTTCCATCATCGTAAAAGAACCCAATTGTTAGGCCGCCGCCACCGCCCAATACAATGTCTACATCAATCGGATTAAGCATTAACGTATCGAGTCCGTCTGGATCAATCGCGTTAACGGGGTTGTTCCCCACATAGGCATACAGGTTCATCTGATCGCCATAGCCGATCGGATCGGTTTGCAGGAATCGCCCGATGAGCGGATCGTAGTATCGGGCCTGCATGTAGGTCAGGCCGGTCTCGTCCTCGATGTGCTCCGTGAATCCCTGCTCATTGATATCGCCCGGGTCGTTGCCCGCGTAAGGATACGTTTCTCCAAATGGCGTGTAGTTGTACGATTGCCCCGTCAGAATGCTGCCGTTCCAATCCGCCACCTTGTGGGCCGTGCCCAGGTGATCGTTCAGCGGAAAGCTGGCGGTGCCATTGGTGATGCGCACGAAGGTCTGCCCGGCCAGTGACAGGTAGTCGGTCTCCTCGCTCGTCGAGGTGTTGTCTCGTGTTGTCAGGACGCCGGCAGAGTCGTACACCGAGTAAATCGTTTCGCTGTTCACGACCTGCTTGACGCGCTTTAAGTTGCCGTCGTAGCTGAAGCTGCCGCTGTTGGCACCGCCAATGGACGTCGGCTGGTTTGCGAAATCGTAGCCGAACGTGTGAAGATCATCGTCGATGACGTTGCCGCGGTCGTCGTAATCGTAATAGCGCCAGGTACCGACATCGGAATCCTTCATGCGATACACGCGATTGGTCGTGGCGTTGTATTCGATGTCGACCGTTCGCGAGCCGAGTGCTTTTTGCTCGAGATTGTTGAGAAAGTCGTACGCGTAATCACCGTCGCCCCAGGCGCCGCTGGCATCGGCCGCTGACAGCCGGCCCGCGCCGTCATAGTCGAAGTCGCGTTCGTAGGCGTTATCCGATGCCGCACCGATGCTCGTGACACGGCCGTTCAGATCATGCGTGAAAGAGAACGCCTCACCCCAGTTTCCACCGAGGGATGAGACCAGCTGCCGGGCGTTCAGGTCCTGATCGAAGATCCCGCCGTTACCGCGATTGAGTTCATCGATCTGGCCGTTCGGGTGATACTCGATACCGTCGAGGTAGGTGGTCGATCCGTAGTGCTGTACCTTACCGGCACGGCCGTGAGCGTCAGGCGCGTAGGCGTAAGTGCTGCCACTCGGAAACGTCTTTTGTTCCAGTCGGCCGTTGCCGTCGTAGGCGGGGTCGATGAGGTACGTTCGTCCATCGATGGCCAGAGATTCAGTTTCAATCAAGTCAAGCTCATTGTACGTGTAAGTCCAATCGACACCGTCCCGATCAACGGTCAATACATTGCCATTGGGGTCGTAGGTGCGCGTAATATCCGGCGTGCCGCTCGGATAGTTGGTGGTTTCGAGTCGACCAGCATCGTCGTAGGTCAGCACCACGCGTGTCGCTGAAGGTGGCGTCACGCAGGCTGAAGAACCGCTCGCATAGCCCTCGGAGTACTGCTTCAATTCGCCGCTGGCGTAGTACTCGTAAAGCGTGTCGCCGGTCTCCGGAATGCTACGTCGACACAAAAGCTGTCGAGAATCATAATAGAAAAAGCTGTCGTGGGTGCCGCCGCCCGTCTTGGCCTGTGAGATTGAGGTTAATTTGCCGTAAATATCATAGCCGTAGTCGACCTCGATGCCCTCCGGCATATCGCTGTTGATCCTGTTGCCATCGTCCGGGCTGCCATAGCCGCTGAACGAATTTACGGTGACATTTGACTCAGGATCGGTGATCTCGGTTTGGTTGCCTACCAGGTAGTCGTACGCTGTGGTTCCACCGCCGGTTGCCGTTTCCGAAACTTGCGTCTCGCGCCCGAGCGCATCGTACAAGATTGCGACGCCGTCCGGATTCGTCTGGTCGGTACCATACGGCAGCGATGCCAGCGCAACCCGTCCCATCGCATCAAAATCCGTATACGTGTAAATGCTGTCGCCGCCGGTATTCGTGTCCTCTGCCTGCACCTTGATCGGCCGCAGGAGAGCGTCAAAGTCCGTCGTGACGACGTAGTCTCCCAGCGTCACGACCTGTTCGGTAATGCCGCCACTCGGCGCGGCATAGGCAATGCTCGTGTCCGTCCAGGACGAGGGACGGTCGATGCTGGTGAGCCGGCCTGAGTCAACGTCGTAGCCGTAGCCAAAGACATTGCCGTTCCAGTCCGTGATTTCGGTGACCCAACCATTATCATTGACTTCGCGAAGTAGCGTCTCGCCATCGGCGCGTTCGACTTCTTCGGGGATACCGTTCTTCCAATCCGCAAATGTGGTGCGTCGATTAAGGGGGTCCTCGACCCACTTCAGCGCACCACCCGCATCAGGCTCTGCACCGATCGTGTAATAGTCGTAGGTGCGCCACGGATCACCAAAGCGATCGTGTGCTGTGACATGACCTAGGGAGTTGTAGGTATATTCATCGAAGACCACACTGTTTCGGGTCACCGTGTCCGGCAACCCCAGAATCCAGTTCGTGGTGTCATGCGCGTAGCCGAAATCGTCGTCGCGCGTACCGCCGCCCAGGCTGGACCACTTGTCCACGCCGAGCGGGTAACCGTAGCTGTACGTCGAGTTTGATCGAGTCGTATCGTAGGTGTTCTTGGTCTTGTACCAGTCGCTGCCGCGAGTGATGGTCGTTTCGTCAGTGCGTACAGGGCGGAACGCGCTGTGGCTACTACTCTGATTGACAAACGTGAATCCGGCGGCGGACTCCTGCAGGTACGTATACGTACGTGACTCCATCAGCGGCCCGGAGCTAGGACCGTAGATTTCCTCCTCAGTCATACGGCTGTGTGCCCTGGGATTGGCCCCATCGAAAGGATTTGGGTGGCGCACAACTCGTACCGAATCGTCCGGCCGGGTTATGGTCGTTTCAATCTCATCGAAAAGTTGAGAATAGTCGTATTCCCAAATGGACGTCGGAATTGACGGTGCTGACAGTTTCTTCCTGGTTACGGCCATGACGTCGGACCATTCAGAACTTCCAGCCGATCCCATGTTGGTGTTCGGACAGTACGGTGCACCGCCTGGGACATATCTTCCAAGCTTTAGGGTTACTTCCTTCAGTAAAAAGAGTCCGCTTACGCCGTCAGGATGAGTCACCCAGACATTCCTTGGCGATTGATTGCAGCTATTGCTCAAGTATCCAGGCACCGCTGTCGCAAACATGTTAACCAGACTGTATTCCCACTCTCTACCATCTGGCAGTTCTACTGAGGTCAATGTCGTCCAGTACTTGGTTGTATATCCCGAAGTCCCGTTATAGGTAACAGGCGGTTTGTAAACCCATGCTGACTGATACGCGTAGTTGTACTTCCACACTCGCCGGCCTGGATGTGGCGCACATGTCGTCGGGTCATGGTCGGGATTAGCGCAAGGATTTGCGACAACTTCGTTGACTTGGAAGCCACCGTCTCGGTCGATAAAGATGACGCGCTTGTCATTTGACGTGATCGACTCAAGCCGGCCGTTGCTATCGTAGTTAAAATGAACCCAATTGCCGTCGACGTCAGTTATCTCTGAGACACCCAAAGAGTCGTAGTAAACAAGCACTTCATGGTATATCGGCGGGTAGCTCGGTGGCTGATTAGCAGGTTTTGTCCATATATCGAACTCGGTATTGTGCGAACCAGTCGAAATAATCTTGTCGAATGTATAGCGATCGCCGTTCGGCGCAACAGCAACGAAGCCTTCGGTACCGTTCCCATCGATATTGGTAATGCACTCCAAGTACCAATTCTCAGCAGTGACTTTTTTTGCACTTGCTGGCCAGCCCGCTGATACCGACTTGTCCAGAACCTGTGTTTGAACGCGCCCCGGAATATCCAGTATCACACCATCGCTGTATTCATGGGGTTGTAATGCTGGATTACCGTAGCCTGTCGGCCATGACGCACTGGGAATGGCGCTAGCCAGTGCATTGGTACAACGATTTTTCCCCCAGCGATTGCCGCTGAACCAGTCTTCACCGAAAATCTTTGTCGTTATTCGGGGAATGGCAACCTGCCAATTCCACATCTCGTTCAATTCCATTTGTCCGGGATTTACACGTCGACGAAACTCAACAGGCAAGCCCGAATTGCCGGGTAGGGATACGTCGACCGTTTCGAAACTGAGTGCGCCTGATTGGAGGTTAATCGTATCGCCAAGTAACCCAAAATCGTGCGCGGCCAAATTGCCCTCAGGCGCATTTTTTTCACGCCAGTCGGTGTCCATGATCGTAGCTGGCCCAAATTGCGCAACTGCATGCTGACCGCTGAAGACAAAGGCCAGAAGAACGATGCTTACTCGAATTGCGGTCACTGAAGTTTCTCCCCGTAAAACCTTCTCGATTTTGGATGCTCGCGTCTGACGACGGCGCAACCTACGTGGCAACACAGATTTAATTAATCCGAAACGGCTGACTTGTAATAGCCTTGATCACCCTTTCACAGCGAGCTTTATTTCATTGTCAAACGCTCTGCTGCACGGTGCTTGCTTTTCTTCGAGTGAGTTCCAGTCAAGCTGCAACATGGTCTTCGTATCGGCTTCGTCGGTAATGATCTCCTCACTGATACCTCTGAGGACGACATCGACTGGGAGACCTTGCTCGCGAGCTTGTGCCTCAGCAGCTAGAACCAGGCACGTCGCCAGTTTTTCATAGGCTGAGTCGAGAATAAGGTCAACGTCTCTCTTTGTCCTGCCTCGTTCCGACAGTGATTTTCGGTAGAGAACATCGTCGTTGTCATAGAATTTCTCAATGACCCCGAGGACTGCGGCTTCCATGGCGTTGCTCTGTGTTTGAGCCCAGCATGGACTTGTGAATATCAAGCCAACTATGGCAAGAAGGCGTGTGTGCATTTCTATAACTCCCATGCTCGTTGAGTATTTTTCACTTGGTTCACGAGAATACTTGTTGGGACGCTCTTCCCCCTAGTTGGGTAATATATACCATATGTCGCTCTCGAGTGAAGGATTGATCCACATCCCGTCAATTACGGTACGGTTTAGCGATGTTTGACGCCAACTCTACGACTCAAGAAATTGAATTCGACCAGCACGATAAAACCATGGCTGCCTTGACCTCAGGTCAATCCTGTCTGACTTCAGTCTTCCAAAATGGTGTTGATTTGTACCAAAAGTTGATCCAGAAACGGTCATTTATTGCATCGAAGAATGACCCGCCTGTAGCCGCCTAGGACATTCGAAACATAGCTTTTCGTATTGGGGCTCTTGGCACAAAATCGACCGCCTTACACTAGTGCAGATTTTCGGCGATTTGGGCCAAGAACCCCATATTGTGTCGGCGAGTTACTTTTTTGCCGCAACCCCAAAGCGGTACGCCTCAATCGGAAAATCGTCACCAGCTGTCATAAAAAGTTTGCTTCCTTTCTCGCAAAATGCCGATAGCAAGTCGAATACTAGCGAGAGAGTCAAGCACAAGGACTAAACAGCATCGCCTCCATGAGCATTATGCAGGTTCTCGTACAAAGGCTTTAGGGCAACAGGGCGCGCCCATTCGTCCGGATTGTCGTTCACCTGATAGGGAATACCAACTTCTAGACATATCTGAAACGGCTCTTCGCCCGGGCTCTGGGCATTTATGATTGTTGATGCAGTTACATTTTTCAGAGGTAATTTCCTACATTTCTTGTCGAGAAATTTGTCGCACAATTCAATCTATGTCGGCCAACCGCGAACGTCTGATTCGGGTTGCCAGACGCTCGCAATACACCAGATCTTTTCGCATAAGCGGTCGGAATCGAGGACAATGTGGTCGTTCGAAACGCGGATCTACCAGCAACCTAGGAAGATGATCTGGCTCGTCACCAGGTCGTCTTTCCATAGGCCGGGTACTATTTCGAGCGCTCTGCGTAATTCTCGCGTGACCGATCGAGCTTCTTGATTAGTCCTGCAGGTTCAAAGCGGGGGCAGGCTTTTGGATCAGCGTCGCAATTCTTCCGCAAACTAGCCACAGGGCCGGGCGCGACTGATGGCAATCACCTCAGAGACGCGCAATATCCCTCGTCTCAGGTTTGAACCACCATTTCATCGGTCTAAAGCCCGCCCCAAAAAACCAATGCCATTTTGCGGCTCTTCGACCGGCAACATCAAAGAGCTTGATCCGGGCGTTATCGTAACATCCGACGCAATAGTGCTTCGTAATCGTCTATTCGCAGTCCATCGTCCTCCTGTTCGAGACTCCGCTCGAGTTGTTGCCGGCGAAGTAAGATCGCTTCCTGAGCATCTTGCCACTGCGTATCCGAAAGTCCGGTAGGCTTAGCGTCTAGTGCTTCATCAACAATACGAATGAGGGCCAAATTCTCGCGCTCGACAAGCAGCAGCCGGATACCCCATAAATGTGCAAGCATATCCCCAATAGTGTAATCGTCTGGTCGCGCAGCTATCTCGCAGTAGGAATCGAGAATGGAGCGAATATTGGAAATGCATAGCCGGAGAACATCGGGGTATTCTCGCGAGAAAAACAGTAGACCGATATATCCGAGAGACTCACAGCATTCGTCCGCACGGTTTCCATCGACAGTCTTCTTGCGCCGAAAAGCGACCCAATAGAAGGCAGTAATCCAGTGCAACTTGTCGACCAATTCATCTTCATCATGATGATCAGGTCGTACAGGCTCGTCGACTATCCTGGAAATGACTACCGCAATATGCTTGATAAGTTGGTCGATCTCCCAAATTAGGAAGCTATTACCAAACTCGTTGTTTTCGGCAATACTGCGTAGGTGCCGTGAGATGATGCCAGCAATCTCAATTAGTTCGCGATACGGATTTACCCATTCCCGTTCCTCGACTATTTCCGGCAATGTTTCAGCAGCCGTACTAAATAGATAACCGAGCGACTGCCGGTTAACCAGGCCATATGCCTTACCAAGCGGGTACACAAGGGTAAGTCGAGCGGCGATTTTTTCGTTTGTAATAGCAAGAGGAGCGAGCAGCTCCATTTTTTCTAATACGTGGCCAAGCATATCCTTAAAGTAGAAGTCCTGACGGTCAAGCAAATGAGCGAGGATCGCAAATTGATCGCCATTGACTTCTTCAGCGAGACTGAGGTTCTGCTTAGCGTAAAAATAGACCGCAATCTCAGCAAGACCATCGATTATCGGAATATGGACATTTGCATTGTCAGTATCCGTTGGAACATTGGTTGCGACTCTTGCCAGAATCGTAGCCGATTGAAAAACAACTTCGTCAAGACCCTTCGTCCGTGCGTATTTCACAGATTCCAGCGCGTAATAAATCGGGGCAAATGTCAATGGTGCATCGTTCTCTCTGAATGCACGTGCCCCCAAGTTCGCTGTGTGTATCGCGATATTTTGATACGCCACCGACACGCGAATAGCAGTAGATTCATCATCTTGCGCCACCGCGGCATGACTCAAATTGCCCAATTCTTGATAGGCGCGGTCTGTGACAACATTCACATCTGAAGTCGTTGCTAGAAACATCTCATCAGGCGCAGGTGTCAACGATAAGTTGTGCCGCCGGGAAGTAAGGTAATGTATTGTCAATTCGGCAATGGCGGCTATTGCCGTTCTTGCCAAGAGCTTTTCGCCACGGGCCACTGCTTTTCCGCCGATCTCTGCCAGATCGTTGATCCTTGAGTTTATTGAATCCGGATACCCGGGGGTATTCGGATAAAATACAGGCTGAAGATCCTCTACAGTAAAACGGATCTTATCTTCGTCACTGAGCAGCTGATATTGATGCAAGGCAAGCCGAGCGACGAGCGCATTGGTTCGATCTATGACTTGCTTCGCCTGTTTCAAGGCCAAGTTCACCGCGTAGATCGGATCCAGAAGCTCGCAAATATGCCCATGATATAGTCGGAGAATATCAAGGCTAATACCTAACGTTACCAATGAGAATGCCAGCACAATACTGACTGGAATATCCCCAAGACCCCGCACGGCGAATAGAAAACTGACAGCACACAATACGCCGAGGACAATGAACGTAACGTGCGTCAACCGATCGCTACGATACAGGCGAACAATCGAGGAGGTCCACGCTTCTGCAGCTCGTTGTATCGGCACAAAAGAAAGGGTCAGAACTAACGCTAGGATCGTTCCATATGTGGCCCCGAGCGCAGTCTGAATTGCTTCAAGCGGTTGAAATGCGTCCGCTGTGCTTCGAAGCGATGAAATTGCGAGAAGACTCGCGGCGATCGGAATTACAAACAAACTAATCGCACTTCTTTCTATCCAGGCACGAAGTCGGCGACCGACCATCTTAAGCCGAATCCGCCATTGAATTAGTTTTGTAACCCAGTATCGTGAAACCCGTTTACGAAGCAGCTCTCGATAGGAAGCGAGCGACGCTATTCGGAGTCGCCATAGCTTCTGGGTCTTGCCCCAATGGGTCGCAATAAAATTGCGTAATTGGATCAAATAGCCCTTCAACAGCTCGCCTTTTCAGAATGGCCGAATATTTCACAACCAAAAGTACCACGATGTTGTCCGCCTTCAGGCATTAGTAGGGCAGTACCTACGCGTTTGAACCCTCTGGCAGACCTGACTCGGCATTTTTTGTCATGCGCCTTGCGTAGCTTTCGACCGAAAGTCCCCAAGCTTACCGACGGTGGTTACTCGTCGTGTGATGCTATTTTCGCGTCTTCACTAAATTTCGCAATCGCAGCGGCAATGGCACTGAATATCAGCAATGCTTCTTTGCGGGAGTAGTCGACGGCTCGGTTGTCCGAGTCCGGGTGAGCACCCAGATGGGTAACATGATTAGCGGCATTGACGAGGTTGAGCAGTCGTTCTCGTTTTGACATCGACGCTCGTTCATCGTAATTGCCTTGATACTTTTTCGAAGAGGCTCGGATTTCACTATCCAGGCCGAATTGTTTCACGACCGTTTCCAGGGCCTTGCGACACTCGACAACCACGCTGCCGTAGTGGCCATTGTATAGCAATTCACGAGCACTATTCATGCCCCGCCACACTTCGCGGAGCTCGTCGTTTTCGCCGAGCTCGATCGGAATTTCGCACAGCAAATAGTTGCCATAGTTCATTTGCTTGAGAGCGTCGACCCACTGGCTTTGGCTGATTCGGTAGTAGAGCTCGTCGTATTGCGTTGCATGCCGTTCACCGACACGCTCACCGCCTATTCGCATTCTTATATCGACCCCGCCACCCGCTCTCAATTCCTCAATTTTCTCAATAGTCGATGCAGGAACAAGCAGCTCAAATCCGAGACCTCCCGACTGATCATGCTCATGTGTGGCTACAACCAGCGGAACTTCCGCTATGGGATTACCGAGTCGCAATCGGCTCGGTTCGAGTTCTGCGCGCACATGAAAACTGTGAAAAACGCTCGGGACCGAGCCGAATTCACCCCTCCACGCGCCCAGAGTGAAAGATACTGAGAATTTCAGCAAGTAACCGTCGAGAGCGGTCACTCCATTGACGCCCTGTGGCTGGAACCTAATCGCCTCGTGACCGCTTTCGTGCTGAAATCCCAATTTGATTGTTTCCCTAGCTAGGTAACTCTACTTTAGCCTATGTAGCTGTTTTTACTTGCCAATGTCAAAATCGTGCCCCCGCTACCAATCAAAATATCGTGGTCATAGACAATCTGGCAACTATCTAGCTTGCCTTTTCGGTCACAAATGCACTCGAACCGAGTGCTGCGGGGAAAATGCGTGGATCTGGAGTTGCCTCGCGTACCCTGGCAACAACTTAAGTTATTGCGCCTCGAGAAAACTCTACCGCTGATTGAGTGGCTAAGTCATCGAATTCCACGAGTAGAGCTGTATCGTAACTCTCGCAGTAAATGCGCTAGTTACACGCGATGCACTGCAGCGAATCAAAGATCTCTTGAGCGACTGCGCTCGATGAGATCAGCCGTGTTCCGAGAATGATTCGAGCCCGGTGTTTACATTGTAAACACTGCACTTATCCACAGCTTCAACCGTTGAAGCTGTGGATAACCGGCCCCGCCGCCGCTCGATGGCGAGCAATCGGATACTTGCGCGCTCCGGTCATTCATATTGCCGCCCGCCTTCCTCCGACTTCGCTTTCGTGCGAGGAAATCCCAATCCATTTGCATTTGATCCTGGCATTGCGTCGGGTCGAGCGACATCGTGGCACTCGACTCAAAACTCGGCGGCATACCGAGGGCCGAACTTTAGGGACTGAAACGGTGCGAAACCGTGTCCGCCTGATCGAGCGAAATCTATTAGTAGCAGCATTGCCGGCACATAATCAAAATGCTGCCCGGCCAAATGCACGTCGACGTGGTGAGAAGCGAAGTTATCCACCGCGTCAACCGTTGACGCTGTGGATAACTCGACCGAATCCAAATTGATGCACATTTCGGAGGCTGTCCTGACCACGTCTATATCTCACTGACTCACGTTCGAACGCACATGTGTTCTTTAGTATTGATTCGAGC
>TARA_R110002096_G_scaffold167061_3_pt1 | contig 15171 bp, 18 predicted proteins | sample TARA_R110002096 | Tara Oceans TARA_R110002096 (sample SAMEA4397295) | marine metagenome | biome: Polar Biome; feature: [DCM] deep chlorophyll maximum layer (ENVO:01000326); material: water (ENVO:00002006), including particulate matter (ENVO:01000060) such as... | depth 35 m | reverse complement strand
CAATCTTGGAACAGGTGCAAGTAATCTTGTTAAGGGTGGAAGTAAGTACCTAGTTAATTTTGCTGACAGTCCTACAGTAAAAGAAGAAGCAGACACTGCTGTTAGGTTAGGTATAGCACAATTAAAATCAAGTTTCGATGCATTTATGTTAAAAGACCTACACTTAGGTATGACTAACGGTAATACACAGGCACTGTTTAGATTACTTGGTGATGTAAAAGGAAAAAATAAAGATGTGGTAGCTACATTATTACGTGGTATGGGCGACATATCTAAAACAACAGGAGAAGAAAGAGGTCTGCTAGGACTAGCAAGAACTTTTAATACTCTTAATACTATGTCGGATAATTTATTTAAACGTGCTATATTTAGTAGAGAAATAGATAAACTTATTAGGGCTAATCCTAAAAGATATACAACTAAAAAGATAGGAGCGTTTGATGAAACAGGTGCTGTTACAGTAAAAAAAGTAGACGAAGATGTAATTATTACCAGTTTAGATGATCTGTTAAAAAAGGGAAGATACGATATGCTTGACCCTGAAGATATATCTAAAGCAATGAATGAAGCATTTGAGTTTACGTATCAAACAGGTGACTTTGGAATGAGAGAAGGTGTAGCAAATGCGTTCTTTAAACAACTTGTAAGTTTTGGTTCATCTCCGTTAGGTTCTACTGTAATGCCTTTTCCACGTTATCTTGTAAATCAATTTAGATTTGCTTATTCTCACTCACCTATTCTTGGAATGATAAACATAGGTGGAATATTAAATGGAGCAGGACGTAAAGCAGGAAAAAAAGGAATATTGGGTACTGATTTTATAGATATAGATGTATCACCTGAAGCATTTGGAAGACAGCTAGGTGGACTATCTTTATTAGGAGCACTGTACGCAATACGTGTAAATCATGGAGATGAAAACACAGGACCATACGAATACATAGACCCTGTTTCTGGAGATGTAATGGACGCTAGGGCTATGCTAGGACCATATACAGCATTTGCTCTAGTAGCAGATGTCCTTTATAGAGAGTACCCAGATATACATGGTAATACAAAAGTATCTGATGTTAAACCCTATAAAAGTAGAGAAATTACAGAGGCTGTTTTAGGCGGTCTTGGTAGAGGAGGTACTGGACTATGGGTTGTTGATTCTTTTGTTGATTCTTTTCAAGAAGAAGATTCCGTAAAAGATTATAACATACAGAAAAACATAGTTAAGTATTTAGGCAATGTCTTTAATACATTTTTTGTAGGTGCAGGTATGCTTAAAGATGTTGCTCAACAAGTAGACTCTTCTTTTTTAGAACTTCCAGATAATCAAGATGTTGATTTTTTTAAATACTTTTTAAAACAAACATTCAGGTCTTTTCCAATAGCAGTAGATGAGGACAGACCTAAGTTAGAATCTCCTACTAGAGGTTCAGGTAGAAGAGCATTTAATCCTATTATAAAACAGTTTACAGGCTTTACTCCTAGAGAGCAACGCACCGTTGTAGAAAATGAATTAAGCAGATTAAGATTTGATTACTTTGAAACAGTACCAAAATCACTAAAAGGAGATGGACCTGCTACAAATCAAATGCGTGGTGAGATGGGAAGATTTATGGAAACAGATGTGTTTTCTTATGTTAATAGCGATGACTACAAAAACATAGACAATGATGTTTTAAAGAGAAGAAACTTAAAAATTGTAGTTAATTTCTATAGAGCAAAAGCCAGAGATCACGCAATAAACCCTGACTATGCTGTTACGAATAGAGATTTTATAGATAGGCAAACTAACAGGTATATGGACTTTAGTTCATCTAAAAGAAAAGAAATAAATGAAATATACAAAGACATAACACAATCTGAACGTGATATATTTAAAGATGGTGAAATGATGATGCTACCATACTTAGAAGAATTACTAAACGAACAATCTCCTAAACTAAACTAACTACCTATTATCGCCACTACCACTTATCATACCTTCACTTTTTCTCTTAGTAAGTTTCTTCTCATTGTCTGCTGCAATCTTACCAAGAGATATGCCCAAGTCATCTGCTAGTACGGCACAGTACCACAGCACATCACCTATTTCACTCGCTATGTTTTCTTTCCATTCCTTTGGTAATGAACTTGTGCCATCCCTTATTAACTTCTTAACCTTATTAGCTACTTCACCTGCTTCTCCTGCAAGTCCCAGTGCAGGGTAAAGTATTTTGTGTGTTGCAGGGTAAATTGCTGTTGTCTTTGCAACTCTTTGGTATGCATTAAAATCCATTGAATATCTCCTATCTAACCATTGTGTGACTTCATCTTGTAGTTCTTGTTCGTGTTGTATCAGTAGTCCTGTTTTGCTCATGCCTTATTACCTTTCTAACTTTTTCAAAGTAAGCTTTGTTAAAGCCTCTTTCCCATTCACGATACTGCATCGTGTCTTTGTGAAAAGGATTGGATACCCTACCACGGTAAAAGTCATCAACCCCTCGTTTAAATTGTATTATTAAAGGGGCATCATACTTACCTAACTTATGTCTTTCTCTATTATTTTGCATATTTAAGCTCCTATATCTACTATTTCACAGGTGTCTCCACTACAGGCAAATGTCTGACTGCCTGATGTTGTATCTTCTTTTTCATAGTCACTTAGTTTTTCCCAATCTATACTTTTATTTGACAACTTTAACATAGCATCATACTCTTGCTTAGTACAGTCCTGATAGGGTGCTTGTTGATAAATGTGGTCAGAGTGTGGTAAAAATGACACACCTGACATTGCATCAAAGTTAGTATAAACAAATGCTCCAACTTCTACCCACTCATGGTCACGTACAGTAACCGTGCAACTAGGCTTGTGTTCACACCAGTGTTCCTGATAGATAAGCCACATTTGTAGTTGTTCTACAGCGGTCATATCATTACGAGTGACACAGCCCTCTGGTGACTTCATAGGAAAACTAAACACTACAGTGTCTTTAGGTTTTGTTATGTCAGGTTCATTGGGTACACCTTGGTCAATCATAAAATTAGTGAGCGGGTCTTTAGCGTCACCTCGTACTGTTCTTACGTAGTACTTACTGTGTCTAGCATGTATTCCACTTGCACTGTTAACTAACTGTGAAACTGTTCCACTAGGTTTTACACAGGTAATAGCTGTAGACTGTGGTATACCATAGTTAGTTGCATAGCTTGAGTTTATAGTTACAGCATGTTTCTTTAACTGACATAGTAGTTCTTTTAGATTTCCTTCCTTGCCGTTAGTGAGAGGGTTGTCCATAATACCCGTAAGAGATACACCCAGTAGTCTTTCTTCCTCTGTATTCTCATTCCATATCCTACGTAGATAGGGGAACTTAGTCATTGTAGATTGAGCAGTACCTAAGATAGTAGCAAGTCTTACCTTTCGTTTGAGGTCATACAGTGTATCACTAGACCTTATAACTACCTCAGTTAAATTACAGAATTGATACGGGCGTAGTATTATTTCACTGCATGGATTACAACCGAACTCATAGTTAGAATCTCTCCTACCATTCTTCTCTGCTTGTTTCTTAGCAGCTACCCTGTTGAAGATACCTCGCTCACCAGACTTAGACTCAATCAAAGATGTCCACTCACGCATGAATGTCTCTGCGTCAGGCTTATCTGTATATGCAACAGAGTTGTTAGAGAGAGCCATATGCGGTGCTGTTTCCCACCACTGCCCAGACTTAGCTTGTCTCATACGTATGTCTGAGAGGTTACTGAGGCTAATCATAGCTGACCTACGTACTCCACCCACTACCACTACTTCACCTATCTTACACATCAAGCTATGGCAGTCATAGCTAGTCAGCTTCTTACCTGCATTGTTTGAGAATAGGTTAATAGTAAACTTAAATAAATCTATGAGAGGTGCAGGTCCACTAGCTCTACCACCAAAAGTTTTAAGCCTAGCTCCTGCAGGTCTTACTTTACTTACATCATAAGTAGGTATCTCTCCTGCATACAACAAAGCTATGAGCATACGTAATGACTTAGCCCAACCTTCCTTTGAGTCCTTAACGACAATTGATGTGTCACTTTCAAACATCTTCTCTGGTATCTCAGGTAGTTTATTTATGTATTCTCTTTCAACTGAAAAGCCTACACCTGTACCACAGAGTAGTATATACATAGCTTCATCAAAACATTTAGGGTCATCTACTGGTAGGTAGGAGCAGTTGTACCCTGCTGTGTTGTCTCTGCTTAATGCTAAACCTGCGGTCATCATAGCTCTCATGCTAGGCATTATATCTAGCCCCAGTATGGATTGCTCAATGTCCTTCTTATCTTTAGCAGAAAACGTAACTCTTTCATGCATAAATTCAACATATCGTGATACTGTCTCACCCCATGTTTCTCTTCTTCCTTCTTCGTCTCTCCATCGTGCATAGCGTGATGTAGCTATGAAGTTTTGGTAATCCGTTGGTAACATGTTGTTCATATGTATTACTCCACAATTGTTTTAATTGATTTAATTTTAATTCCATCTATGTCATACATAAACTCTTGTAATGCCTGTTCTATCTCAGGTTCTACTATTCCGTCTGACGGTACTGGGTAATCTTCCTTGTCTATATCTAGGACCATGTATACTTTGAGTCTAATTGTCATTGGTTTTCTCTGCAATTAATAGTTCAAGATACCAATTAGCTTTCTTTAAGTCCTCAACTCCATTCTTATAACGGTATCTCCATAAATACTTCATTACATTCCCCTGCAAGTAGTACTCAAAGCCCTCACCTGTAGCTGCCCTAAGTGCATCAATGCATTCTACACCGTACTGATTGTAGTGTGGTGGATGGTTTACCATATCTCCGTCATCGTCATGTAGTGTCATTCCATTTATTGTTAGCGTGTCTACCATACTATGCACTCCCATCTATTTTACTGCTGAAATTTAACTTTATCACATTTCCTTCTTTTGTCAATACCCTATTATTAAGTTCTTTCAAATCTTTTAGATAATAGTTATTTATCTTTTCTCTAAACTCTACATCTTTTTCCATCATAGGAATAGTGGTACAAATAAGATTACAAAACTGTAATAGATTATAATAATCGTCTGCGTGTAAAAAATCTTGATCCCCCATAGTAATTCCTACTTTAACTTCTCCTGTCCATCTTAATTCTTCATCTAAGGTAGGAGATACCGTTATAATAAAGTCTTCTTCCTCAAAGTCAATCATTACTTTGTCATCTGTCATTTATATCTCCTTTTTATTTTTGTACCAGAGAATGTTATAAAGTCAAGATGTTTATCTTTTCCTTTTTCTTTTAACCATTCTTCTGGAATTATCCTATCGTAATAGTCAAAATCATACTTGTTACACCACTGATAGTATCTAGTCTTTGCTCCCTTACTTAATTTACGTTTACTGTTTTCAAAGACAAAGCGTATATCTAACTTAGGATGTTGCTTCTTTATGGCAAGGTGTTTCTTTCTATCTGCGGAAGTAAACATACCCTTTGTCTCAATTATAATACCATTATACAGAACAAAATCTGGAGTATAGGTTCTGTATGTTAAGTCTTCCCATTCTATTTTAACTTTTTCATATCTGTACTTAATGAATAAGTCTTCTAGGTATTTGGCAGTTTTTAACTCAAGACCACTACGGTATCCATACTTCCGTGCTGCAATAAATTGTTTAGCGTCCACTATGCATATTCCTCTGACATAGTTATATAGGACACCATCTTAGGTGTTTTAGCTTGCGACTTTACTGCGGGTCGTTCCGTTAAGTCCCAACACGTTTCTCTGTAAGAACAGAATCTACAGCCACTGTTTAGTACCGTGTTACCTGTAGGCTTGCCCCTAAAGTATTCTTCTTCGGGTTCAAAACATCTGCTAAACACATCTTTGTTTACTGTGTCAACTGTTTTTTTTATCTTTTTTATTTCGTCGTCAACATTTATATTGTCAGCGGGTACGTATTTAAAGTCTCCGTTTGCCTTGTTGACTACCCACCAACCACCTGCTTTTTTGTTAGCTGCCTTGGCGTACCCTGCAAGCTGTGCTACGTAACCAAACGAGTCTCCACTGTTTAGTGTGTCGTAGGAATCAAACTTATTACGGTATGACCAATCGGATGCCGACTTAATATCATCAACAGCACCGTCAACAACCAAATCATATGTTCCATTAATATGATCTTCCCCCAAGTCAAGTGTAACCTGTTCTGAATCTTCATAGTGTACTCCTGCCTCTTTAAGGACACCTTTGAATACAGCTTCCACTATATCCCCAAGCATCATGTTCATTAAAAAAGTAGTTGGTTTAGGGAGTGCTTTCTCTGGCTTATGTTTTTCAAACCAGAGTTGGCAGCTTGGTCTACCTATGTTAGACATACGTAATCTAAACTCATCCCTTTTGTTACCCCCACCGAACTGACGTTGCATTGCGTCCATTACATCCTTACCTACCTGCTTAATGGTGTCCTCTGAGATAGAGGACTTTCCATTAGCTGCGTCTGACATGTACTGGTGTATTGCCATTTCTGCTTTATGTTTCACTGTGGTATCTCGTCTGTGTCAATATCAATGAAGTCTTCTATAGTTTCTTTATCAACAGTCTCATGCTTTCCTATATTCTCAGACCAAGAATTTACAATATATGTGTTATAGTTTTCAACCCACGACATGAGATTTCCAAACATTTCTTGATCTTCTGGTGATATGTCAACAGTCTTAGTTAAGTCCAGTGACGGTGTTGGTGTATAGAACACACTGCCATTGTTCATTTTATTTGGCATGGTTTCTAGTTCAATAGAGTGCTGTACAGGAAGCCTCTTAGACTTCTTTAAATCTGTAAAACATTTTCCCACAGTCTTAAAGGCATCTCTGTTATCTATTTCCCATATAAAGGGTATGTCAGTTATGCCCTGTTCAACAGCATTACCTTTATCATCTGTGGCGTTGGTTAATGTAATGTTACCAAACACTACACGCACACGCTTGACTGATTTTAACAAGTCCTTTGTTTTTTGTGGTAGGGAATTGTAGTCATCTATCCAACCAGATGGTTTACCACAGTTGAACGTACCGTCATTATCTTTTAAATCCATATTAAGATTATCAGCCATGACAGTTTTTACAAAGCGATTCTTAGCACCACCTGTACCCATAACATACTTCTTATACATAAACCTTTGCATAAAAGGTCTTATACTTGCCCCAGTTCCATAATAAGGTATTCCATTGGGTATCTCTACTTTATACGTTCCACCCTCTACAACTTCAACATTTACTTCTTTACCTTTTACTAAAGTCTTACCCATCAATGGTGTATGTTGTATCTTTACTCTTGCAAGTATACTCTGAGTCTTACTTGAAGTAGTGTCTCTCTCATTAGCAATGCCCATAGCTTTCGCCATTGTCTCATAGTCGCTAATATTTATGGTAGTTAAATCATTTATCATGTGTGTTTTCTCCTATGTTTAAAATCTGATTAGTAGTTATATCATATAACATCTTTAGTGTCAAGCCAATTGTTTCCTATCTTTGCCTCTAGCATTAGAGGTACATTAAAGTCTATATCCCATTGTTTATCAATGAGATTTTTTAATACATCGTTAGTCTGACTAATAATATCAACCACTTGCTGTACCTCGTCTGGATGTACATCAACCACTATAGAATCGTGTACTGTGTTTACTATACAGCTATTTAAATCCTTTAATAGTTTATCTATGTGCAATAGAGATATAGGAACAATATCTGCCGTTGCAAATGACTGCACAGGATAATTTTTTATTTGTGTAAAGTATGACACTGTACCATTGCGTCTGCGTATAACATCGGGAAATAAAAACTCTCTACCTGACGGTGTGCGTATCTTTCCTGTGTTTAGAGCCTCTGTAGCAAGTCTGCCATGCCACTCCGCAATACCACTGTACTTCTTAGTGAACTGCTCATAGTACTTAGCTTCAGCAGGTGTCCTTCCATAGCCACTCGCACCGTACAGAGGGGCAAATGTGTGCGCTTTAGCTTCCTGACGAGAGGTAGGCTGACCACCTTCCGTAATCACTTTAGCTGTGTAGGCATGCACATCAAAGCCAGTAGACACTTCCTTCATGGCTATCTTGTCTTGCCCTAAGAACGCAGCAACCCTAAACTCTAGCTGTGCAAAGTCAGCTTCCATTATCTGCCCACCTTCCCATCGTGACACAAATACCTTCTTTACAGGAAACGTACCACCTCTGGGCATGTTCTGCATGTTAGGATCAGCACCACTGAACCGTCCTGTACTTGTGCGATGCTGTAAAAGACGAACATGTAACTTACCATCTGTCTTTGTGTGGGTAGTTATCCCATCTATAAAGCTAGACAGATATGTATCTAGTGCAGATAACCTTCGTACATTTTTTAGGAATGTAACAGCGTTTGGCATGTTACGTGCTTTAGCCATACTCTCTAATAGTTCTATATTACCCTTACTTGTACTAAATCCATTAGCACTAACCCACTTTGCATTTGGTGCATTAAACTTTAATCCTGCTACAGAGTTAGGTATGTCAGTAAACACATAGCCTACCCCATAACAATCGGGGCATTTACTGGGTTTAGAAAATGGTTTGCCGTCCTTCTTTGTCTTTCTTATCTGACCGTTGCCATAACAAGATGTACATTGCTTTGCCTTCTTCTTGTAAACAATGCTTGAATTAGACCTGACTGTGCTTCTATAGTCGGTAGGGTTCATATAGGCATCAAACCTACTAGCCCAAGTAGCCTTTTCATGTGGCTTTCTACTATATATGACCCAAGATAACTGCTCTGGGCTGTTAAGATTAATTGGAAAGTCTCCCATAACATCCCTACACTGCCAATCCAAGCTACGTACCAATTCTTTTCTCTCTGTCTCAAATTCTACACGAACCTCTTCCAGAACAGCCCTGTCCACAGAAAATCCTCTCTGATATATACGTGCCAGACATACCGCAACTTCATCTGTTAGTTTAGCGGTACTTGCAAGTTCCTTATCCGTATTCTCTAGCTGTGCTATAAGTTTATCGTGTAGTTGTTGTGTGGCATGTAAATCAGCGGATAAATACATAGACAGTTCATCAAAAGGTATATCTTTAGTACTATAGCCTTTCTTAAAATATGCTTTGAGTGTGTCTTGTTTTTTTGTGTCTAGTTGGTAGCGTTCGGCACATGCCTCAAGAGACAGAGGTTGTTTCTGACCACGCTGTAAAACGTAGGCATTAAGCATAGTGTCAAACACAGCACCGTCATATTCAAAGCCAGATTCCCACAGCCACATCAAATCATGTGGTGCATTGTGCATAATAAGAATAGTAGTCCTGTCCAACATTCCCTGTACTATCTCCTTACCCGATACGGTAGGTTGCATCTCTGAATGGTCAAAGGTAACTATAGTTTCTTTGCCTGACTCACATAGCATACCTACCATAGTCAAACTGTTGTCAGGCTCAAATGGGTCAAGATGCAACTTACCATTTCTGTGTGTTACTGTGTTCTCTACATCAAGAGTTAATTTCATTCTACATCTCCTATTATAGCTATTGCTTTTTCTACAGGTAACTTAAACCATTCTGCTCCACATTCATCCGCTACCTCTTCTGCTTTTTCGTGTGCCTTTTGTTCAGCCTTACGTCTGTCCTCAAAGTATGTACAGTGTTCTAACTTGTAATCTCTAAGTGGGCTAGAGGTCTGATACGACTTGCATCTATCGTCAGCGTCAACTGCCATACCAATCTTAACCCACCCTTCCCATGCAGGATTAGTAATTGCATAGACATATCCATCTTTTGACTTTTTATACTTTTCAAAACTAGAGAAAGCTGCATCATTAAATGATTTGTAGTTACCTGCTTTGTACAATGGGTGTGTTTTTGGTACATACTTACCATTTATATACATTCTATTTGGATTATTTTTTGGATTGTGTAGTGGATTAGACACGTTACATCTTTCTAAATGGCATTTTTTACAGACATAATTTCTATTATTTATTTGGCTATCATATATATTCTTACCTTTTATCAACGTAGTGTCGCAACCTAGGCAATTTTTACCCACTAACATATCCGTCATACTTCGTACCTCGCTGTTCTATAATCAAGATTACACATAACATGTCCATGCCATCCTGTCAATTTATTTTTAACACAGTTTAAGTATCGTGCCGTTCCCTCTTCTTCCTGTCCTTCAGTAACATTATCTTTGGCAATCAAGATCATCAAGTCAGCTTCAGCAGCTTTACCTGTACGTGAACCTTCCATCATGCTTTGATTAACACTTGTGGTCTTACCCTCTGCTTCTGCACTCAACTGTGACATATAAAATATAGCGCAACCATGTTGTTTAGCAATCATACGAGCATATACAGCGTTAGCTTTGAGTGCTTCATCCTGTCGTGCAAAACCCCCCATACGAGCGAACTTATCTCCCATATCAAGTACCACAATGTCAGGCTTATATGTTTTGCAAACACTTTCAACCCACGCCATATCCTTACCTGTAGCGTCACGTAACTTAATATTCTCTTTTACAGGACCGTATAGAGCCTGTGCCTTTTTGGGATCGGCTCTTACTTCATGCATAGTCATTCCACTTGCAGCAGTAAGGTAACGAGCACCAACTCTGTGAGCACCTTCTTCATTACATAATATGACACACTTAGCACCTTGTGAAGCAAAACCTTTTGGTCCTGCAATTATACTAGCGTGAAAGGATGTCTTACCTGTATTAGGTCTAGCACCTATTTCAATCAAGTGTCCCGCATTGACACCCTCAACCCTACGACAAAGTGTGGGTATATTAAATGTCCACTGCGATTCTAAATCATTCTTACTAAGTAGTGTTTCAATATCAATATCATCCCACTCAATATTAAGATTAGGCGTGAAGTCATCTCCATAACTCTCTATTATATTACGTAATGGTTCTAAGTTATTCTGTGTACCATTTACATAATCAAATCCTATATTAGCAATATCCTCACCAATAACCTGCTGAAACAATTTAGACAAAACGTCTTGGGCAATGTCAGAACCCATAGGTTGTTCTTTTTTTATCTGAGTAAAGAGAGATACATATGCACCCTTCTGTGCCGTTGTCATAGTAGGATTACTAGACACAAACAATGCCTCTATCTCATCCGTTGTGACACTGCGTTCATAGTCCTGCATTGCTTTGTCGATAGCTTGTTTTATCTTACGTACATCTTTACTAAATAATCTGTCTGGGCATCTTGCTCCACGATGCTCATCGTAAAACTCTTTGTCCATTAAACTTCTAACGAGTGATAGTTCCATTTGTTAATCTCCTATGTTGGTCTAAGTTTTCTAAGTCTGTCGGGTTTCTGTATTTTAAATCATCTACTAATTTCATAGCTCTCACTTCATTTACGTATCCTCTTAACTCTTTTACAAATTGTAACGTCTTTGGTAATGCATCGGGGTCTAACGCTACTATTGCTGTTGAGAACTGCGACAAGTACCTCTTGTGTGATTCGGAAAGTGAAGTACCCAACACAGCCACCCCGACATATACGTCACTACCTACAACAGCAGCACTCACACAGTCCTCAACAACTACAGCAACACTACCATAACCATTACGGTATGGCAAGTCACTATTCCCATATCTTTTCCATTTCGGTAATCTTTTTCCTAAAGCTCGTCCAACTGCGTCTTTTATATCACTGTCGTGTACTACAGGAAATACAACTCTGTGTTCCTTAACGTCATAATATAATTCCACAGAGTCTTCATCTAATTCATATTTATCTCTAAAGGGTAACACTTCCTTTGCATGACCCACAACGTACTCAGGCAATTTAAATGCCACATTCTTACTATCCTTATCTGTATAGTTAAATGATTTACGTATATCGTCACCAGTTAAGTGAACACGGGCATTGCCCGATGTAGAACAATTAACTTTATAACAGTTCCATACTAACTTACCCATATTGTTTGTAGCTGTAAATGTTTTATAGCCCTTACATGCGGGACAGTCTATACGTTTTGTTTCTCCATTAGATAAATCTAAATCACTTATAATGTCATATATATTATTCATGTTATATCACTTTCCTTGTTTACACTTACAGTGGATTTTACATGATTATTTCTGAGTGTCAAGGCATTATTTGCACTTGTGTAAGTATTTTTTAAATAGGGTTTTACCGATTGAGGATTTGCATGTCCCGTAACTGCCATGATTTGAGGTAAAGGAACACCCGACTCAACCATCTCAGTTGTACCCGTTCTACGTAAATCCATTAACCTTAATTCATTTGGTATTTCTGCAAGTTTCATAACTACTCTACCCGCCTTAGACATTCTTTCCAAGCTGTATGGGTGATATTTACCTCCTACAGGACGTGGTCGTGGTGCAACGTAGGGTTGGAAGCCAAAGTCTTGTTGTTGCTGTGTGAGCATTGTTTTAAGTTCATCCGATATTGGTAGGAACACTTGCGCTCTACGCTTAGACTGCTCAAGTGATAAAATAGATGTTGCTAAATTGACACTATCCCATGTTAACATTCTCATGTCTCCAATCCTCTGACACCACTCATATGCCATCTGAATAATTAGTCCTATGTTCCTATACTCAAAGTCCTCATATGCTACGTCAAGAAACTTCATCACCTGTTCCCTAGTCCATACAGCCTTTCTTTGCGCAACAGATTTACGTTTTATATTACCAAAAGGATTCAATATAACATGCTCCATCTGAATACCGAACCGAAACATCTTACTAGATATAGTACATGCGTAGTTAGCAAAATGCACTCCCCTCTTAACCCATTCCTCATAATGATACTTAGCCATTCGGGTTGTGATGTCGGTTATGCGTCTGTCACCTAAATCACACACTAATATATTTAAAAAATAATCGTATTGACTTTTTGTTTTATCTCGTAACATGATGTAATCATTAGATTGTTTATATACATAGATAAGTTGCGACAGCTTGGCACTCTTCTTTAAAGTAGTACCTGTTGCATATTTGTCACACCATTCATCTACTAACTTATTTAGTTTCTTAGCCTGTATTTTAGCCTGTTGCAAATCTGCACCTAATTCACATCTACTGATAATGTCTTGCACAACTAGATGTTGTGGTGGGTTAAATCTGTAATAGGTCTGTCCATCTGCTAGTGTTTTACTCTGTACATAACGTGGTAATTGCATATCACTTCTCCCATCTATAAAATATGTGGTCGTCTATTCTTGCCGTTCTAGTCTTAGTGTTTGCCCAATCTGGGTATACGCTTGTAGCATGGTAGTGGGTAGCCCCTTCCAGTATATCCACAGTCTTGCCATCAAACACTGTAACAGCTACCAGTAATGCTTTAGACCATGACTTATCATCAGTCGGTTTGTCCTTCTTGCCGTCACAGTACCATGAGAACTGGCACTTATGCTTTACAGGTAGGGTACTACCCGAATGTCTTACTGCCTGTGTAACCACGCCACAAATGGTATCAGGGTATCTGCTATCATTTACTCTGTTGATTACGACTTGCGCCACTGCAACTTGCCCCGCTGTTGATTGAGAACGGGCTTCCCAGAACACGTTCATGGCTAGACAGACTAAGGGTATTGTTAACATTTTCTAAAGCCTCTGACAAGGTTATATATAACGTCCATTTCAAATGAGTTCAGTTCTTTTAGAGTCACTGACCAATGCACGTATTTATTTTCCATGTTCTTTGTTTTATATATATACATGGGTATTTCTCCTGTGTCATTCCATATTTTGATGCTGTGATTTTTCAGAACTTGTGACCACACTCTGTCAAAAAAACCATTTTTATTGTCGATACTTTCATTTTTAGTTTCCATACGCATATCATTTCTCCTTCTTAGGTTTGGGTGGGAACATAACGTCATGTGGGTCATCTTCATCGCCATCATCATCAAGCTGTCTGACCTCACCTGTAAACATGTCTATGTATACACCGTCATAATCTTCTATGTCGGGATACCAGTCTTTCTTTTTATTTGGTACTACCTGTGGGCTACGCCTTAGACTAAGCATAGCTCTGGCAATAGGGTTTATTTTCTTAATAGGCATTTCATTCTCCTTCTTAGGTAAAACATTTATTAATACTTATTATTTCGTAGTCATCCAGTATTTCTCTAGCTGTCAACTCACTGGTTGCATAGATGTATACCTGTCTGTGTCTTGTTATACGCCACTCCATATTTAAATCAGGTATTTCTTTATACTCTACATAGTATCTGTAGAGTGTGCTTGGTATGTATGCCACCATCTAGTCTCCTAACATTACTGGGTAAGTAAATGCACTCATCCCTATTTTATTTAACCAGTACTCTATGCAAGCACCCACAAGGGCTATAACTATACATATGTATACCTCTAGTGGGTGTACCCTGTTCATCACCATTCAAACTCCTTACAGGCTATCTTACGGATGCTCTCAGGTATAGGACGTTGTATATCATACATGACTGACATCATCCTGTCGATTGCCTCTACAGTATTGTTGACAGACGCTATCAAATCACGCTGTCTATCCTTTGATAGTGCATTCCAGTTAGTTGTAGTACGTAGCTCCCACTGCTCTCTACGGTCAGCGTAATATCTGTCTTGTACATCTTCATCTAGGTCTTCCCATGTTACACCCTTCTCCCAATCGGGTTGCCTAGATAGCCATAGTTCTCGTACTATCTTAAAGTCTTTACCCGCTGCTTCATCATCTAAGATAGGTGTATGTATTATTTTATTATTATTACTCATCATCATTCTCCTTTTCTATTGGAAGTTTTTTGTACCATCTGTAGTCACACATGTCAACCAAACCTTTCCTTTATCTGTTCGTACTGTTCGCTATCAAAGGGTAGCTCCTTTCCTATGTTTATTAGGTAGTAGGTATCTCCCTCATAAGTTCCATCTTCATTGTCTACACCTTCGTTAAACCATACGTAGTCACCCGCCTCTGCTACCTTATTGAGCTTGGGTATAGACATACGCTTGTCACCTCTCTTAGTCATGTAGAACTTAATGAGTACGTCATCCATATTAAGAAGACCATAACAGCCTACTCTATATATGGGTTCTTCCCAAGTTTCTACACCGTCCGACTCATCAGGTTCTATGCGAAACTGTTCTCGTATAGATTTCTTAGCGTCAATAATAAACTTTTCTAAGTTGGTCTTA
>TARA_R110002096_G_scaffold160967_3_pt1 | contig 15173 bp, 11 predicted proteins | sample TARA_R110002096 | Tara Oceans TARA_R110002096 (sample SAMEA4397295) | marine metagenome | biome: Polar Biome; feature: [DCM] deep chlorophyll maximum layer (ENVO:01000326); material: water (ENVO:00002006), including particulate matter (ENVO:01000060) such as... | depth 35 m | reverse complement strand
GGAAAAGCGACCGGCAACGGGAGCCGAGGAACAAAAAGCCAAAGGTGCTGGCAGTGCAGAGGCATTGCAACCCACAGGACCCGGCGATGATCGCTTCACACCATCGGGAGATGCTTTGGGTGATACAGGCCGACTGAAATCACAGAAATTACCACTGGCAGATTACAAGCAAACGGTAGGGCAGGATCTTGCCTTTATCAGAGAAACGCTGCGGCACAAACTTGCCGAATACAACCTGAACCCGGCCTCGGCAATAAGCGTCAATAAAAACGATAGCGGGAAGGTTGAAGTGGGCGGCAATCTGGCGGAAGAAACCCGCATCCGCATAGAGAATGATCTGAATGTGAACAAAAACTTTACGGATGCCTTCAACCGGCTGAGCGTCAACGAACCGACATTGCATTTCATGGACAATGCCCTGAAGCTCAACCAGGCCTACGGCGTTAATAATTCACTGCTGGATACACTGATCAGTGAAAACCAGCAGTTTAATGGCCTGCAGGATCTCGTTCATCGCTACGACACCCTGCGCCGTTCAGTCCCAACTGACCCGTTCGAAGCTGCGGCGAACCGGGGAGCCTACGCTTTCAGCCTGAATACCCGGGCCTGAACGTTACGCCTCAAACGGTGCCGGGTCGCCTTTGCCAACTCGGGTAACCTCCGGCACGTCGCCAGTAAAGTTCACCACCGTGGTGGGCTCCATACCGCAGAAACCACCATCAATGATCAGATCCAGCTCGTGCTCCAGCGTATCCCGGATATCATAGGGACCTGTCATTGGGTCGGACTCGCCCGGCAAGATCAACGTACTGCTCATAATGGGCTCACCAAGCTCAGCCAACAGCGCCTGAACAATCGCATTATCCGGCACCCGCACGCCAATAGTACGCCGCTTGGGATGCTGTAACCGCCGAGGCACTTCGGTGGTCGCATCAAGGATGAACGTATATGGCCCCGGCGTGAAGGTTTTCAGCAGCCGGTATTGAGTGTTATCCACCTTTGCATAGGTCCCGATATCCGAGAGATCCCGACACACCAGCGTAAAGTTATGCTTGTCATCCAGCTTGCGAATCCGCTTGATCTTGTCCGCAGCCGGCTTGTCACCCAAATGGCAACCAAGGGCATAGCCCGAGTCAGTGGGATATACGACCACACCACCACTGCGAAGAATCTCAACAGCCTGCTTGATCAACCGCTTTTGCGGGTTTTCTGGATGAATCTGAAAAAACTGGCTCATGAATGCCCTCCGCTCTGATTTTGAGCGCCTGAAGTCGCTAACTGAGAATCTGCCTTGGAACCGCCCATACAATCCGGCGAAGTGGGCGCAACTTGCCCAGAGGCCTCCCATTCCTGTGGAGAGTATAGATGCAACGCTAGCGCATGCACGCCACCGGCCATCTCCAGTTCTTCGGAAAGCAGCTTATAAACAGCCTGATGCCGCTTAACTTTCATCTGCCCGGCAAACGCCGGCGACACCATCGTCACCTTGAAGTGCGTTTCCGAGTTTGGCGGCACACTGTGCTTATGGCTTTCGTTCTCCACCTGAAGAATACTGGCGTCAAACGCCTCGTTCAGCTTGGCTTCAATTGCATTCTGCATTTTCATAACCTGTTAACTCCCACAATTCGCTCTATATGCAGTGGCGATACCTCGGAGCGCGAAGTGGGTGTGGGGCTGGCCTTTCCAAAACTGTGTGTTGCCAGGGATGGCAACACCAAGCCCCCACGGGCGGGTCCACGGCGTGTTTTGGAAAGGCCAGCCCCACACCCACTAACTCCAAAGCGACAGTCTACTACAGAAGGCGCGCACCCCGAACCTTGACACCCAACGACCAAACAGCCACATTCCCCTCCCACTCAACTCCGGACAAAACCGTACCCAAACCATGCTCCTGTACATCGCCGAAAAACCCAGCCTCGGCAGAGCAATAGCCGCCGCCCTCCCCGGCCCCTATCAAAAAGGCCAAGGTTGGATCCGCTGCGGCCAGGGCAGTGAGACCGCTACCGTAAGCTGGTGCATAGGCCACTTGCTGGAGCCAGCCGAACCCGCCAGCTACAACCCGGCCTGGAAAACATGGCGCCAGCACGACCTCCCCATGTTCCCGGACGAATGGCAGGTTACCCCCAAAGATAGCGTACGCCAGCAACTCAACGTTCTGGAGTCCCTGATCAGGCAGGCAGACACCATCGTTCACGCCGGAGACCCGGACAGAGAAGGTCAGTTGCTGGTTGACGAAGTAATACGCTATTTCGGCAGCAAGGCGCCGGTAAAGCGAGTGCTCATCAACGACCTGACTCCGGCGGCGATTGCCAAAGCCCTGCAGCAACCCAGAGACAACCTGGAATTTCGCCGGCTTTCACATTCCGCGCTCGCCCGACAGCGAGCCGACTGGCTCTATGGCATCAACCTCACCCGCTTTTACACCCTGAGCTATCAACAACAAGGGCAGAAGGGTGTGTATTCCGTCGGTCGCGTTCAAACACCGGTGCTCGGGCTGGTCGTTGAGCGGGACAACACCATCGAGAACTTCGAGCCCAAGCCCTACTACCGTATAGAAGCCCGCTTCAAGGCACAGGAAGAAGAAGCAGACCAGCAGTCTTTCATTGCGCGATGGCTTCCTGACGAACAGTTTCAGGATTATCTGGACGAAGAAAACCGCCTTCTGGATCGCGCAACCGCCGAGCAGATTGCCGCGAGCGTTCATAGTCGGCCAGGTTCTGTAGTGGAATCCCGCTTCCGCGACAGGCCCGAGGCCCCGCCTTTACCGTTTTCATTGTCCGCCTTGCAGATCGAAGCTGGCCGCCTGTTTCGCATGGGGGCAAAAGACGTACTGGACACTGCGCAGAATCTTTACGAACGCCACCAACTGATCACCTACCCCCGTTCTGACTCCCGGTATCTGCCTGAAGGCCATTTTGCCCAGCGCGAGCAGGTCACCGGTGCAATTGCCCGGGTCTTGCCAGAGCTTGCAGAGGCTTGCGGAAAAGCTGATTTCAGCCGTAGAACGGCTGCGTGGAACGACAAAAAGGTTGATGCTCACCACGCCATTATTCCCACCAGCCGCACGGCACCTAATGGCAAGCTCACTGACGCCGAACAGAAAATCTACGGTCTTGTCAGCCGCTATTACCTGATGCAGTTTTCGGCAGACGCTGTGCATCGCGAAGGCCGGCTTACTATTCGGGTAACAGAGCACAGATTCCGCGCCACAGAAACCGCCGTGCTGGAGCCAGGCTGGAAAACGCTGGAGCTGAAACTCCGGGACAGCAACAAAGAGATAGAAAAGCCGCCATTGCCGCGCCTGGACAAGGGCGAACCGGTATTCTGCGAAGGCAGCACCGTAAACGAGCGCAAAACCCAACCTCCCCTGCACTTCACCGACGCCACCCTGCTATCGGCGATGACGAATATTGCACGATTTGTAACCGATACAGAGCTGCGAAAAACCCTGCGGAATACAGACGGTCTTGGCACAGAAGCCACGCGTGCGAACATTATCGACACGCTGTTCAAACGGGACTACCTGTATCGGGACAGCCGCCACATCCGAGCGACCGATAAAGGTAAAGCGCTGATCAGTGCGCTGCCGGAGTCTGTCAGCAAGCCAGACAGAACGGCAGTTTGGGAAGCAACGCTGGAGAGTATTCGCAGGGGCGAGGACGACCCCCGGAAATTCCTCGAAACTCTCAAGGCGGAAATTCGCCGGTTCATTGGCCCAGCTGCCGATGCGCCTGGTATCGGGCCGCAAAGCAACGCCCCGAATTGCCCGAAATGTCGCGCTCCGATGACAGACAGAGATGGCAAGTTTGGCCGCTTTTTCGCCTGCACCCGTTATCCCGACTGTCGTGGAACACGCCCCATTGAGAATGCCGCTCCAGAGGACGGCACTGAACAAAAACCCATTCCCTGCCCACACTGTTTTTCGCCTCTGGTCCGGCGAAAAGGCAAAAAAGGCTGGTTCTGGGGCTGCAGTAATTTTCCTGCCTGCCGACAAACATTGGATGACGACAACGGTAAGCCAGCAACCCGTTTACGCAAGTCTACATAACGAAACGGAATGCCGGGCAGCATTTTGTGATAATTGGCTGATATGGCAGGGAATCCCCTTTCACCCACCGTGAAACAGGGCCACACCCACACTACTTACTCCAGGAGAGGCGCAATGCGCATCGCTCTGCTTGAAGACCAACAAGAACAGGCGCAGCACATCCAGTCCATTCTGTCTGAACGTGGCCATCACTGCGACAGTTTCCCCACTGGCCAGAGTTTCCTCAGCGCGGCACTGCACCGCAGCTATGACTTGATGATTCTTGATTGGCAGATTCCGGATATGACCGGCATTGATGTGCTGAAAAGCGTCAGAGCACAGATCAATTGGCCCATTCCCGTGGTATTTCTCACCCAACGCGACAGCGAATCCGACATTGTCGAGGCCCTGGACGCGGGCGCAGACGACTTTCTCGCGAAACCTGCGCGAGCGGCAGAACTGGTAGCGCGCATCAACGCTCTGGCGCGCCGCGCAAACCCGGATAACGAAAAAGAAGTCCTTATATACGGCCCTTTCAAGATCAATACCCAGCACAGAACCATTGCCCTCCACGGTGAAGCGCTCACCTTGACCGACAAAGACTTCGATCTGACCCTGTTCCTGTTCCAGAACCAGGGTCGCCTGCTAACCCGTGAAGTACTTCTGGAACGAGTCTGGGGGCTTACCCGGGATATCAACACCCGAACCGTAGACACGCACATGAGCCGCCTGCGACGCAGATTGGGCCTGAACCCGGAAAACGGCTTCCGCATCAAAACGATCTACCAGCGCGGTTATCGTCTTGAGGCCATGCAAGCCACATCCACAAGCGACGAAGTGGTGGAAATCCAGGCAGCAGACCAGGAAACGCAAACATCAGATGACTGAACACCGCACAGCGTTTGTCACCAAAGCATTCCTGTTGCTGGTTCTCCTGGCACTCGGGATGCCTGTGTGTGCGGAACTTTCCATTACCCGCGGCTCGGCGACAACGGTTGCAAGCTCCACCCGCGATGCAGCGCCAGAGTGGATCTATACCTTTAAACCCGGTGAGAGTTTTTCGGAAATCGCCAGCGAACTTCTGGCTAAAAACGTCAGCGCCGGACGGCTGCTCCAATATAACTCTATCGACAACTCCGCCACGCTTGGAGAAGGCGATCGTATTCGCATTCCTTTGTCCTGGCTTAAGAGGCAGCCCGACCCCGCACGCGCGACCTCGGTGTCTGGCAACGTCCAATTGATATCCGGCATTGATGGCCGCAAAAAAACCCTGACCAAAGACACTCTGGTGCGAGTGGGTGATGAAGTGCTTTCCGCTGAAGGAGCCGCAACAATCACCCTGGCCGATGGATCAGAAGTGCGGCTCTCCCCGAACTCCCGGCTGATCTTCAACCGCCTGACGCAGTACGGCAAGTCAGGAATGATAGACACGCGGTTAAGACTTAACCGGGGAGAAGTGCACACCCGGGTGAAGCCCGTCATTGAAGGGGGCGCCCGTTTTGAAATTGAAACCCCATCTGCCGTTGCAGCCGTTCGCGGTACCGCATTCTCACTGCAAACCGGGCCAGAGGGCACCAGTTTGCAGGTTACCGAAGGTGTGGTTGATTTCGGCGCGCCGAACCGGACTCAGCGAATTCCTGCCGGCTACAGCGCAACAGTTGCCAGTAACAGCACTAGCGAGCTGAGCATCCGCAGGATGCCACCCGCACCGGAAATCAACCCACTCCCCCCGGTACTTACCCAACTGCCGGCAGAGATGACCTGGAAGCGAGAACCTGCGACCAACTATCGGCTGGATATCTTCGAAACAGAGAGCGGGCGCTGGGTTGAAAGCCGTGAAATCAACGACAGCCGCTTCGACATCAGCCGCCTGGACAATGGCCAGTATGAGATTCATCTCGCGGCGTTTGACGCGCAAGGAATGGCAGGAATGCCTGGCATACTGCCGATAGAGGTTGATTTGCAGGCCCGTACCGCCAACCTGCTGGAACCAGAAAACGAAGGCAGCGTGAATGACGATATGCCGGAGTTCCGCTGGACTCTGAATGGAGAGAACGAAGTGGCCCGGGTAGAAATTGCCGAAGACGAAGCCTTCGGCAATCTGGTTGCGACCAGTGAATGGGCGCCGGGCACAACCGCCCTGCCTTCCCGCCCACTGAGCCCTGGCCAGTATTACTGGCGCGTAGTGACAGAAGCTGGCGGAAATTCAGTGGCAACAACGCAGCCACGCAAACTGATCGTAAACGGCACGCTACCGCCGGTGCGCATCATTAGCATCAATTACGTCAACAGCCAGGTTCGTGTGTTCTGGGAGAAGGTTGATACAGCCACCAATTACCGGATGCAGCTGGCGGAAGAACCCGGCTTCAACAACATCATAAAGGAAGCTACACTGCCAGATACCACAGCGGCCTTGCGTCTTATTCCCGGAAGGCGGTATTTTGTGCGCCTGAAAGCGCTTTCTGACAGCCTGTTGCAAAGCCGCTGGGGACCAGGGAGGGAGTTGTACCTGGAATAACACTTTGATCGATCAGCACCTACAGCAGGACTCATGACCCGGGATTGGCTGCCAATTAAAACGACTCCGTGGACGCTCGGCCTTACACTCCTGTTGATGTTCCTGCTGGCAGAGACGACGGCGCTACCACAACGGATTGATTACTGGTTTCTCGATTCCGCCATGCTCGCCAGCCCAGCCGTCGCATCCCGCGACGTAGCGATCGTCGCTATTGATGATCTTAGTCTGGCTCAGCAAGGCCGCTGGCCTTGGCCACGAAGAACCCACGCCGCCCTTATCCGTAAACTGCACGAGGCCGGTGCCGAAACCATCGTATTCGACGTTCTGTTTACCGAACCCTCTCCGGATGATGCTGTGCTTGAACATGCCATGCAGGCCTATGGCAAGGTTGTTCTGCCAGTGTATCTGTCGCCACCAAGCTCGCGTTTTATGTTGAGTGAACAGTTTCCTGCCAGTGGCCTGATCACGGCTGCTATAGCCCTCGGTCACGTGCACGTTGAGCTGGATCACGATGGCATTGCAAGGGGGCTGTATCTTTTTAACGGCATGACGCGCCATCTATGGCCCGCTCTCGCGCTCGCAGCCTCCGGTGTGAGCCCCAGACAACCCGAACTGAGTGGTCTGCCTTCATTTATCAATGTACGGGACGACTATCGGATCGTTCCCCTTGCGGGTGGGGCTGGCACACTGCCCACTTACTCCTACAGCGATGTGCTGAACACCCCTCCGGCACCGGATGTGTTTGGCGGCAAAACCGTTTTTGTCGGCGCCACGGCAGCCGGTCTGGGAGACATTCTGCCAACGGCTTTCTCTGGCCTGAGTCGGCCGATGTCCGGGGTGGAATTCCACGCCAATGTATTTTCAGCGAATCAACAAGGACTTCTTGTCAAACCGGCCCCTGAATGGGCTGGTATAGCTTTGACCCTTATCACACTCGTGGCGCTGGCCGTGCTTTTGCCACGCATGCGCCCTGCTCGCACGCTGTTTGCGTGCGCGGTGGCAGGGGCCACTCTCCTTGGCCTGTCTATGGTGATGCTGGCAGCATTTCAGGTGTGGCTTCCCGTCGCCCGTGCGTTGATCATTCCCCTGTTTGCGTTCCCTATAGCCAGTGGCTTGCGGCTGGCCATGACCAACCAGTTCCTCAACCGCCAACTGGATGCACTCGTTCGCAGCCCAAGAGTGGCGCTGCCGGACCCGTCAAAGCGCCCGCCGAGGCAACTTCTCGAGCATTTTCAGGCGCTGTTTCAACCGCAGGGCTGGTTACTGCTGGAAGGCAACGACATTCTCTCCATCCGCAACCTGGGGCCGGCCGATGTTCCGGCTAACCTGGAACCGGGGCTCTGGCGAAATGATGGAAACCAGAGCTGGATTCAGCTGAATCGTGGTAGCAGTTGCTATACGCTCGGCCTCACTCTGCCCAACGATCTGAGCAGGGACGCCATACAGCGTTACCTGCGCCGGTTGAAGCTTTCCAGCTCCGGCCCTGCAACAAAATCGCTCAGGCCAAGCGAAAACATTTCAGCCCGTATCGAGCGCGTCAAACTGGCCACCGAACGCCTGAACCATATGCAGGAGTTTATCCGCCGCAGTTTTGAGCGCATGCCGGATGGCATCATCGTGACCGATGAGCTGGGCATTATCCGTTTTGCCAACGGCCATATTGAAGAATGGTTCGGAGAGCCCATGCCCAGCTTGGGCGGGCTTCCTTTGACACGACTTCTCGAAGGGCACGACCCCCGCGAAACTCCGCCCTGGCATGAAACGGTTTCTGAAACCCTTACGCTGCTGCAAAGCCGGACTGTGGATCTGAACATCCGGGATAAGGACTTCCTTATTCATTTCGCGCCCTTCGCTCTTCCCGACAGCAATCAATACGGCATTATTGCCAACATATCCGACATCTCCGAGCTTCGTGAGCAGCAGCGTCAGCACAGAGAGGCCATTGACTTTATTTCCCACGATGTTCGTTCACCATTGGTGTCACAACTGGCACTTATCGAACAGTTGAAGCGTGACCCCACTCATATTGACCAAAGCCAACTGGAACAGCTGGGACGACTGGCCAGACGAAGCTACCATCTGGCTGAGGAATTTGTTCAGCTGGCGCGCGCCGAGCAGCTGACCGAGACTCGTTTTTATGAGTGCGAATTTCTCGCCATTGTTGAAAATGCCCGTGATAGTGTGAGTGAGCAAGCAGTGGAAAAGCACATTTCATTGCAGCTACAAGGCACGGAAGATCTGTGGTTAAGAGGTAATGCAGAACTACTTGAGCGGGCGGTTATCAACTTGCTGACCAATGCCGTGCAATACAGCCCGGCAGGCTCAGCCGTGAGCCTTCAGGTTTTCCGTGCGGGGCATCAGGCCTGCCTGACGATCGCAGACGACGGTTCTGGTATCGACCCGGACGAACTGCCACACCTGTTTGACCGTTACCGCCGCCAGAAAAGCAGCGAGTTGGCAGGCATTCACGGTACAGGGCTTGGGCTTTCGTTTGTAAAAACGGTGATAGAAAAACACCGGGGTGAAATTTACGTGGTCTCCAGCCCAGGGGAAGGCTCATCTTTTACACTTAAACTTCCGATTGCAGATCCGATGCCTTAGCCCCCATGCAAACGGGGCTCATCGCCGGCTCTGAAAACGCGCTCGTCAGGATTTGATTTCCTTATCAACGGCCGCGGATGGAGCACTCAGCAAACCATTGTTATCCTGAACCAGAATTGTGAAGTACCAGACTCCATCATCCAGACCACTCACCTTGTAAGTCATGCGGGCCTCAACCTGAGCATCAGAAATAACAACCTCCCGGTCCAGGTTATCGGCATCCTGGCCGTAGCGGATAATGTACTTATCCAGCTCAGCCATTTTGATGCCATCGCCGTTTACCCGGCTGTCAGGTGCGTTCCAACTCAGGACTGCGGACTTCTCGCTCCCGGGAGGATTGGGCTGGCTGGCGCCTCCATCTGAGCCACTCCCGCCAGAGGTCGAGCCGGGGTTTGTACTGGCAGAATCAGAACCACCGCCACACCCTGTAAGCAAAACTCCCAGAAAAAACGCAGCGACCCATGCCTGTGACACTTCAATGACGCGCTTCATAGTATTTTCATACCAGTATATTGTCGACTTTGTTGAATTCTACAAAACGCGGACGAATATCAATGTGAAGCCTGTCATTCCTATAGCGAAAAAATCGTCAATATTCTGGCAGAAAATCGCGACAAAACAGTCACGTTTGCGCGAGTCTTTGATTACTTGGGGCTTTTTTGCTTGGTGGCAGCGAGACGGGGTCTGGGGGGGGGTATCGGATGGGTAAAAAATAATAGATGATTTTCAGTGGGTGTATTCAGGAGCCAAAGAGACCCCTGTCAGGTATTCACGGCACCGGGCTGGGGCTTTCATTAGGATTTTATCTCCTTGTCAACGACTGCGGACGGAGCGCTCAGCAAACCTTTGTTATCCTGAACCAGAATTGTAAAGTACCAGATTCCTGCGTCGAGGCCGCTCACCTTGTAAGTCATGCGGGCCTCCACCTGAGCATCCGCAATAACAACCTCACGATCCAGGTTATCGGCGTCCTGACCGTAGCGGATAATGTACTTATCCAGCTCAGCCATCTTGATTCCGTCACCATTTACGCGGCTCTCGGGTGCATTCCAGCTCAGGACTGCAGATTTCTCCTTCTCGGGAACAGCAAGCTCATTGACGGAAACCCCTGTGCCAGTTCCGTCAATGAGCGAATGTGTTCCGGTCCTGTCAGAGTGTAAATCCGTGCCTGCCTTGGCAGTATTAGAAGAACCGCCGTACCCTATAAGCACAACTCCCAGAAAAAAAGCGGCGCTCCCTGCCTTTGACACTTTAGTGACGCATTTCATAATTTCTTTACACCAATAGATCGTCTATTTTTTGAGCTTTGCAAAACGCGGCCGATTATCGACGTGCGACCTACCATCTCTCTAGTTAAAAAATCGTCAGTGTTTCGTCAGCAAACCGTAATAAACCGGTTAGATATCCGCTAACTGCTGATTAATAAGTAAAACTTTTCCCCAGCATTTGTCATACGGACTATTGGAGGGGCGAAAAGAGCAATAGATGATTTACTGGGGTTGTATTGAGGAGCCAGCCGTCCTATGTGCACCCGGCTCTATTGACAGCAGTCAGTACAAGTATAGCCCTTGTCCTTATCGCGCTTGGACCGGCCCCCGGCCCTTGGGATTGCCCTGCAAAAACGTCAGCAAGGCGTCTACTTTTGGTTTCATAGAGCCTTCGCCGAACTGGCCTTGTTCACTGAGCGAACGAGCCTCGCCCGGAATCTTCCATAATGTGCCAACCCAATTCGGCGGCGCACTGCTCGGCTGCGGCCTTGTCCATAAAGGCGCCAATAGGCTTGTTGGGTGTGGTAAACGCGCAGCACTTCCGCGGTCAGAACCTCGGTATTGCCTACCAGAGGATGCAGCTGACCCACTATGAAGTCCCATTCAATGCTGTCGATCAGCTGATACACAATGTCTTCAATTTTTGGTGCGGCATGGGGTGCACCAATCACCAGATCGGCGCGCCTGCCGAAGAGAACGTCCCAGCATCCGTTATAGATTTCGGTATTTACGGTGATCTGAGTAGCCGGAAGCTGCTGATTCAACTGCTCAATAAAATACTGCCCGGCAGCAGTCAGCTTTGCCTACCGTCCTGAGCGGTCAAACAGGGGAAAACCCAGCTCTTCTTCAAGCTTCTTAACAGTGTAACTGACCGCAGAAGGAACACGGTTCAGCCGTTCTGCGGCAACAGCAAAACTGCCAGATTTGGCAATAAGATGAACCGTTGTAAGAGCGTCCTTGGAAAAGGGCATAGGAGATGTCACGTTGCCAGAAAAACCACATTATGGCAGGTCAGAGCGGCAAAAGGACGAGATTAAGCTAACCAGCCTCATATTCCCGGACCAGCTCATTCAGAAAGTGCATGCCCGCCGTACTCAGAAAATAACGCTGGGTTCCGCAACGGAATGCCAGGTTCCGCTTATCCAGGTACTCCAGTGCTTCAAGCAAGCCTTTTTCGAAGCGGGCGGCGCGGAGTATGTCACGGTATTCGTCATCGCGGTCCATCGAGGCAACGTCTTCCTCTTTTAAACCTGCGTCGGGGCGACCGAGATAGTCCAGATCCCGGCCACTGCGAGCAAAATACCGGCCAATCAATAAGAGCACGACCTGCACGCGGAATGCATTTTCATCGTGCTCTTCACTCTCGTCATCCGAATTCTCCTTCAGGTAGAAGAAGGCCCCACTGTCGTTGAAAACCAGCTCGCTGCCGAGATGTTCATATAGTGTTCGAAAATGCGATAAATGACTAAAAATCAGATTATAAAGCGGGTTAGCGACCAATTCAGAGCGGTTGTTGTCGTATACCTCCCGCACAATTATCCTGCCGTTCTGAAACTCCCTGAAAATCGCAGCGCTCTGCACAGGAAGCACCTGATCAAAACTCTCCGACACGTTCGACGCGTCGTTCTTTCCTGCACTATCTGCCACATCAACCATTGTTTACACCTTCCGACTCTTTCAGCGTTTCGAGCCGACGTTTGCGGTACACGAATACTTCGTCAAGATTTTCAAATCCGTCAGCCGGCTCAAGTACATTCAGCCGGTTTGTTGTAACCACCCTGAAGCCTTGCGGGGTGGCGTTGACCAGTCGGTTCAGCGCCCCTAGCAGATCCGCAAAGCGGTACCCCTCCATAAATCCGTCAAGCCGGCCATGCAACTCACGAACAAGATCCCCGGTCGGCCGAAGTTCCATTGTTTCCAGCCATTGATACAGGGTATTGATTCGATAAATATCAATACCCTGCCCCCGGCTACTTTCAAGATCCTGCAGGGATGGAACAGCCGACTTCCGCTGCAGATCCCGCAGCCGAAGAGCCAACTCTGAAAACAGCAACTGGTAATAGCTCGAGGACGCACCGAATGCATAGTGCTTCGGGCGATTCTGGCCCCTCAGCCCCATCAAAAACCCGGTTGTACGGGCAAACTCACCGCCTTTGAGCCACTTTTTGCGCATGTTCAGGGTTTCAGTTTCTGTCTTCAGCTCTTTCAATGCGGCGAAATAGTGCTCCATCGCATTGTACTGAACCATACCCCGGCGAGTTTTGCGCAAGAAGTGTTCTACTTCCTGCCCTACCAACTGAATGGGCTTGTGCAACGCATTCAGGCTAAGGGCCGACCGGGAGACCTGATCTGCCAACTCATGATATTCATTGTATGAAAGCAGTTTTACGAGCTCATCCAGAGTTTCAAACAAGTTTGAACCATCAGGCAGCCTGGTATCCGGGTTCAGAAAAACCAGAGTTGGTTTTATGTGCCTGTCATAAAGTGTGACGATGCTTTCAAACAGGTTCTGCCGGAACTCAGCAAACCGTTCGGGGGCACGACTCGCTTCACCCGACATATCGGAGAGCTGGCTGCTGATGGTCTGCATCCTCAGCACGTTCTGGCGGAGCAAGCCAATCAGCTCACTTACCCGGTCGTTCAGTGCTTCGGTAAGCTCTGTGAAGTCAGGGTCTGCCGTATTGAAACTGCTTACTTCAAGGGAGGTTCGCACATCACGCAGGGTAACCAGATGCCCCCGTAGCTTTGCATCTGTTAACTCTTGGTACAGCGAAGCGTTGCAGGCCCGCATCAGATCCAGCAGCGCGTTCTGGAAGACCAGCCTGCGCTCACCGGCGGATTTGACGATGTCTATAACCAACCCGGCCCGGAACAGGTTATCCGGAGAAAGCGCGAGCAGAAGGCGCTCCCGATCCGGCTTGTTCAACCCACGGGAATACTCCAGAACGTCCATCACGAGCTCATTTTCACGCACAAACCGCACGCCGTTACGATCCATCTTCTCGATCAACCGAAAAAAAATCCTGGGGTGCTCAAACAGCAGTCGCGTGGTATCAAGAGTACTGAAGCGTTTACTCATTCGGCGCATCCAGCAGAGCACTCTGGCCTTGATCCACCCAGTTGCTCAAACCGGCCTTATCGGTAAAGCCTTCTGCACCGCCCCAGAAAACCAGCGTTCTCTGCGGACTGTAAGGCCGGGAAGTGCGCATCTGGCCTACTTCCAGGTGTTTTCCCACCAGATAGATCACTTCCGCACTGGCACTGTGCGTCGCCGCAGAGAACAGATTGAAACCCTGCTCCTGCAGCCGTGCCAACAATGACGGCATCTGGCTGATATCAATGCTGGCCAGCTCATCCAGCACCATCGGGAAAGACAAACGCACGTCGGGGTACAGAACCCGTTTGAGCAAACGGTAAACCAGCTCAAGATTGATCAGAGCCGTGGTGGACGTAGATTGCCCCTTTTTATCAAGGTGGCTGGCATGTTGTTTACGTGTGCTATAGGAAATACCGGTAATGACCTTATCCATGGTTAACCGGTTGTTACCTCCCTCGTCTCCGAAGAACTCCGCCACAAACACCTTGAGACGCCCATAGAACGCATCAGACTGAAGTTTGCGATTGTAAGGATCAATCGCAGCGGATTCCTCCACCAGGTTCCGGAATTTCGGATCGGTATGGATATCGACCCGGATCTCCACCAGATCATTGATCTGAACACCGGCAAGCTCCCGGTTCAGTTGGGCCTCGAAGCGGGCAATATGATCGTGGTTGGTTTTCAGGGCGCGACGGTAACTCGCGACCGTTTCGTTATGAATGGCAATTTCTTCTTCGAGAACCTGCCAGCGTTCACCAAGGGCGTCGAACAGATCAGATAGCGCCCTGAACGTATCGCGGATCACCGCTGAAGACGGGCTGTCTTTCTGCAGTTCCCCTTCGCTATCTTCCAGCACACTCTCGTAAATAAAATACCGCAAATGCGTGAGGATACTGATGCGCAACTTATCCAGATCGTCCAACTGGCGCTGGATATCATCAAACCTTGCTACGCCGACTTCCTCCGAAGGCATGGCTTTTTCAGCACGGGCAGACTGTAAATACTGGATTCTCTGCTCTACCGTGCTTACAGATTTTCTGACGTGCACCAACTCTTCTTCCCGCTCCCTGAAGCGATTGGCTACCTCCTGGGCTTTGCTTACCTTGCTCTCAAGTGCTTCCAGTTTTTCCTGCTCTTTCCGGATTTTTTCGTCTGTGCCGGCGAGATTTTCCCGATTATCGGCGATAGAGCGGGTTTCGTCTTTGATGATGGTAGAAGCCGCCGGGTAACGTTCAAGAGTTTCCAGATCCTTTTCGATGGATCGGACTTCCTTCTCGGTACGGGTTATCTGCTGCGGGCGATCCTGCTTTTGATCCGCACTCCCCGTAAGCTCATCCCGCTCTCTGCGCAGAGCCCGTATATCGCTTTCGAGCCTGGAGCGCATAGCGGCAAAGTCTTCAGGCTTGAGCTTCCGGGCAGGAAATTCCACATCAAACCAGTCGTAACGACCATTCCCCCTATCAAACAGGCCCGCAAAAGCCGTGATAACGGCTTTTGTATTTTCATCCAGGGGCTGCCCCGGGCTAGCCATGACCAGCCGCTGATCCACCGCTTGAAGCGGAGCAATAACCTCAGCCTCAAGCTGGCTCTTCAGTTGCCACTGCTGCTTACTTTCCCTTTCACCCAGGGATTTCAGCTTATATTCACTGGCCTCAATCTGTC
>TARA_R110002096_G_scaffold258013_2_pt1 | contig 15218 bp, 13 predicted proteins | sample TARA_R110002096 | Tara Oceans TARA_R110002096 (sample SAMEA4397295) | marine metagenome | biome: Polar Biome; feature: [DCM] deep chlorophyll maximum layer (ENVO:01000326); material: water (ENVO:00002006), including particulate matter (ENVO:01000060) such as... | depth 35 m | reverse complement strand
TGGACTGATTGACCATCAATTGTATCTCCACTAATACGCCAACTAACGCCACCGCGAAAAGTTGTTGAATAACGCCATAAGGCGCCACCACCTGGGTTATATGTAACAGTAGTAAATTGAGATGTAGGATCAATACCAAGGGCACGACCGCCATATACATTGTCAGAGTCAGGATTAGGTCTTGCAATTCCTGTTGTTGCACCTGAGGTGTCATTGATAATCTTAGTATTCCCTCCATTTTCACTACCGTTGAAGACTATGTCGTATCTTTCGTATGGAGGACCAGTTAAACTAGCGCCATATGGACCTGTACCATCTGGATCACCCATATTGGATGGGTAGACATTGGTATCATCTGTGTTATAATTTGTAGTACTAATACCACCACCGCCTGCGCCAACAGTAATAGTATAAGTTGCGGCAGGACTGGCTACTCCAGTTTTAGTTCTAACCATTCCACCTCCACCTCCGCCTATGCCACCGCCTGCACCAGCGCCAACTGCTAAGACATCAAATACATTGTTTGTGGTTTCTGTGCTATCTAGTACTAAAGTATGATCGCCAGCAGTGTCGTAGATGCGAATAACAAATCCACTACCAGCATAAAGTAAATCTACTGAAGTATTGACTTGAGAAATACCTGCTCTTTCTTGTGTGTAGGTAAAGGTTGTATCAACGGCAATATCATCGGCTTTGAACCAAACTTTTGGTATATTGAGATTGATATAGGCTTTATTACCTGTAATTGTTAGTGTGTCTTGATAGGCTACACTGTCTACAGGAATACCAAACTGTCCATCGGCACTATTAAAAGTAACAGTATAGGAAACTGTGCTTTCTACACCTTCATCGTCGATATATGGAGCGTTAGCAGTATTGTAAACAAACAAGGGTGATGCACTGTCACCATAAAAGTCTCTGTCATAGCCAATCATGTTTACAATTTCAGCATTGGTTGCACTACATGTAACTGATTGTGTTTTTGTACTTGTATGACTGTCTGAATCTCTTGTACAAGTATACACTAATGAAATTGTACTGTCAACATCCACATCAGGTCGCATGTATAATGCATCTAGGTGACTATTGATTTGTGCAGGTGTTCCTGCAATAGTTAATGTCTTTGTTCCGTCAGTCCATGTGCTAGTACCACCTGTTCCAGTTGAAGCTAATGTATCAACTTTTGCATTGTCTGAAGGTGAGATAGCTAATTCAAATGTGCTTGAAGGTAATTCACTGATAACATCAGGTGCATTTAGGATTTGACTTAATGTATCTTCAACATACTCTGTACTTGCAAATGTATTAGAAAGATTAGTTGAAAAGTTTGCGGCATTGGTAAAGTTCCATTCATCAACTGCCCAAGCACTGCTTTCTAATTCATCGTTGTCTGTAATAATACCTTGATCACTAGTAATGTAATAACTGTTTGAAGGTAACATTAAACCAGAGATGTCAAAAGTAAAAGTACTAGTGCCATCGTATGTGATATCACTAGATACATCAAATGTATGAATTAATGTAGGTCCAGTTTGATTATACAAATATATATTGCCAGTTTCAACAGTTAATCCTGAACGATCCATTGTAAAACTAAATGTTTCATTACGATCACCAGTGGAATTATCTGCTGGTAATGTTGAAGCTAATTGAGGAGCACTTGGAGCAGTAAATGTTAATTCAGTTGTACTTGAAATACCTGTCCAAGAGAATCCGTCAAAGTCTGTAGCAACACCTGCATCTGCCAAGATGTAATATTCTGTATTGGCTTCTAATAAGTCTGTAATATCTATTGCTAATTGATTGTTGTTTTGAAATGTAACTCCTGCAGGAACCGCATAAGTTTGAATTGTTGAATTGTCTGAGGTTTTCTTTAGTGTAATGTTTCCTGTACCAACAACGATCTTTGTTCTGTTAAATGTAAGTACGAGTTCTCTAACGATTGCTGTGTTGGTAGGACCAAGTGTACTACCAGTTGCAGGCGAGGTTGAAGCAATATCAGTTGCGGTTGCTGGAGTACTAAATGCAATTAAACTTGCATTTGCTGGATTACCTAATCTTTCATCTTCAGGTTGATTAACAAATCCTTCTTCTATTTCAACAGTATAACTGGTATTGAGTGCCCAAGTAATTCCTAATGCTGTAGTATCAATTGTAATCTTGTTTGCCATGTGTTTTCCTTATATCTCGCCATATGTTATTGCTGAATCATCTGAAGCAACTGTAGCAACTGTTGCTCCAGTGCCATCTTTAATAACAATTTGTCCGTAGCCACCTTCTACATTTTCGCCAAATTCCATTACAATTCCTGTTTCATTAATGTTTTGTGCTTCACCGCCTGTGGCTGGAATTGTTGTACCAACTGTTACACCTGCCGCCATACTCCAGGAAATCGTTGCTGGACTGGTAATAGCATTATTAGTACTATTACAACTATCTACAAATGCACCTTGGTCAACTGTTAAGTAATAATCCTGACCAATTTCCATATCTGTAGTTGGATTGATCCACACTTCATTACTATTTACAATTCTAATTATTTCATTACTAAATTCAGTTGCGTAGGAAGTGTTTACTTTAATTTCCTGATGCAATACTGCACCTGTTTTGTATATCTTAACATAAAGATCTGTTGCGGCGGCTGTTACACTGTTGTTCCATACTAGTTTGATTTCACTCTGTGGTGATACATTAGTAATAGCCTCGGTGGCTGTGTTTGCCGCTCCTTGGTAATTAAACAAGGTGTAACTCGATAATGCGAGTCTTTCTGTTGTTGCAAAAGTGATTGTATCTGCACTACTGCTTACATCAGCACCAGCTGGAATGGTTGCATCACATAATACTTGTTGTACTCTTGCAGTTGTTGCAAAACCTGCTGGGACTTCAATGTTGTAGTCTTCACCAAACTCAAGATCAACTGCAATGGGCCATGTGATACTTGTGCCGTCTACTGTGCCTTCGGCATATGTGTATGTTCCTGCTACTCCGCCACTGGCAACTTCAACAGTGACTGATCCTGAACCAGCAACCATTGCTTCTGAGAAAGTAAGTGTTAGTGTTGCACCAGGTTTACAAATAGTTGAAGCTTCAGAGATGTTTGCACCGAAAGTTAATGCTGGCCATACATATGTGAGTAAGCCACCAGTAATATTTCCAATTGCAAATGCATTTACCTTATAGTGTGGTGTACTAAAGTTCCATGTTGCAACTTCAATCTCAGGTGAGATACAATCACAGTGTTCAACGATACCTTCGTCCATAACAATGTAATAATCTGTTTTTGGATCTCTTGCGGCAAATGGTAATTCAAGTATTCTATCTGAGATTGTACATTGTGCGGCAGTTAGGGTTTCTGCTAGTGTACCATCTGATTTGTATAGTTTAACATTGCCTGAGCCTACAGTTAATGGTCCATAAAAACCTTGTTCTGGATCTGTGAACACTATAAAGTAACTGCCAGTTACAGGTGCCTTATCAGGATTGCCATCGGGTAATGTTTGAACATTAGGTGCCCATGTAGTTCTATCCTGAGGATACTGCTGATCAATAGTGAGATAACATTGTGTGGGTCCAGGTGGAGTAGCGGGTTCGGCAGGTACTTTACTAGCAACATCACAACAACTTGAAATGTCTGTTGGTACCCAGTTAGTTCCGTTCCATGCAAGGACATCGCCTGTCGTGGAGGTTTGATTTGTAACTGTATCCACATCACTTAATGCATCAATTGAATAGTTGCTAATGTTTGTAGTTTGTTGTCCAACAGCACTGATAAAAGCTGAGTCTGCCACAAGTATATCAGCGGCATTGGTTTCATTTAATGCTCTGCCTGGGAATAAGATATCCGTAATGGTATCGAATATTCCCTTCTCTCCATTTGCTAGTGCAAGTAAATCATCTACATTGTTTAATAGTGTTAGCAAGCCTAATGTCATCAAGCTACCACCAAGTCCTGCTACTGGACTATCTGAAACTGTATCAGCAACAACTTCTGGAGTGAATGCAACAAGTCCAGTTGGTGAGGAGAATGGCCCACTTACAAGATTGTTAACTCCACGAACCTTAATAAAGAAGTCGCTTTGATTTAATCCTGAATATCTAAAGGCTACTGTTTGATTTTCTGTAAGCAAACTTCCATCTGGATTACCTACTGAACCAATTCGTTCGTATGTTCTGTTTGCATCTGACGCAACACCTGTATCAAATGTAAGCCAAAACTCCATGCTGTCAACAATACCTGATGGTGTGTCTGCTGTTACATTAATTCTTGGTACATTGCTTTGTTGTACTTTTTGTACAATAGGAACATCAGGAGTACCAATGGCACCTACTGAAAGGAACCCGTCTTCAGTTACAATAGTAACTTCTTGAATATCAAAGTCGTATACTGAAGAGAGATATTCTAAACATTCAAATTTAACTGATAATGAGCCGTCATCATCTTCTACTTCTTCAACTGAGATAACACGAAATGGTTTGTTTGTAAATCCAAATACAGTATTTGTAACATCAATAATTTCACCAGCTTTAATATTAATAAAACTATAATCAGTAACAAAGGAAATAATCTTGTCAACTCTAGCTTGCTTGAGTGCTTGAGCTCCTAGCTTAATAGCAACATTCTGTTTGTTAGTAAAAGGAAATTTAAGTTGCATTGTATTAGCAACTTCGTTTTGAAATAAGTCTCCACTTGGTAAGGAAATTTTAGCAAAGTCTGTTTTGTCTAATATGTCAGTGTTTGAAAACTCTACATCACATGCATTGAATAGTTGTGAAAGTCCTGTTCCACCTACTGAGATTTCTCCAATGATATGAGTGTCTGACATTGATGCAATTGAAGTGCCAGTCTTATTAATAATTGCTGACCACTTGCCTTCATGTACATTATAACTTAACCAGGATGAACCAGCTTCTGCTAGTCCTTGCATATTTGATAATACTGAAGTACCAGTATCAACTAAACCGTTAATAGCAATGGTGCCAGTTTGTACAGTTGAATCTGCATCGGTGTAAGAAAATCCTGCAGAACAAAATGTGTTTAATGCTACAAGACTTGTGTCAATGTCGCCGGCTACAATACCTGCTCCATAGCGTGTGCTTTTCATGTAATCGTCAAGTACATCGCCTGGTAACTTCATTGAGTTCTTTACATGGAACACACAATTTGGTAATCCAGTAACTCCAGCACTTCTTGAATATGTTACTTCAACAATAGCATATATTAAGTCTGTCATTGGATGCGTTCCAGCAGTCCAACCTGGCATTACTGTAGAGGGTGCTGGGATTGACACAGCGGAACCTGCAGGAGCAATTCCTGTTTGCCCTTTGTAAAAGTAAACCTTAACTAAGTCTCTATGTTTTATGTCTTGATTGCCAGCAGTGTCAAGAGTATAATCAACTGTAACATCATCAGACTTAAACACAACTCTGTTGCTGTCAAAGTATAAGTTTTGAAATATATAATCAGAGGCGGCTGAAGTTGATAACAATGTTCCGGTGGATTCTGACAGTGTTACTGCAAATGACATCTTGGTGTAGTCTGCACTTAAGACTGCGTCAGTAACATATCCGCCAAAGAATGATTCGCCGTATAGTACAGGAATTCTGTTGTCAGTACTAGGATCAAGTTGTACTCGAACTCCAGGATCAACTAAGTCTTGGGCGCCTTCATCGTTTTGATCTGAATTAGTGTTTTTGTTTAAGAGTCTTGACGCAAATCCAAGTATTGCAACTCTTGCTAGGTTAGATGCTAACCCTTCGCCACCAATAAAACTTAATACTGAACCAAAAATACTCATCTAGGTGCTCCAAATTGGAAGTTGCTGTTACTTAATGCCAGGACCCGATTCATTGAGCTTTCTGTTGGGAAGTCTCTTGGATTGGTTCTACGACCATTCACTTTCTTACCAAGTATTTCAACGATTGAATTACAAGTTAGTACTATTGAAGTTGTAGCAATCCCAGATATTACATCTATATCGTCACCAACGCCATAGTTAGTGACTATACCTTTGAATTTTAGTAAAGGATTTGTGTCTGGTGACAGATCAAGTAAACTGTGTGTGGTAGGATTGAAAAAGCCTCTGTATATTTCGATATTTGAACCTTTGATCTCCTTAGATAAGACATCACTGACACTTCCTGTTGGAATTCCTGACAGTGCAATGGAAAGTTCGCTTGGACTTGCTTTTAGTTCATCATTAATTGAACTAATGCTTAAAAGTTTACCAGCATTGGCGTAGCTCTGACCTCCGATTGTCACTGCTGTGTGATAATCTGAAATATATTCTATTTGATAGTTAGGAATATCCCATTTTAGGAATACTGCACTTTCTATTGCGGCATTTGAGCTAAGATTTATCATACTGTTGACTCATAAAATACAAAAGGTGCTGACCAAGTAACAATTCTACCTGGATTAATGGTCCACTGTGGTAATTGTACACAAATTACTGTGTATGAAGCGGAAGATATGTCTCCATTATGCATCCATGCAGTATAATTTGCATTTGATAGTGCAATTGATTCAGTTGTATGGCGTCCTGCGGCGTCAATTGCTTGAATTTCATCAGCAATGTCCTCCCACCTCAAGCCATTAGGTAGTTCTACAGTAAATTTTCTAATGGCATTGCCTCTACTCACTGCACGAACTGTTTGATTTCGTGTAATTGTTTGTCCGACTTGAGCTTTTAAGTCTATACTAATCGTTGTTGCTTGGTCGAAGACCCATTGAAATGCCATTATGCCGCTCCTGGTAATCTGCGTCTACCTTGTTCACTTACTGCAAACAAGAATGCTGGATCCCGTGCAACCATTTCTCTAAATGATCTTGAATCAACAGCGTTAATATTGTAAACAACTTGAGTTACTCCTCCTAGTTGTTCATTTGGTATTACTTTATTTCCTTTAGCTCCCATTAAGAGTTCAGGTCCACGCTCGCCTACAACAACTGGTGCATTGGTTGGAATAACACCACCGTTAGCAAAGCCTAATAGCTTACCAAGACTTCCTAATATATTTGATCCACCTGTTGACCCTGATCCTGATCCTGCTGAGAACAAGTTGGCAAATAATTGTTTAATTTGTGTTCTTAATAATTCATCAACAATTGAATTCAACAATGATTTAAATTCAAACTTACCTGTTTTAGCAAAACCAACAATAGCATCTTCCATGCCTTGTGTGGCTTTAGTGAATACTCTATTAGCGGCTGCCGCGGCATTGGTTGCATCGTCGATGTAAGTGTCCATTGCAGTCTTCCAACCCGACGCCCAATCTCTTGCGGCACCTGTTTGCCCTTTTAAGAACTCCTGATATTCTTTGTTAAGATTTTCTAATGCAAGTCTATGTTGATCAGTTGTAAGTTTGCCTGACTTCAATGCCTGATTAAGTAAATTAGTTTCTTCAGCATACCGTTTCTTTGCGGCTTGTAATGGAAGTAATCTATCTGTTAGACTCTTCATTGAATCTTCTAACTTCTTAGCGTTCTTAATTTCTTCTTTAGTTTGTGCTTTAGGTAATATAACACCTCCAGCTTTAATGCCAGGAATCTGTGAAGCATCTTTAATTGCTCCTGCTGATTCTTTTGCTTTTGCTATAGTAGCATCATATGCTGTACCAGCGTCTTGAACTGCTTTTTTCAAATCTGCATATTGTGCAAGTACTTCAGGTGGGATTGCCGCAACAATCGCATCCTTCATTTCATTTGCTTTGCCTGCGGCATATTCTAATGCATCACCGACTTTGTCTTGTACAACTGCACCAAGTTCTCTTGCACTTGAACTGATTTTATCTAATCCAGGAATAATAGTTGCAATAGCATTGTAACTGTCAATTAATACTTGAATGAAATCATAAAATCTATCTTTGAGCCATGAAACAACTTTGCCTACTTTGTCTGAAAGGAATGCAGTAAATTTGCCAAATGCAACTCCTAATACATCCAATGCGGCTTTGATTTGAACAAATGTTCTTCCTAAGCCATTTTCAAATGATAGGTAAGCAATTAAACTTGCAACTGCTACAGCCAATAATCCAAAAGGATTCTTTATCATTGCAAGAGTTAAAGCCTTAAAGCCTGCTGTTAGCATTTTTAATACACCAACAAGACCTTTAGCACCCATTGCAATGGTTAGTCCTGTAACTACTGAACCTACTAGTTTTGCATTTTCTGCAAGTTGTCCTAATAAGAATGACACACCTTGAAGTGCGGCACCTAGTACTGTACCAATGGTTTCTGCGAGACTTTGGTTCTTGGTAATGAAGTCTGTAATTTGTGTAATTAGATTCTTTAGTGCAGGACCCATTGTTTGTCCAACACTACCAGCGGCATTTTTAATCGCAATTGAGAAGTTACTCATCAATGTTGAAAGGTTGCCTAATCTAGCGGCTGTTGCACCACCGAATCTTTCATCCAATCCTGATGCCAGTGCTTCAGTAATCTTACGAGCACCTTCTGCTGACTTACCAAATTCTGAAACTTCGTTTCTTGTAATGCCTAGTTTCTGAGCTAGGATTTCAAATACAGGAATACCTCTATCACCAAGTCTGTTTAGTTCTTCAAGTCCTAAACCACCTTGTGTAGTTCTTGAGAACAAGTCTGTGATAGCTTGTAGTGTTCCAATTTGGTCTGTGGTTACAGCCGCAGTATCTGTGAATGTTTTTAATAGTTTCTGAGTTGGCTGAATACCAGCACCAGCAAGTTTAATAAATGTATTTGATAAGTCTTCAATACCAAACTGTGTCTTAGTAGCCATTGCTTGAATAGCTGAGAATGCTTGGGCACCTTTTGTTGCTGATCCAAATACACTTCCAAGTGTTGTTTGTAAATCTTCAAACTTTGCTGTAATATCAACAATGCCTTTAATTGCGGCACCAGCGGCAAAGCCAGCTAACGCAACACCAAGACTTTTAAATCCCCTGGTCAGTCCACCAGTTTGTGCTTGTAAGGCTTTTAAATTAGCTTGAGCCCTTTTAGTTTCTATGTCGACTTTATAAGTTAGGTCAGCCATGTTATTTTTTCCTTATGATTTGAGAAAGTCGACGACGAAGAAACCTTTCCGTTGGCTTTTGCATACCTTGTGGACTTTGTTTTGAATGTCCGTTATCTAATGGAACAGCATATCCGTAATGAGCATCAATCATGGTATTGCGTACAAGAGTTGTACGCCTTCTAGCATTACCACTCTTAATAGGAGTGTTTGCAAGCCACACGGTGAATGCTTCTTTAGGCACCCCTTTAAGACCTTGGGCTTTCTTAGCTAGGCTGAAACTGATTGTGTTCTTTACTATTGCCATTGTTCTTCTCGTTTACTGAGGCTAACATAGCCTCCATTTCTTTAGTTGTTAAGTTTGGCGCTGGCGGCGGACCTTTCCGATTCTTTTTCTCCTCTTCTTCTCTTGCCTTTGCGTGTAAATCTAATGCAGTGTTAACAATGTATATGTCAAATGTATCTGCTGAATCTACAACTTCAGAAGGCAAGCAATGATATCTACTAGCTATCGTGTCTATCATTAACACTTGCCGGGCTAAGGGTGACTCTAAATCTACTCCGGCTTCTGTAACTTTCCCAGGCTATCAACAATCCTATTCATTACTAAGATCAATACCCAGGCAGGAAGAACATTTTCATCACTTAATACTCGTTTGCCTTTGTCGTCCAATACCAATTCGCTTACTACTTTAATTATGTCGCCTTGATTGTCTGCGTTAACGCTTGACAGTTTTAAGAACACATCCATAGGCTGGCGGTCCCAAGTATAAAATTCGAGAGGTTCACCGAACTCCTGAACTACTTCTGGGTCGTCAATTGTTACGATAACTAATTTTGGCTTTTTTGCAATTTCTGATAATTTCATTCTATAGATCCTTTTCTCTGTTAATCAATTCGTTGGCTACTGCCGTGACGAAACTGAGTCGACCTGAGGCTTTCTCAATGTCTCTCTTTGCACATCTTAATTCGTTTGTGGATTTTGCAAGTTCAGCAACCATTGTCAATTCTAATGATCGGTTACTTTTTGTTGCAAGCATATTGTCTATTTCTGACATCTATTGATCTCCTCTTTGAGGTTGAGTAGTGCTAGGAGGGTTACTCCTAGCACACTCTTATTTACCTAAACTAATTTAGGGTATATTTTAGGCTCTAACAACAGTTAAGTCTTGGTCACCAACGATTGAGAAACTGGTAATCCAGACTGGACTATCAGCACTAATATTTGGAGAAAGACCAGTAACATAACCTGCACCTTTGATGGTAGGTTCGTTAACTGATGCGCCAGCATCTGTATCTGAGCCCATATAAAGTTCGAATGAGACACGAACCTTCTGTGAACTAAGACCAAAGATACCAAATTCAACAGCCGTATCAACGCTTGCGTCAGCGTAGTCAATATGACTGTCAGTGCCTGTTACTGCGGCTGTAGTTCCAAAGAACTTATCTGAGTCAACAACAATGTTTCCTGAGATAGAGTTTGAAGCCACCGTAGCAACCTGTGTAACTGAGTTTGATTCCAGTGAACTGAAACTAAAAACATCGTTTGCCGCTTCAATAGTTACATCTTGAAGAGCAGGGATTGAAAGTCCGGTGTCGGATCCGTTACTAGCAACTTTAACTGTAAGAGTTACTTTGTTAGCAGAACCAGGACCAGCGTAAATGTATGCCATTTCGTTATTTCCTTATGGTTAATTATTTACTACCCGTTCCGCCACAAATTCTAAACTCTGAACTAATCTATCTGACTCATATTCTGAAGTTGCAGTAACTCGACGCTGTGTCCAGTTATTGTCTCCAAAATCAAGTCTGATATCTTTAATTGCTGAGGTTAGTGTATCATAGTTTGAGGGTAATTGTTTTGCATCACATGCATAATAGATTGTAGTTGTTGAGATCTCTGTTGCGATACCTTGACCATCTAATGTGTCAAGAATAGGATCCAAATCTGACTGGGTCCTATCAATATAGATTCGTTTCAAGTTCTTAATATAAAGAGGAGTATTATCACTTGTCCACGGAAGTTCATCCGTAATAGTAAAAGTACCTATAGTAGAACTAGACAGAGCTTTTAGCTTTGTTACTAAATCACTCCTCATCTTGTTCTCCTAAGGTTTGAAACCCCACGCATCTTTTCAGATGTTTGGATAGTTTTATCTCCATCAAAATCATACCAGTCACCAGCAATAACTAACTCGGTAAAAAGTGCAGAGCTTCTAGCAGTATAATACTGCATCTTTTGACGCTCTGCACTTTCTTCATTTCCGAAGTCAGCAACTTTAGGTAAGATATACTCAGCTAATGCTTTGTATACACATAAGTCGGTAAAATCACTCTTGCGAGCAATAATTTTATTAGAATCAAGAGCAGGTATATCTACTCTTGAAACTGATCCGCCTTGACTACCATAATAGTCTTTCCACCAATCGCTTGCACGAAACTCAGTAAGTATCCGTTCCGTTGATCTAATCAACTGATCTTCTACTATGTCGATGGTCAGACCTTCATTAGCCTCGAACAACCGTTGATCTCGGTCTACAATGTCTTGATACTCTGCAAACGAGAGAACCGTTGCTCCTGATTTAATAAAAGCCATATTCCATCACTCCTTTGTTAAATGCTATTAAACATTAATAAGTTGTACACCGCGAGCGGCATCAACAACGCCAACACCAGCATGTAAAGAAGCAACAATGTCATTACCAACTGCGGCAGCTCTACGCTGTACTTCGATATCAACATTCTTCTGCATAGCGACACGACATGCGTCTCCGCCCCAGATGAAGCCATTGTGTGCGGCAGTAACTAATGCACTTTGGAAGATTTGAACACCAGCTAGTGAACCAACAAAACCGTTGCGTAATGCTTCAGTTTGATAATCACCACCAGCAAAAGCGGCAGCTCCAATTTCTTTCATTAGTACAGCGGCTGATGCAGTGTTAACAACACCATATAGCTGACCCATTTCGCCTGCTCCACGAATCTGTGCAACAGCGTCCCAGATAGCTGAGATAGTAATTGGATCACTGTCTGAAGTACTTGCTGTTAAGTCTGCTGCCATAGCGGCCATAACTGCTGTGTCGAATGCACTAGCAACTGAGTTACCAAGTACACGACCAACTTCGTTTGGATCAATACCACCAGCGTCACGCAGAACGGTACGAGCGGCAAAGATATCAACATTGATAGTTGTTGTAGAATCAGTAATTGGACTTGCGGCAACATCAGCATTTGCTGTGTCGTCACTGTAAGTAGTTGCAGTTACAGCACTAAGTTTTGGAACTTGAGCTGATTGACTACCAGCGCCAACCATGATTTGTGGGATTAATACCCCACTTAGGAAGAGAGACTGCTCTTGAGCAGTGTAGATTGTAGCGGCTTTAGTAGGAACAACAAGTCCCTCAATAGAAAAGCCTGACATATATTCATTAGCCATTTTAAATAACTCCTTTTAAGTTTTATAGTTGCCCAGCTCTACGAGCTTCGGCATATAGCTTTCGATGATCTGGACGAGTCAAATCAAGTTTAGAAAGATCAAAGCTACCGTCTCGTGCTCGTCCATTTGGATTTGAACTTGCGGTATTTGTAGTTGTTGACCCTGCGTTAACAAAGTGCGGATTCTTTTGTAAAAAGTCTTGTACCAGTGAGTCTACAGAAATAGGCTTACCACTGTCATCGTACCTTACTTCACCATTGCCATCAACAACTTCAACCTCTGATTCATCATTCAATCTGATGTTACTTCTTAGTAGACTTTTAACTTGATCAGGGTTCACCGATTTGAATTTGGCGGCCGCATTCACAAGTGGTACATCAATTTTGAATTCACGAATCATATGATCTCGTTTCTTAATTTCGTCGTCTTTTTTGGTTGCAAGTTCTTGTAATACCTTTTCAAACTCTCCACGCTTTTTAGCATCTTCTAATTTCTTAGCTTCAGACTGAGTTTTGAGTTGTTTAAGTTCATCAATATCTCCAATGTCAGAAAATTGCTTTTCAAACTTTCGAGTTAAGCTGGCTTTTAAACCTGCCATATGATTATTGAATTCTTCTTCGGTATACATTTTACCTTGCGTTTTTTCCTGGCTTTCTGAAGTACCAGTTACTTCTTCTGCCGATGTTGTGTCGCTCATCGTAAGCACCTCCATAAATGAGTAAAAAAGAGTCAAGTCGCATTTTGAGCTCTTGTAGTTTATTTATCAGAACCTTAACACCCAGTGATAAAGCCTCTAATATTGGGCCTTAACCTTTTTTGTAAGGCTTTTTCTTCTTCTTCTTGTATTTTGTTGTTCTCATGTGTATTATCCTACAAGTAAATCGTTTTTGGTCTGGTCAATATCTGCTTGCGAAATTTCGCTATGTATTGCCAAAATTTGTGAGTCCTCATAACCGTCCATTATCATCGTTTGCAAGTGCTCTGATCGATTAGCAGATGTTGTTACAGGATGAACTTCACTGTTGAAATTGTCTGGATCTTCACCTAGTAATTCCCATAGTCTCTGATCAATTATGGAATGCACTTGAGGATCTTGGGCAGTTTCCTTTGCAGTCTTTAACTGTTGGAACTGATTGCCTGTGTCCTGAATTGAGAATGATCCTGGATAATCAATTTCAACTACAAAATCCTGATCCTGATATTCACAGAATAGTTTCCATAGTTGTTCTTCAGCTAACTCTAATGCATTTGCTTTTTCTGAAAGCCTTGCATTTAAGAGTTGAAATTCCGTCTGCATGGCCACACCGGACAGCGTTCTCGCCTCGGTTGCTCTTACTGCTCCGGTGTTAGCCATCTTATCGATCGAATCAGTAACATGCTGAATCGTCTGTAGAATTGACGCTACAGAGGCTCCACTAAACTCTAACAGGTACGGTTTTAATCCTGGCTCTAAGTTTTCATTAATATGAATCAATGAACCTGGACCAGTTCCAATTTGTGTATCAGGTGTTGTTACAAGTGAAGGGTGACTGTCTAGTCTAACTGACTGTTCTACTTCAGATTGTAAATTGTAAATTAACTTTTGTGCATCAGCAATATCATTAATATCAGAAACGCCAATACCACGAATCATTGAGCGGCCATTGTATGCAATAACAGCAGGGATTCTTCCTAAGCCGTTAGATTCAATAAAGGTTTCTTCAGATAAGCCTTTTTCTACATCTACAACATAAGTTTTAATTTCCTCATTGGTCCACTCTTTGATAGTTTGAATTGAACCATTGATGTCTTCTACATAGCGGAAGTAATCTAATTCATAGCGTCCTGAGGGGCGGCGAGCCCAATGCCAATCTAGTACACTCAGCGGAGTAAGCAAACTGACATAGGGTCGCACGCCGGCCGCTATCTCATCTGCTCGAGTAAGAGCGCCAATCTCAGGCTTGCTCACGATCAACCAACAGTGTCCGAACACAGACGACCATGTTGATACATCACTCATAAACGCATTGAGACTGCGACCATCCAAGTCCGCATCCTGTAAGAAACTTTCAACATCTGGATTGTCAGATAAACTGTTTAAATTTCTTGTGGGCGGTTCACGGAACAAAAAGGAATTATAAACTTGTACAACACTTGAACAATGATTGTCCAATGGTGTTGCGTGAAGTCTATTATTATATTCGGAGTTTGTTTCCATTTGGTATTTGTGCAACAATTCAGCTTGTCTATAATCCACACCACCAAGGTATGAAACAAGTAGATATTGCCATTGTTCTGCATATTGTGTATAAAATCTATTGCCTGAAATGAGGCTGTCGATTTCGGACTTGAGTTCACTCATAGTATTCCTCCATTAAGCCAGCTGATGCGTCCATCGCTGAGTTGGTATTCGTTGTTGTATGGCACGCTTTACAGGCCAATTGTAGCCAATTAAATATCTCAATGCGTCAGCAAAGTGATCGTAGCCTGAGTCTTTGTCTGGCTGGACAGTACCCGGTTTGTAACTTAGTCTTTCTAAACTCTCTATAGTGTATTTACACTTGGGTGAGACAAGAAGATTGTGATCACCACTGGCACTGGCTAATCTTGAGTTAACAGCATTAATGCCATCTCTCACTGGTGCTGGACTTGAAGGAACCTTAACTGTGAATCCTGCATTTTGTAATATACTTAAATCTGTTCTTCCTCCAGCTGAAGTTTTGTTTTGCCTTGACGCAGGATCAGGATGTACTATCATCTTGCGACTGGCAACATCTGGATAACGGTTCTTAAGTTCACGACACATTTCGTCTGTG
>TARA_R110002096_G_scaffold16991_19_pt1 | contig 15270 bp, 19 predicted proteins | sample TARA_R110002096 | Tara Oceans TARA_R110002096 (sample SAMEA4397295) | marine metagenome | biome: Polar Biome; feature: [DCM] deep chlorophyll maximum layer (ENVO:01000326); material: water (ENVO:00002006), including particulate matter (ENVO:01000060) such as... | depth 35 m | reverse complement strand
CGGCGCCACTCGATTGCGCGAGCAGACGCCGTATTTCGAGCGGGCGCGCATACGCGATGTCCGTCGCCGGACTCACGTCGAGCCGTTCGCGCAAGCCGCTACCCGTCATCGCCGTACCGAGCCGGTCGTATTCGACATCGATGTGTTCGAGATTCGTCACATACAGCGGTACGTCGCTGTCGACGCCCTGTTCGAGCACCGCATTCGTGAGACCGACGGTGAGCTTTGGTTCGCGATGACTCGTGTGGAATGAAAATGCGACGGGCGCCGGCAGCTTGCGCCCGAACTCGTCCGAGAACGCCGTCGGATCCAGCGTGACCGCATAGCGCCGATCGGCGAGCAGGTAAACCGGCAACCGGCGCGCGTAAACGCGATCGCGCCCGTGCGGCGCGCCGAGCTCGCTCCAGTCATGCAGGTTTTGCCACGGGTCGAAATCCTTGCGCTCGCCGTCGAGCGCCGGCGTGAACGTGGCGTGATCCCGGATCACGGAATTCAGCACCGGCGCCGAGAACAGCAGGGCGACGGATTTCAGTGGCGCGCAGCGCCGCGCGGACGCATCCGCGGACTGCAGCTCCGCGAGCAGCAGATCGGCAACCCGTGCACTGCCTTTCGGCGTGCAGCGCAGGCCGAGAAAACGGAATTCGGGATACGTGTCGAAACCGACGATGGTGCGCTGTTCGATCCCGCGTTCAGGTCCCGCGGCGCCCGTCAGTCCGGGGCTGATGTCGAGTGCGATCGTCGCATCCAGCGGCAGTTCGCTGATCGGTTCGACGACCCAGGCACGGCGCGGGGTCACGTCGTCGTCGCCGGCCGGGTCCCGCGCTGCGGGCGGGTCCGGTGCGTAGGCCCAGCGCGGCGCACGTCTTGGTACGTCGTCGGGATACGCGACGAGCGCAACCTTGCGGCCCTTCGTTGTGAACGCCAGCGCGCGTTCCACCGAAGCGCGCGTTACCGCCTGGTTGAACGCGACCCGAATCAGCGGCGTGCCCGGCGACAGCCAGTTGACGAAGTGCGCGTAGGTGGCTTTCGGTCGCGCCGTCGTGAACGTATGTGTCACGGCGGTGGCGAGACGGGCGCCGTCCGGTGTTTCGAATCCGGGCGCTACGGTCACGTTGTAGCGGGTTGCAAGCCGGAGCCGGTGCGCGTCGCCGAGTTCGCAGGCGAGCGCGCTCGTGTTCAGCCACCGCCACTCGCAGCCGGGTTGCGGTGAAATCGTGATCGGGATTTCTTCCGCCGTTCGATCCATGCGCCCGATCGGTACGACGGCGCGGTCGAACTGAAACACGATTTGCCGCCCGCCCGGCACCTCGTCGCCGGCCGGCGTGATCCGGCTGAGCCGCAACGCCTGTTCGGCAGCACTCGCGCCCGGGCACGCGAGCAGGCCGAGTACGAGCGCGCAGAGCACGCGCGGAAAAATGACTGAGCGACGGTCGAATCGGTGTTTCATGGTGCAAGAGTATCAGTGACGATAGCGGCAATGCCGGGGCGCAAACAGGGCGAATTATGGCCGAGCATGGGGTGTCGCGGGAGGAATTTGTCAGCAACCCCGGGGAGGCGAATAATGCAGCGATTAAAGCGGAGGATCGGGGATGGAAAACACGAACACTGAATTCGAAATTCTGGGACTGAACCACGTTGCGCTCGTGTGCCGGGACATGCAGCGCACGGTCGATTTCTACACGAATGTGCTCGGCATGAAGCTCGTCAAATCGTTCGACCTGCCGGGCGGGCTCGGCCAGCATTTTTTCTTCAGCATGGGCGGAGCCGAATGCCTCGCGTTTTTCTGGTTCGCCGAGGCGGCTGAACGGGTGCCGGGAATTTCCAACCCGCGCTCGAACTTCGACCCGGCCGTCATCTTCAACGATCCGACGCTGATCACGTCGTCACACGGATCGATGAATCATTTCGCGTTCAACGTGCCGGCCGACAAGGTGGCAAGCTACCGTCAGAAACTGATCGACAAGGGCGTCGCCGTGAGCCCGATTATGCATCACGACAATTCCGAGATGCAGGCCTCGGACGATGTTCATCGCGGGACGTGGGTGAGTTCGGTTTATTTCCAGGACCCGGACGGTATCGTGCTCGAGTTCGCCGGGTGGCAACGCGAGTTTGGTGCTCAGTATGGCGACGTTAACGACACGGTCGGGGCAACCCCGGGTGATGTGCCGCGCTACCGTGCGCAAGCCGCGGCTTTTGCCGCGGCGATGGCGGAAACGGAAGACGCCTGAACCGTTTTGCCGTCGCGCCGCGATCAGACCGTGGCGGCAGATCGCGGCGTGATTGCCTGCCGCTGCGCGCTAGATCGCGCGCCGGCGGCACCCGAGCAGGCCGCCGCAGGCGCCGAGCAGTAACCAGACCGCACCCGGCAACGGTACCACCGCGGCCGAGACGACGTTCGTCGTGTTCAGCGAGAACGTTGCCGTACTGAGACCATCGAACTCACCCCCGCCGACGGAAGCGCCGCCGAACTTCGCCCACACATAGAACTGGTCGCCGTTGTCGACTTCCGTCATCAACGTGATATCAAGCGTTTCCTCGCCGCCGTTCGTCGTGCTCACCGAGTCGTTGTCGAGCGGCTGGAAGCACTCACCGAAACAACCGGCAGGGCCGTAACCGTTGTCGAAATCGTCCATGGCCGTCATCGCATCGTAGTCGTCGACGCTGATCAGCGCGGCGGAGCCATACATCGATGTTGCGACCCCGGTCGTCGTGCCATGGAACACGCCGGTGAGTTCGAGCAGAAAATTGTCGGGGCCCGTGTACGTATACAGGTTGATCGTTTCCACTTCGGCGAACGCGCCGTCGCCTTCGACGGACGCGGCATAAGCCGTCAGCACCGGCAGGTAAAGGTTGCCCGGATCGAGCATCCCGGCGGCGGAGCTGCTCGAGGCGGCCATCGGATGTTGCGCGCTGACGGACACGGACGTCACCCCGGAGCTGAACGCTTCGTCCTTGTCCGGATTCGTGATGCCGGGGCCGCACGAGTAGCCGCCGCCCGACGGGGAGCACGGTTCCGTGATGCGGGCGCCGGCAATGGCGCCGAACGGTGCGGCTGCGGCAAGCGCGGAGAACAGGCTGAGCGCGACGGCCATCGTGATGAGTCTTACTGCGGTTTTCATCAAACTTTCTCGTCGAATGATTGTTTGTGTCATTGGCGCCAGTCACCCATTCCGGTCGGTGATGACCGAGTGCCATGGTACGTGATCCGGCTGCAAGATCCGCACCAGTCGACGCGGACCTGTGAAATCAAAGGCTTGCGGTCGCGGCGTCGCGTTGGTGTAAGGATTCCCAGAATTCGCCGCCCAATTCGCCGCGCGCGCTGTAAAGATTGTTGACAATTGCGTGCCGTGAGCCGCCGTCCGCGGCGCGGCGGCTCCGGCATCCGGGCGCTCGTTACCGGTTCGCCATTGAACGCCGAGCTTGTCATGTACGGATTGCCGACCGCCGTCCGCGCGGCCGGTGGACATGAGGCGCTGCCTCGCGCGTTCAGGTGCCGAGCACGAGTGCGGCCTTCTCGGCGAGGAAGTCGAGGAATACGCGCACTTTGCGCGGCAGATGCGTGCGGGTCGGGTACAGCGCCGAGATCGGCGTGCCGACCGGTTCGATCGCGTAATCGGCGAACAATTGCACGAGCGCGCCGGATTCGAGTTCCTCGCGCACGAGCCAGTCCGTCACGAGGACGATGCCGAGGCCATCGAGGGCGAGCTGTTTCAGGGCCTCGCCGTTGTTGATCGCGATCTTCGCCTCGATGCGGACCTCCGTGCGACGGCCGGGTTGCGAGAATTTCCACGTATTGCGCCCGGTGCGGGCCTGGAACGACAGGCATTCATGCGCTTTCAGTTCTCCCGGATCACGCGGGGTGCCGCGGCGTGCGAGGTAGTCCGGGCTCGCGCAAATCAGCGAGTCGGTGACGGCGAGGGTTTTCGCGACGAGGCTCGAACTGCTCAGATGTCCCATCGCGATCGCGACATCGAAACCTTCGGCAACGATGTCGATCGGGGTATCGGTCAGTTCCAGCCCGAGGCTCACTTGCGGGTAGCGTGCGGTGAACTCGCACACAAACGGCACGATCAGGCGCTGCCCGATAGAGCTGCGCGAAGTCACCCGCAGGCGTCCGCGCGGGGTCGTGTCGAATTCCCGCAGTGCTTCATGCGAGTGATGAACGGCGTCGAGGATGGCGTGTGCGTGTTCGCGATAGACCTCGCCCTCGGCCGTCAGGCTGACCCGCCGGGTCGAGCGCGCGAGCAGCCGGGTACCGAGCGTGTCTTCGAGCGCCGCGATGCGACGGGTCGCCGCGGCAGCGGAAATCCCGAGCCGGCGCGCGGCGCCGGCGAAGCTCTCTTCTTCGGCGACGGCGAGAAACAGTTCGATCGCGGCGAGGTCATCCATAATTCCGTTTATCGCAATAATAAATTGCCAGACTGCTATATTATAATCGTCGACATGTGTAATTAAACTCCTTTCCGTCGCGTCGGGTACCGACCACCCGGCCGCCGTGAACCGAATGCAAACTGAAAGGAGTGACCACGATGAACCTGCAATCCCTGAACGAACGTCCCCGTCTTGCCATGGCGCTGCAACTCGCGCTGCTCGTGCTCGTTTTCCACGGCGTCGTCGTGACGACCCCGAGCAGTGCGCCCGCGTCTGTGGCGACGACCGCCACGCACGCGGTCGAGCTACCGCCGAGCGCGCCGTCGCTGTAGTCATGGCGGGGCTGTCGAGGCCGCCGGAAACCGTTGACTGGCGCGGTTTCCGGCGATTTTCCGGTGTCCTCTCAAGTTCTCCGCCGGCACGGTCGATGACAGGGATAGCCCACCAATTACTGTCAGGAACTGCCCGTGAACAGCGTTGCCGCGACCAGCCTCGAACCAGAAGAACTGAAACCCAGTAACGAACCGCTCGCACGCAGCATCGTCGGCGACATGTCGGCGCTCGTGTCACCCCCCGATGTGTATCTGAAGATCAGCGACATGATCGCCGACAATACGGCCTCGGCCGCGCAGTTCAGCGATGTGATCATGCGTGACCCGAGCCTCGCCGCGCGCATCCTGAAACTCGTGAACAGTTCCTACTACGGCTTGCAGACGAAAGTCGATACGGTCACGCGCGCCGTTGCCGTGATCGGCATGCACGAGTTGTCGAGCCTGGTCTATTCGATGTGCGCCGTGCAGTCGTTTTCACGCATCTCGTCCGGGGTGACGAACATGAACACGTTCTGGCGTCACGGTGTGTACTGCGGACTCCTCGCGAAAGCGATCGCCACGAAAGTGAATTGCCTGAACACCGAACGCCTGTTCGTCGCGGGACTGCTGCACGACGTCGGCACACTCACGATCAACTCGCGATTCCCCGAAATCGCCGAAAATTCGATCTTCAGGGCAGAAGGTGACGAGGCGAAACTCGTGGTCACGGAGCACGAGGCACTCGGGTTCGATCATGCCTACCTCGGCGGGCTCATGCTCGAGAGCTGGCACCTGCCGGCGGCGACGTGTGACGCGATCCGTTATCACCACCAACCGAAGGCGGCGAAAGTGACGACGCTCGAAGCGAGCATCCTGAACGCGGCCGATACGCTCGCGAACTACTCCGGCACCGGCAGTTTCGCCGAAAAGATCGCGGACCGCGACGACATCCCCGAGGACATCTGCGCGGAACTCGAACTCCCCGCCGATTTCAATCACGACGAGTTGCTCGAGCAGGTCGATCAGCAGTTCGTTGAAACGATCTACCTGCTCGTCGCCTGACGCACGCATCCGTCGACGTGATGGCGCGCCTCCGGCCGCGCGCGTAACGCACCGGCTTCACGCGCGAGCAGCTTGCCGAGCCGCGCGTCGTCGAAGCCGAGTTGCTGCAGGCCGGCGATGGAACCGGCCACTTCCGTGTATTCGCTGAGCAGACCATCGCTGAGTCGGCAGATCGATACGCCCTCGAATACGGCGCGTTTGCCCGCGGCTTGCGCAAGTTTCGAATCGTAGCTGAAGACATACCGCACATAGCCCGTATTGCCGTCGTCGACCGGGTCGTACAGGTCCCAGATGAAATTCTCCGCATCGCGGTGGAAGTAGTTCTCGATCATGTCGCCGATCGCCGCGCCGGTGAACGAGCCGTAAAAGCAGTCGTGATAGACCCCGTCGGCGGTAAAGCAGGCGGCGGTCGCGGCGCCGTCGCCACGGCACGCGGCCTGGGTCATCGCTGAGATCAGTGCGGCAAAGTCAGCCATCGCGGGTATTTCTCCTTGTGTTTGCCCCGGTGTGCGCACGCCGTCCGCGCGTGCGGCATCGGGCCCCGCTGCGACGGGGCCGAAAGCGTGCGTCCGGACGACTATACTTGCACAGACCATGGCACGTCGCGCAAGCATACCGAACCGATGAAAGTCGCGGGTGAATACCGGGAAGACAAGCGCAGTTATGACGCCTCGACCGACGGTGAACACTTCAGCCTGAGCATCCGCACGGCGCTCGCGCCGGCCGCGCGCATCCCGTATCGCTTCGATAACGTGATCGTGTGTCTCACGAATGTCGGCGAAATTCGTTTTACGACCGATACCCCGGGGGTGAGCGTGCGCCATACGGCCGGCGACATCCTGCTGCTGCCGGCCGGGCGGCCACTGTACACGGACTACATCGCACCGACGGCCACCCGGCCCCTCGAATGCCTGACGCTCGAACTCGATCGTTGTCTCATTGACGCGTGTCTGCGCGACCTGCCGCCGGAATGGCCCGATCACGAGTCCGTCGCCGAGCTGTACAGCATCGACGATGTCAGCGAGTTCGTCAGTCTCGGTGCCGGCGCCGCGATTCGGCGGTTGCACGTGCTGCTCGGTGATGGCGAGGTACTCGTCGCGCGCGAGCGCCTGATCGACGCGGTGAACCAGGAACTTATCGTGCTGCTGTTGCAGTCGCGTGCGCGCGCCGCGTTGCTGACCGAGCAACGTGGTCGCGGTACCCGGGTTGCGCGACTCGTCGACTACATCCGCACGCATGTGCGTGATGATCTGTCCGTTACCACGCTCGCGCGGATCTGCCACCTGAGTCCTTCATCCCTGCATGCGCACTGTCGCGCGAGCTTCGGCACGACCCCGGCGGCACTCGTCCGTGAAACCCGGGTCAGGGTTGCCTGCGAGTTGCTGCGTGCGAATCCGGACGCCGCCGTGAAGACGATCGCGCGCGAAGCCGGGTTCGTCAGCGCGGCGCAGTTTACCCAGACGTTCAAGGCCGCGACCGGCCTGACCCCGAGCGCATTCCGCGCCGAACAGCTGCCTGCGACGTCTCCCTGAAGCGATCGAATTCCTCCGGAACCTGATCGAATTTCTCCACGAAACCGCGGGGATCCGCGACTCGGTGAGCGGTCCGGCGCATACTTCGCCTCGATCGCCCCGGCGATCGCTGATTTCCGGCCGCAACGACCGCGAGGTATTACGATGGCAACGACAAGTCGCTCCCTGGCATTTGCGCCCGCACCGCTCGAACGCGGGTTCGTGTGGCTGCTGCAAGGCGTGTTCGCGATCGGCTGCGTGATCTACGCGGTGATGGCGTTTGATTACTTCATCAGCTTTGCCGCGGGCCGTGATGGTTTGTGGCTGCGGTTCTTCACCGCGATCGTCTCGCGCGAGCACGCGCACGGCGCCGGTTCCGTGCATGTCGAGCAGGCCGCGGCTTACCGCGATGGTTTCCGTTTCATGCTCATGCACACGACGATGGGGGCTTTCGCGCTCGCGGTCGGGCCGTTTCAGTTCATCGCCGCGATCCGGCGGCGCTACCCCGCGGCGCACCGCACGATGGGCAGGATCTACCTCGTCGGCGCCGTGTTGAGCATGTTCGCCGGGATCGGATACCTGCTCACGACCCCGCCGGCTGACGTGTTCTCCGGCGCGCCGTTCGCGATCTCGTTGATCGGCCTCGACCTCGCGGTCCTGTTCACGGCGTGGCTCGCGTACGCGGCGATCCGGCAGCGCGCCGTCCTGCGCCACCAGGCGTGGATGGCGTTTAATTTCGGTCTGTTGCTCGCGACCCCGTTACTGCGTTTGCTGTGGATCGTGTTCGGGCATGTGTTTCCCGGTATGGACCAGGCGGCGGATAACCTCGGAATCACGACATTCCTGCTGCCGCTGAGTCTGTTCGGCGCGCTCGTGTGGATCACCGTGCAGCGTCCGGCCGAGCAAACCCGCGCGGTGTCCGGATGAGCGGCGCTGCCGTCGACACGCCGAAGCCGGCAACAATGACCCCCCTGAACAGCGGAATCGCGCTCGGCGTCGCCGTCGCGGCACTGACGTTTTACCAGTTCGGCGTGACCGCCTGGCTCGACCACGGGTCAACGGAACGCGCGGCACTGCAGGAGTACTGGCCGCTGCTCGTCGCGTATGTCGTTGCGGTTGCCTGCGCGGCAGCAAGCGCGCCGCTGGCCGTCGTACGCGCAATCACCGACGGCACGCCGACACACCGGTTTTCACTCGCCTGCATCGCCGCATCCGTTGCCGGTTGGCTGATGTACGCAACGATCGGGGTCGACGGGATTGGCAGCCCCACGATGGCGTTCTACTGGGGCGGACTCGCGGCGTTATGGAGCGGCGCGATCGCGATGATTCACCTGTGCCGGCGCTGGCGCAAGCCGCTCGCGGTGCGCGACTGGACGATCTACGCCGCCGCGATCGCGCTGATTCCGCTGACGATGATCCCGAGCGTGCCGCTGTGGCCGCTGTTGGTCGACCTCGACCCGGGTCAGACGATCATGACCGCGGCGACGTCGTCGTTCGCGGCGCATATGCTGATCGCGCACTACGTCATTTTCGAAATCCTCGAACGCCGACCCCGGCGCAGCTGATCCAGGCCGGTCCGGCTTTACTCCGCGCGGGCTAATGTCGAGGATAAGCGCTCCTCAACAGATCGGAGCATCGGGTGGACAAAGCACTTTATGACGCGGGGCTCGCGCTGCGCAAGGAAGTCGTGGGCAAGGACTACGTCGAGCGCTCGCTCGCCGAGGCCGATGATTTGACGCGTGATTTCCAGGCGTTCGTCACGGAATACGCCTGGGGCGCGGTGTGGACACGCGAAGGTCTATCGCGCCGCGACCGTTCGCTGCTGAATCTCGGCATGCTGACGGCGCTCGGCAAACCGAACGAACTGAAGCTGCACCTGCGTGGCGCGCTGACGAACGGAGTGACGCGCGAGGAGATTCGCGAGGCGCTCATGCAATCGGCGGTGTATTGCGGCGTGCCGGCCGCGCTCGAAGCGTTCCGGATGGCGCGCGAGGTGTTCGGCGAAATCGACGCGGACTAAATACGTGCTCCAAATTATGCAACACTGACCTTGATGGGCCAGGTACCCTTCCCCTCAAATCGCGGGGAAGGGACTTAGGATGGGGTGTAGACAGTGGTTCCGGTCTCGAAGCCACAGTGTCTCAGATTCACGCACACCCATTTAGGCGGGCGCGCGCCGCGACGGTCACGACGCGCACCCGGGTCCGCGGTCTTACGGCGCGTCGCCGAGCACGAGCGGCAGCGACTCGTCGCGGATCCATTCGGACATCGAGCCGTCGTAGATCGCGATGTTACGGTGTCCGGCGAGATGCAGCGCGAGCGCGTCCATCGTCGCTGAAATGCCGCCGCCGCAATACACGACGACCCGGTCGGCGTCGAGAGAACCGTTTTCCTTCAGCGTTGCGCTCAGCTCCGCGACGGGTTTGAACGCGCCGCTGGTCTCATCGATCAACGATCCGTAGAACACGTTCGTGCTGCCGGGAATATGCCCGGCGCGTCCGTAGCGGTTCGTCTCGCCGTTGTAGACGTCCGGTGACAGCGCATTGAGCGTACACGCGCTGCCGTCTTCGATGATGCGCAGCATGTCGTTCTTGTCCGCCCACATGTCCGGACGCGGACGCGGGGTGAGCTTGCCGGCCGCATACGCCGGCGCCGCGGTATCCGTCGGGCGTCCTTCGGTTTGCCATTTCTGCCAGCCGCCATCGAGTACCGCGATATTGTCGAACCCGACGGAGCGAAACATCCACCATGCGCGCGTTGCCCACATCGGCATGCCGTCGTTGTACAGCACGACGGCACTGTCATCGCTGACCCCGTGTGCCGCGGCAAGCTCGCAGAAGCGCTCGGCCGGCGGCATCATGAATGGAATGTCGTTATCGGGATCGGCAAATTCCTGCGCGAGGTCGAGAAAGCCCGCGCCCGGGATATGCGCCTTGGACCAGTTGTCGCGACCACTGTCGGCCTGGTAGCCGCCGCCACCCGGCTTCGGCTGCAGATAAATCGTCGTATCGAAAATGCGTAAGCTCGGGTCGCCGAGGTGCTGTTCCAGCCATTCTGTGCTGACGAGTGCGTTGTCGAGTTGCATGGGGTTTCTCCGGGATTTTTCGAGGTTCTGATCACCGCTGCCCCGTGGCACGCGATGTGGTCTCCGATGATAAACCGCGGTGCCGCGCTTGTGCACAGCTTCGTTCGCCTGCGCAGGCAGCGGCGGTGCGGTTAGAATCATGGCGACGATCACCCGGAGCAGAGCTGTGAACGAACTTCCTCTCGCTGACAAAGTCGCCGTCGTCACCGGTGCCAGTCGCGGAATCGGCAAAGGTATCGCGCAGGCGCTCGCGCGCGCCGGCGCGGCCGTTGCCTGTATCGCCACCGAGGCCGCGAATGCGGCCGCCACGGTCACCGGGATCGAACAGGCCGGCGGTCGCGCCATCGCCGTGGGCGCCCGGGTCGAGCGCGGCGCGGATGTCACGCGGGCGTTTGCGGAGATTGCGGCCGAGCTCGGCCCGGTCGATATCCTCGTGAACAACGCCGGTATCTCGCGTCCGCAGCCGTTGCTGCAAATGACCGAGGAAAACTGGGACGCGCACATGGATATCAACGCGAAGTCCGTGTTCCTGTGCGCGCAGGCCGCGATTGCGCAGATGAAGGAAACCGACGGCGGGGTTGTCATCAACATTGGTTCTATCGTGGGTCAGAACGCGATCCCGCAGACGCTCGGTTATTGCGCGTCGAAGGCGACGGTCGATCACATGACCCGGGTGATGGCGATCGAGTGTGCGAAATACGGCGTGCGGGTGAACTGCATCGCGCCCGGCTACGTGCACACGGAATTGATCGATCAGCTGATCGAAGACGGCCGGCTCGCGCTCGCTACGCTCGAAAAACGCACGCCGCAGCGCCGCCTCGGCACGATCGAGGAAATCGCCTCGGCCGTCGTCTACATCGCCAGCCCCGCGGCCGGATTCATGACCGGCTCGGTCGTCAATATCGACGGCGGCTGGACCGCTTACGGCTATCTGTAGCGACGATGGCACGGCGGACGGTCGAGCCGATCGGCGCGCGTGAACGCGCGACGGTGATTGCACATACCGCGCGCTGCATCGAGCGCGCGAACCGCCTGCTCGAGACTGCGTTTGCTCCGATTCCCGTGCATTTCGACCTGATCGGACGCACCGCCGGCATGTACCGGGTCGTGCGCGGCGAGCCGCAGATCCGCTACAACCCGTACCTGTTCGCGAAGTACTACGACGAAAACGTCGCGACGACCGTGCCGCACGAGGTCGCGCATTATCTCACCGATGCCGTGTACGGTTACCGGAATGTGAAGCCGCACGGGCGTGAGTGGCGCAACGTCATGCGCATGCTCGGCGCGAATGACGCGGTACGCTGCGACTTCGACCTCGAGGGTATCCCGGTCCGCCGTTATCGCACGATTCGCTACGTTTGCCGCTGCCGTTCGCATGAACTGACGGCCGTGCGTCACAACCGGGTACAGCGGCGACGCGCGCGCTATTTTTGTCGTCTCTGCCATATGGAACTGATGCCGGCCGCGGACGAATAGCGCGCACCACCCCCCGGCCTCCGCTGTCGCTATAATCGCGGGTCCACGTTTTACCCGCAGGAGCTTATCCGTGAATTTCATCGAACTCGCCGCCGCGCGCCACAGCGTGCGCAAATACGAACCCGGACTCACCATCGACGACGCCGAACTGCAGCAGCTGTTCGACACCGTCATCCTGAGTCCGAGTTCCTATAACGTGCAGCACTGGCAGTTCGTCGTGGTGCGTGATCAGGCCCGGAAGACGGAGCTCAGCGGCCTGTCGTTCGGTCAGCCACAGGTTGCCGATGCCGCCGCCGTCGTGCTCGTGTGCGGTCGCCTCGATGCGTTCGAGGACGCACCGCGGATCTATGCCGATGTCGACCCGGAAATGCGCGAGAAAAGTGTCGGACGTATCCTCGGGGCCTACACCGACGCGCCGGCCCTGCAGCGCGAGGAAGCGATTCGCTCCGGCTCGCTCGCCGCGATGTCGCTCATGTACGCGGCGAAAGCGCTCGGCTGGGACAGCGGCCCGATGATCGGGTTTGAAGCAGACAAGGTGTCGGCGTTCCTGAATCTCGATGCGCGGACGATCCCGGTCATGATGATCGTGGTCGGCAAGGCGCTGAACGGGGAGCAGCCCGCCCGCGCTTATCGCCGGCCCGTCGCCGAAGTGGTCAAGCTCGAAACGCTCGACGGCGCGAGCCTCGGCGCCTGAGCATGACACTCGCGTGGTACGACTGGATCGGTTCGCTCGGCGTATTCCTGATCCTGTTCACGTATTTCCTGTTGCAGACTGATCGTATCCACGCGCAGGCGATCCCGTATTCCGTCATGAACCTGCTCGGCGCGAGTTTTATCGCTGTGTCGCTGTTGTACGACTTCAACTTCTCCGCGTTCGTGATCGAGATCTGCTGGATCGCGATCAGTATCGTCGGCATCGTGCGTACCTTGCGCCGCCGCCGCATGGAGCTGAACGGGGCGCGTGACCAATGAGCGCCACCGACGGACTGCTGCCCGAGGAATATCAGGCCGTGATCGCGCCGGCGATGCAGGCGGCCGCGGAACTCGCGGCCGCGCGCGGCGATCCCTACCTGTACAACGACCTCGCCTGCATGCTCGCGCTCATGGTGCTCGTGCGCGACCTCGCCGATCTGTACCAGGATCAGTGGGGGCCGCTCGGCCAGCACTCGCCGCCGGACGTATTCGCCGCCGCGCCGAGCGCTGCCTGTGTCATGGTACTGAGCGAATACGAAATCGAAACGGATTCGATCCGACAAATGACGACGGCGCTGGAACGCGCCGCCGAGCAGTTAACCGCCGATGGCGTGTTCGGTCCCGAGCGGGTCGAGGTGCACAAGGCATGGAAGGCGTTTCTCGAGGACAAGCGCGACAGCGCGCAGGCCTGGATGCGCCAGGCCGCGAGTCGGATCGCGAACGCCGTCGACGCCTGGGAGGCGCGCCGCGCCGCGGCGTCGCGATAAAGTTTGCGGCGCACGCAATCGCGTTTGCCAGCCGCCTTCTCTGGCCGGCGGCGGCACGCTGCCATAGTGTTCCGGTAACTTCGGGACACGGGCGAGGTTACGCTGCCAGTCGCTGGCGTGGCGGTACACGGCGATCGTTTTCAATACCGTTTGTTCATCGGCATCGCGCACGAGCCGGGCCACGCCATGCCGGTATTGCACAACGGAACGGTCCGGTCGCAGGATCGTCAGTCCGTCGCTCGTGAGCTAGCCGAGCTTCTGATAGTTCGCGACGTATACGTGCGGCGCCGCGTCGAAATCGCGCAACAGGTTTTCGCCATCGAAGCGATCGACGTACGCAAAGTCGAGCCGCCCGAACATGCTCGGCAGGCAGCGCGCAGGCACGTACTTCGCGCAACTCGTGCAACCCTCTATATGAATCGAAGGCGGACGCACTTCGGCGATCCGCGACAGTAGCCGGTTCGGCGCTCGCGTGCAGGTTGAGGCAGCGCGACGAAGCAGGCATCATTTCCGCAAATCACGAGCCGATACGGCAGCCGTGGCGGGTGGTTCCTTGGACAGTTATATCGAGCTCGAATCCGGTACCGGTACCGGTGTGATCGAAAACCTCGCCGGTGCCGGCAGCCGTTCATACGCGTATATCATCGACTGGCACATCCGCATCCTGCTCGTCGTGTGCTGGTATCTCGGCTGCATGGCATGGCTGCAAACGGTGAATTTACTCGGATCCGGCCGCGGGTCGGACCTTGGCTCGCTCATGTGGCTGAACGTGCCACCGATGCTGATTTACGTGCTCTACCATCCGATCCTCGAACTCGCGATGCTCGGTAATACGCCCGGCAAGCGCTACGCCGGGGTCGCGATAGTCGACGAAAGCGGGGCGCCGCCGGGCGCCGGTGCGATTCTGATCCGCAATGTGTTTCGCCTGATCGATTCACTGCCGTTCGCTTACACGATTGGTTTGATCACGGTCATGACGACGGCGCGGCACGTGCGCTTCGGTGACATGGTGGCCGGAACCGTTATGGTGAAACGAACGGCGCCCGCCACCGACAGTCTCGACACCCTCGAGCGTATTCGTAACGCACCCGTCGATGCCGAGACGGCGGAGCTTGCAATCGAACTGCTCGCGCGCTGGAAAACGATCGCCCCCTCACGCCGGGTTGCGCTGGCCACCGGTTTGCTCGAACGCGCGGGGATCGCGCCCGAGAATACGCAAGCGAAAACCCTGCGCCGCGAGCTTGAACGCATGTTGCAGCCGTTATGAACGGCAACCCGTCCCCGCCTGAGTCGGCGAATCCGCGCCTGTGGGAACACCTGCTCAGCGTCCGCCTGGAACGCTGGCGGCGGCTCGCGACCCTCGCCGCCGGGCGGCGCCGGGATCAGGATCTCGCCGCGGCGCGTGCCGTATTGTCCGGTTACGGCGAGGTCGCCCGCGATGTCGCGCTCGCGCGACGCACGGCGCCGGACTCGCTGACCCGGCGCACACTCGAAACGCTCTACGGAGACCTCCATCGCGCGCTTGCCGAGGCGCCGTCGCGGCGCTGGCGGGATCTCGTGACGCTGTTCGTGGATCACGTACCGCGGGCGGCGCGTCATCTGCGCGCCGAAATAGCGAGCGTTGTCGCGCTGTTTATTATCAGCATCATCGCCGGCGTGCTGTTGCTGCGCGTCTATCCCGATACGGCGGGGGTGTTCCTGTCACCGCAGATGATCGAAACGGTGCAGCACGGACAGTTGTGGACCGACGATATTCTCAACGTCGTACCGTCGTCCGTACTCTCGATCAATTTAATGACGAACAACATCGCGGTTGCCTTGACGTGTCTCACGCTGGGTCTTTTTTATGGCCTCGGCACGCTCTACATCATTTGCCTGAACGGCATGATGCTCGGCGGTGTGTTTGCCTATACCCACCGTTTCGGTCTCGGCGACGATCTGTATCGCTTCGTGATTGCGCACGGTCTCGTCGAGTTATCCGTGATCTGCCTGGC
>TARA_R110002096_G_scaffold117211_3_pt1 | contig 15283 bp, 11 predicted proteins | sample TARA_R110002096 | Tara Oceans TARA_R110002096 (sample SAMEA4397295) | marine metagenome | biome: Polar Biome; feature: [DCM] deep chlorophyll maximum layer (ENVO:01000326); material: water (ENVO:00002006), including particulate matter (ENVO:01000060) such as... | depth 35 m | reverse complement strand
GAATAGTAGTTATCTCTCACTTTTACAGCAAGCTCTCTACTGTCAAGAACCCCAGTTTTATTAAGTATTTCTAATACTGGTATAAATGCTTCGTGGTATTTAGGTAGCTCCATTAAAGTTTTGGGTATTTAGTTGCACAAGTTCCTCACAAAAAAAGAGAAAGTCAATACCTAGAATTCGGTATTTTTAGCAAGCGCTTCTTCTTCGTATTTAATGAGGTTATTTACGATCTTGTCCAGTTTACTTCGCTTTTGGATTCATAGCTCAAGCCATCTTCTTTTAATTTTAAGAGGTTTTCTTTGGAAGTATTGTCTACTTGAGCACTTCTGGTTCTAAGCGGTAGCAGTCCTAAAGAAAAGTAGTAAGAGGCATATTCCCTCAATTTTAGTAAATTCGCGCCCTGTTTTAGCAGCCTATCTAGAAACGTTATCGAATGAGTAAGTACAAAGAATACAAGCAGTTGGATTTGCCAAATGTGGCAGATGAAGTTTTAGCCTTTTGGGAAAAAGAACACATCTTCGAGCAAAGTATTAGTAGTCGCGAAGGCAAAGCTCCTTTTGTATTTTATGAGGGTCCTCCTTCCGCTAATGGTTTACCGGGAATTCACCACGTGATGGCGCGTGCTATCAAAGATATTTTTTGTCGCTACAAAACCCAAAAAGGCTTTCAAGTGAAGCGAAAAGCTGGTTGGGATACTCACGGTTTACCGGTGGAATTGGGTGTTGAAAAAGAGTTGGGCATCACCAAGGAAGACATAGGAAAAAGCATTTCGGTAGAAGAATACAATCAAAAATGCCGCGAAGCTGTAATGCGCTACACCGATGTTTGGAACAAACTCACCCAAAAAATGGGCTATTGGGTAGACATGGATGACCCTTACGTGACTTACGAAAACAAATACATAGAAACAGTTTGGTACTTGCTAAAAAAGCTCTACGATAAGGGTTTGATATACAAAGGCTACACCATTCAGCCTTATTCTCCCGCTGCGGGAACGGGTTTGAGTACGCACGAATTGAATCAACCTGGCTGTTACCGCGATGTAAAAGATACCTCAGCTACCGCCATGTTTAAGGTGGTAAAAAATGAGGAGTCTGAATTTTTGTTCAATGATTTGCATGGAGATTTATTCCTCATTGCATGGACTACCACCCCTTGGACTTTGCCGTCGAATACTGCTTTAGGCATTGGCGAAAAAATTGATTACGTGAAAGTGAAAACCTTCAACAAATACACTCACGAGCCAATCACTGTTATTTTGGCGAAAGACTTATTGGGAAAATGGTTTAATACCAAAAACGCTGAACTTAGTCTTGCTGATTACAAACAAGACGGCAAAAACATTCCTTTTGAAATAATAGCTGAATATAAAGGAAATCAATTGGAAGGCCTACGCTACGAACAATTATTACCTTATAAAAACCCTGAAGGTGGAGATGCATTTCGAGTAATTTTAGGTGACTTTGTCACCACGGAAGACGGCACCGGAATTGTTCACTTGGCGCCCTCTTATGGAGCCGACGATTTTCGAGTGACCAAAGCCAACGGCATTGGTTCTTTGCACTTGGTAGACAATCAAGGGCGTTTTACAGAAGAGGTGACTGACTTTGCTGGCATGTACGTGAAAAACGATTATTATCCTGATGGAGAAGCTCCTGAAAAGTCGGTGGATGTAGAGATTTCAATTAAATTGAAGGAAGAAAATCGCGCTTTTGATGTGCAGAAGTACGAACACAGTTACCCACATTGTTGGAGAACCGATAAACCAGTGCTTTATTTCCCTTTGGATTCTTGGTTTATCAAAACCACAGCCGTAAAAGATCAATTAATCGACAACAACAATACCATCAACTGGAAACCTGAAAGCACAGGAAAAGGACGATTTGGCAATTGGTTGGAAAACTTACAAGATTGGAACTTATCTCGTTCGCGTTATTGGGGAATCCCCATTCCTATTTGGACTTCTGAAGACCGAGAAGAGCAAATTTGCATCGGTTCTGCAGAACAACTAAAAGCAGAATGTGATAAAGCCGTTGAAAAAGGCTTCATGAGCAAAAATCCTTTAGGTGATTTTGAACCAGGTAACATGGCGGATTCGAATTACCATACCTTCGATTTTCACCGCCCTTTTGTAGATGAAATTGTTTTGGTTTCTCCAAGCGGAAAACCAATGAAAAGAGAAATGGACTTAATCGACGTTTGGTTTGATTCAGGGTCTATGCCTTATGCACAATGGCATTACCCTTTCGAAAACAAGGAACTAATTGACGAGAAAAAATTCTATCCAGCAGATTTTATCGCCGAAGGAGTCGATCAAACCCGCGGTTGGTTTTTTACTTTACATGCCATCGCAACCTTGTGTTTTGATTCTGTTGCTTACAAAAATGTGGTTTCTAATGGTTTGGTGCTCGATAAAAACGGACAAAAAATGTCCAAACGTTTAGGCAATGCGGTAGATCCATTTGAAACTTTGAAAAAATACGGTCCAGATGCTACGCGCTGGTACTTGGTAACCAATGCGCAACCTTGGGATAATTTAAAGTTTGACGAGGAAGGTATTGCTGAAGTTCAACGCAAATTCTTCGGTACACTTTACAATACCTATAACTTTTTTGCACTCTATGCCAACATCGACGGCTTTAAATTTGAAGAGCCACACGTCCCCTACGAGAAAAAGCCTGAAATCGACCGTTGGGTGCTTTCAAAATTGAATTCATTGGTAAAAGAAGTAGATGCGAGTTTTGCAGATTTTGAACCAACCAGAGCAGGGCGGGCTATTCAAGAGTTTACCACCGATCATTTGAGCAATTGGTACGTAAGACTTTGCAGGAGGCGTTTTTGGAAAGGGGAATATTCAGAAGATAAAATTTCTGCGTATCAAACTTTGTACACTTGCTTGCTAACCATCGCTAAACTTTCTGCTCCAATCGCTCCTTTCTATATGGATCGTCTTTTTAAAGATTTGAACGATATATCAGGTAAAGAAACAACTACCTCTGTTCACCTCTCCGACTTTGGCAAGCTCAAAGAAAAGTACATTGACAAAGATTTAGAAGAGCGAATGGATATTGCACAGAAATTATCGTCCATGGTTTTGGCAATTCGAAAAAAAGAATCGTTAAAAGTGCGTCAACCACTTCAAAAAATGATGGTGCCGATTTTAGATCCAAAATTTAGAAGACAATTAGAAGAAGTGGAAGCCTTGATTCTTTCAGAAGTGAATGTGAAAGAATTGGAGTATTTAGAAGAAACTTCTGGCGTTTTAGTAAAACAAATAAAGCCTGATTTTAAGAAATTGGGGCCAAAATTTGGAAAAGAAATGAAGGCTGTTGCCACTGCTATTCAGCAATTTTCTCAAGAAGAAATTGTGCAGTTAGAACGAAACGGGAAGACTGAAATTACTGTTGAGGGTAACACCCTTAGCATTGATTTAAGTGATGTGGAAATCTCTTCAAAAGACATACCGGGATGGTTGGTAGCATCTGAAGGAAAATACACCGTAGCCTTAGACATAACACTTAGTGAAGAACTTAAAGAAGAAGGAATTGCCAGAGAAATGGTGAATAAAATTCAAAACCTTAGAAAAGACGAAGGTTTTGAAGTGACAGATAAAATTATAATTTCTTTACATTCTAATCAACAAATTGAACAAGCTATCAATAATAATAAAGATTATATTTGTTCCGAAACATTGGCCCTTGAACTCAATTTTGTCGAGGACTTAAATGGAAGCAATCACAGTGTAGAAATTGACCAAAATTCAAGAGTTTACATAGCTTTGAAGGTGGTAAAAAATTAAAATAAGATGGAAGAAAAAGCAAGATATTCAGACGCAGACTTAGCAGAATTTAGAACGCTGATTAACGAAAAGTTAACAGAGGCTAAAACTGATTTGGAAGGATTGAGAAACACCCTTTCTTATAAAGATGATAATGGTACAGAAGACACTTCCCCTTCCTTTAAAATGATGGAAGATGGATCAGAAACTTTATCCAGAGAAGAAGTCTCTCAATTGGCAATCCGACAAGAAAAATTCATCACGCATTTACAAAATGCATTGACAAGAATTAGCAATAAAACCTACGGTATTTGCAGAGTGACAGGAAAGTTAATTCCTAAAGAACGCTTAAGAGCAGTGCCTCACGCAACCTTATCAATTGAAGCCAAAGAGGCTCAAGGTTAATTAATTTCAAAATTTATGAAGCTTTTTGCTTCCTCTTCCCGCCTTGCATTATTGGTAATTGGTATCGTTCTGATTTTAGATCAAGCTTCTAAAATTTGGGTAAAAACCAACATGCAACTTTCTGAAGAAATTCCAGTTTTAGGCGATTGGTTCATTATCCATTTCACCGAAAATAATGGAATGGCATTTGGGATAGAATTTGCCGGTGAATATGGCAAATTGTTTCTAACTCTTTTCCGAATTGTTGCCGTTAGCCTAATTGGAATTTATTTGTTTAGAATGCCCAAAAAAGGAGCTTCAAAAGGCCTTATGGTGAGCGGAGCTTTGATTTTTGCAGGTGCTTTAGGAAACATTATCGATAGCGTATTTTATGGCGTATTTTTCAATGATAGCTACTTTCAGTTAGCTACTTTTTTACCTGAAGAAGGCGGTTATTCCAAATTATTGTTCGGAAAAGTGGTCGACATGCTTTATTTCCCGCTTTACGAAGGATTTTTACCGCATTGGATGCCTTTTTGGGGCGGTGATTATTTTATCTTTTTTCGCCCAGTTTTCAACCTTGCAGATTCTGCTATAACCATTGGAGTAACTTCAATCTTACTCTTTCACAGAAGTTTTTTTAAGGATTAATCTATTGCTCCTGCAGCAATTGATTGGTCAAACGCAGCAATTCAATTTCAGCTGTTTTAATGGTGTATTTCAAGGCAACCAATCTTTCTTGAGCTGCAAAGGTGCTGAATTGAACTTCCCTTAATTCTAGCGCAGAAATACCACCTTGCTTAAAACTTTCCATGGAAAATTTTAAATTCCTTTCAGCTAGTTCTACATTCTTTTCTTCAAAAACTACGCGGCTTTTATTGACTTGAAAAAGCTCTAAATTATACAATAATTGTTCTTTGGTTGTAGCATATTCTTGCTCATAGCGCAACTTGCTCTGCTCTATCCGAACTTTATTTTGCTGCTCTTTTCGGTTTTTTTCATTGCCATTAAATAGTGGCATAATCACAGAAGCGCCATAAATAAATCCTGTAGCTTGGTTGAAACGCACAAATCCTGCTTCAGACTCAGATTGATTGTAGTTGTACCTGCCATCTAAGGAAACTTTTGGCAAACGATCAGCAAAACTTTCTTTTCGTTCCAAAATGGCAATGCTCCGCTGCTTTTCTATTGTATTCAAATTGGGATTGTTTTCCATTTCTTGAAGCAACTTTTCTTTTTCATAGGTAGTATTGATCACAATGCTATCATTTATTTCAAACTCACTATCCAATTCTCTTCCCAACAATCGGTTCAAAGCTAGTTTAGCTTGCTTTACTCGCACTTCTTGATCGAAAAGAGTTGAGCGAATGGCATTGGCATCCACTTCTGCTTGAAGCTGCTCCAATTCTGATGCTGCACCTATGCTGTATTTTGTTTTACTTAATTCCGTTCTAGCAGTTGCGACTTCTAATTGTTGCTCCAACAATTTATAAGTTTGAACTTCAGCTACAATGCCATAATAAGTCATCATGATTTCCGCAAGTGTATTGTTTACACTCGACTTTACTCCCAAAGCAGAAATCAGCTCTAACTCTTCCAACTTATTTTTGGTAATGAACATTTTTGTACCATCAAAAATCATCCATCTCACTTGAAGGCCTAAGTTCAAATTTGAAGACAAAGCGCCATCCTGTTGAACATCAGAACCATCTGCAAAATTCAATTCAGTATTTTCAACTGATTCACTGTAAGTTCCATCTGCATCTAAACTTGGCAAAAACCCTGCTGTACCAATTTGATTTTCCAATTCAGATATCTTCAACTCCTCTTTGGCAACTAAAATGGAATAGTTGTTCTGTAATCCAATATTCAATGCTTCTTCCAAGCTTAAAACTTGCTGAGCTTGCAAGTTGAACTGAAAGCAAAACAGGCAACAATGTATCAAAAAAATGGAACTATACTTCTTCATTTCGCTTTGATTTTTGTTTTGCAGAAATTAGAGAATACACTGAAGGAATGATGTACAAGGTTAAAATTGACCCAAAAACAAGTCCGCCGATTACTGCTAATCCCATTGAAACACGACTTTGAGATCCGGCACCCAAAGCCAAAGCAATTGGCAAAGTTCCCAAAATTGTAGAAAGTGACGTCATTAAAATTGGTCGAAAACGCGCTTCAGAAGCATCAATAATTGAATTTAAACGAGATACTCCTTCTTCCTTTTTCTGGTTCGCAAACTCTACCATTAAAATTCCATTTTTTGTTACCAATCCAATCAGCATTATCATCCCAATTTGGCTGAAAATATTGAGTGTTTCTCCAAAGGCAAACAGCGTAACCAAAGCACCTGCAAGTGCTAAAGGAACCGTAAACATTATAATTAAAGGATCCCTAAAACTTTCAAACTGTGCCGCCAAAACCAAATAGATTAAAACCAATGCCAAGAAAAACGCAAAGTAAATGGAAGAGGAGCTTTCTTGAAATTCTTTGGAAGTTCCATCAAGAGAGGTGGTGAATGTATCATCCAACACTTCTTTCGCTATTCGATCCATTTCTTTAATTCCAGTGCCAATAGTATTACCTTCTGTTAAACCTGCCGCAATTGTTGCTGAAACGTATCGATTGTAGCGGTAAAGTTGAGGAGGTGTGCTCATTTCTTCAAGACTTACTAAATTGTCTAAAGGAATCATCTGATTGTCTTTATTGCGAACGTAAATTCCTGTTAAATCTGATGGCTCGTTGCGGTACTGTCTTTCCAACTGACCAATTACTTGGTATTGTTTTCCATTCATAATAAAGAAATCAAATCGCTGTCCGCTTAATGAAAGCTGAAGTGTTTGAGCAATATCCAAAACTGTAACGCCCATTAGTATTGCTTTTTCACGATTAATTGTGACCTTCAACTCAGGCTTGTTGAATTTTAAATTTAAATCGGTGATAGCAAAAACATTGCTTTCTGCAGCAGCTGACATAAATTTTGGTAAAACCTCTTTTAACTTTTCTAAATTGGTAGTTTGCACAACATACTGAACGGGTAAGCCTCCTCTGTTATCTCCAATAGTTTGTTCTTGCGAAACAAAATCTCTCGCAGCAGGCAATTCTTTCAATTTTTCATTCAACAGGTTGGCAATTTCTTGCTGGCTTCTTTCCCGTTGATCTGCTTTGGTAATTCGCAATCGAACAAAGCCCGAATTAACAGAAGATGCCGCTCCAAATCCTGGAGATGTTACACTGATTACCCCATCCCTTTCTGGAACTTCTTTTTTGACTAAATCAACTAACTCATCCATGTAAACAGCCATAAAATCATAGGTTGAACCCTCTGGTGCTGTACTGAAAATACGCATCCCTCCCCTATCTTCCAAAGGTGCTAATTCAGAATTTAGCTGACTTCCAAAAAAGTAAATGGCTCCAAAAGAAACTAAAATGAAAAAAATTGCTACCCAAGGGCTTTTCATAAAAGCAACTAGTGAGCGCTTGTAACCTCGAGTTAAGTTTTCGTAGAATTTCTCTGTTCGAACATAAAATTTCGTTCGCTTTTTTTGCTTTTTAAGAATGTTGCCAGCTAACATTGGCGTTAAAGTCAAAGCGACAAAAGAGGAAATTACGACTGCCCCTGCGATTACAATTCCAAATTCACGAAAAAGCCTTCCGGTAACTCCTTGTAGAAAAATAACCGGCATAAAAACCGCTACCAAGGCCAAGGTTGTAGCAATTACTGCAAAGAAAATTTCAGCAACCCCTTCTTTTGCAGCTTGAAAAGAAGGCATTCCATTTTCGATTTTACTGTAGATGTTTTCCAAAACTACAATGGCATCATCTACAACTAAGCCAATTGCCAAAACAATTCCCAACAAGGTGAGCACATTGATTGAAAAGCCTGCAACATACATGATGAAAAAAGAACCAATCAAAGCAATCGGAATAACTGTAATGGGAATAATGGTTGATCGCCAATCTCTAAGGAAAATAAAGATGACTAAAATCACCATCACAAAAGCAATGTAGATGGTTTGTTCAACCTCACTTATAGAATCTCGAATAAAGTCTGTAGTATCAAAGCCAATTCCAATTTTTATGTCTGAAGGAAGGTCTTTTTTAATCAATTCCAAACGACGGTAAAACTCATCAGCTATTTCAATGTGGTTTGAGTTGGGTAATGGAACAATCGCATTTCCAACCATCGGAATTCCATCTCTTTTTAAGCTGGTTCGTTCATTTTCAGGACCAAGTGTAGCATATCCAATTTCTTGAAATCGAATTAGTTGCCCATCTTGTTCTTTAATCACCAATTGATTAAAATCTTCAACAGTTTCTAAACGACCAATTGTGCGAACGCTTAATTCAACGCTAGAACCTTCAATAGAACCACTCGGCAACTCAATGTTTTGGTTAAGCAATGCATTTCTTACATCCAAAGGAGTAATGGAAAGTGCCGCCATTTTATTAGGATCAATCCACATTCTCATGGAGTATTTCTTTTCTCCCCAAATTCTAATTTCACTGACACCAGGAATTGTTTGAAGGCGCTCTTTAAAATCACGCTCAGCAATTTCTGTCAATTCTAACAAATCGCGCTGATCAGATTGTATGTTTAGAAAAATAATGGGATTGGCATCTGCATCTGCTTTAGCCACAATGGGAGGATCCGCATCTTCTGGCAAATCTCTAACTGCCCTAGAAACTTTATCTCTAACATCATTGGCGGCATTGTCTAAATCAGAACTCAAATCAAACTCAACAGTAATCGTGCTTCGACCATCTCTGCTTACTGAGGACAAGGTTCTAATTCCTGCAATTCCGTTAATCGACTCTTCTAAAGGCTCGGTAATTTGTGTTTCAATGATGTCAGCATTGGCTCCAACATAATTAGTGGTAACTGTAATTTTAGGAGGATCAACACTTGGATACTCACGAACACCAAGATAATTAAAGCCAATTCCCCCCAATAAGAGGATGACCAAACTGAAAACAGTTGCTAAAACAGGACGGCGAATACTGATGGATGACAAACTCATTCTGCAGCTTGACTTTTAGGATTTACCCTTATATCCATTCGAATTTGCAACAATGAACCGTCTCTAATTTGTAAAAGTCCTGAGGTAACTACAGTGTCACCTTTTTGCAATCCTTCTAATATTTGAATGTGATTGGCTTTTCGAACACCAGTGACTACTTCTTGCTTCTTGGCTTTCTTATTTTCAACCAAATAAACAAATTTTCCTTCCATCTCAGGCACAATGGCTTGTGTTGGAATACTGATTGCATTTTCATAATGTTTCAATTCGCAATAAACGGTCACAAATGCACCTGATTTTAAAGTACCGTCAGTATTGGAGTATATTGCTTTTAGGTGAAATGAACGGGAATTTACATCAATTGCTGGGTCTATGGCATAAATAACAGCACGCTTCATACTGCTGTTTGAACCACTATTAAATTCAATGGTATCTCCAATTTTCACAGCTTGTAAGTATTTTTCAGGTAATGAAAATTCAATTTTTAAACTAGCTCCATCAACCAAATTGGTAAACGAAGTTCCAGCAGCCAAATAATCGCCCTGACTCACCGACCTTAAACCAATGATCCCATCAAAAGGAGCATAAACTTTTGTTTTTGCCAATTCAGCTTCAATCATTTGATAATTAGCCGAAAGCTCTTTCATGTTCGCTTCTCTTTCTTCCAATAATTCGCGACTAATTCCTTCGGCTTCAAGGAGTTTTTGAGCTCTTTCGAATTGCTTTTTTGACAAGTCTTTTCTAGCTCTAGCTTCCTCTAAATCTGCTGATAAATCGTTGTTCCTAAGTTCTAATAACAAGTTTCCTTGTTTTACTTTTTGTCCTTCTTTAAAGGAAATTTTCTTGATAATTCCACCAATATCAGCACTTAATTGAGTTGATTCATTTGCTGCTAAAGTTCCTGTAGATTGTATTTTTTCATTTAGAATTCCCTCTTCTACCACAATAACTTCTACCAAAGTAGTCGATTTCTGAACATCATTGGAAGTTTGTTTTTCTGAACTATCGCATGCTAACAAAAAGAGTAGCGCAACAAAGTAGACAGATAATTGAGTTAATTTCATAAAATTAAATAAAAAAGCAAAATTAGGCAAATAGATGTAGCTACATTTATTTGTTAAGTTAGTTTAAGAGACAATCACAGTTCTAGCTTTGTTCAATTTGATTATTCTTCCTAAGAATGTGATTCGTGAAATTATTTTCTTCCAGACATTTTTCGAATTAATTTTAAGTTAACCACAATCCTCTTTTGATTCATTAACTTCGCCTTTACAAATCATATTTTTTTATGCCAAAGCTGGTCCTAGAGTTAACAGAAGATTTTGACTTTGATTTAATAGGCATTTGCAGCCATATAAAAGATTATCGATTAGTTTGGGAATTAAATCAAGTATTGGAAATTGATCTTTGCAAGGATGCTAATTATGAAATAAAGCGAAAAGATCAATTTCAATCGCACGCTTTCTTTCATTTTTGTGATGAAGAAAACTTGGTTGATTTTTATTTAATCTCCAACAGGAGTGAGAATGGAATTCTAATCCCAGAAGAAAAAAAATGCGATTACCTTTTTTTGATTAAAGGTAATTTATCTGATGACTACAAACCCATGGTAGTTAAAAAGATTGCTGAAATTAAAAATGTACTCGCTACTTATGAAATTGAAGTTGAAGCGCTAAAATCAAAGGAAAACCTCGTTTTCTAGCTGATTTAAAAAATAAAAAACTATTAAGAGAAAATGAAAACCAATAAAAAAACAAAAATTGTTGCCACTGTAGGTCCGGCGACTTCCTCCAAAAAAATGCTTGAAAAAATCATTGACGAAGGAGTTAATGTAATCCGGATTAATTTCTCTCATGGCAAGCATGAGGATCATATAAAAGTGGTCAAATTGGTTAGAGAAATCAACCAAGAGCAGCAAATTCATACAGCCATTTTAGCCGACTTACAAGGTCCAAAAATTCGAATTGGAGAAATCGAAGGGGAAACTGTAAATGTTGAAGAAAATGACTTAATTGAATTGACCAACGAAGAATTAGTTGGCAATGCAAAGAAAGCCTATATCAGTTACCAGCAATTTGCGAAAGATGTGAAAGTGGGTGAAAAGATTTTGATTGATGATGGGAAATTAGCCCTAGAAATCATCAAAACAGATCGGAAATCTGCTGTTACTGCAAAATTTTTAAACAGCGGAATACTCTCTTCCAACAAAGGAGTTAACCTACCCGATACAAAAATTTCGCTGCCAAGTTTAACCGAAAAAGATCAAAAAGATTTAGCGCTTGCTCTCAAGTTAGATGTTGAATGGATTGGTTTGTCCTTTGTTCGCTCTGCAAAGGACATTATTGAACTAAAGGACCTCATTAAAAAAGAGGGAAATAACTCCAGAGTAATCGCTAAAATCGAAAAACCTGAAGCCATTGCTGACATTGATGAAATCATTGAAAAAACTGACGGTATTATGGTTGCCAGAGGCGATTTAGGTGTTGAAATACCGATGGAGCAAGTTCCACTCTTGCAAAAAGAAATTGTAAAAAAGTGCCTAAAAGCAGCCAAACCGGTGATTATTGCCACTCAAATGATGGAAAGCATGATCACGAACATCAGTCCAACAAGGGCTGAAGTAAACGATGTCGCCAATGCAGTACTTGATGGCGCAGATGCAGTTATGTTAAGCGCTGAAACTTCTGTAGGAAAATATCCGGTTGAAGTGATAAAAGCCATGAGCAAGATCATAGAGCAAATCGAAAAAACCGAATCAATTTACCACAGAGAATTTCCACCAGAATTGCTGAATGAAGATCGTTTTATTTCTGATTCGGTTTGTTACAATGCATGTAGGTTGTCGCATAGAGTTGATGCTGCTGCCATAGTCAGCATGACTCACTCTGGTTATACTGCTGCAAAAATTTCCAGTTTTCGACCGAAAGCAGGAATATTTGCTTTCACAGGCAACCATTCTCTTTTAAATAAATTGAGTTTGGTTTGGGGAGTAAAGGGATTTTACTACGACAAATTTGTGAGTACCGATCATACCATTGCTGACATTAAGTACTTGCTGAAAAAGAAAAACCACGTTGTCAATAAAGACCTAATTATCAACATTGCGAGTATGCCTATTAACGAAAAAGGCCAATCGAATATGTTGAAATTGAGTTATGTGGAATGATTTTGTTTTTGTAATAATTTCATTCATCAAATTGATAAAAATGATTACAAATGTTAGCCTATTGAATAGATCATTTTTGTTTTTGCTCTTACTTTTAAGTTTTTACTCTTGCTACCATTTAAAACCTGAAGCACCTGAAAGAAGTGAGTTAGACTCCCTTATGGTAGTTCCAGAATCTGAACTAAATATTCCTTTAAACTTCGAGGTATCTAATCTTCAAGAATGGATCAACAAAAAAATTGCGGGCAATTTTATCCAAAAAGGGTTTAAGGTAAATAACAAAAAAGACAGCCTCTACCTTTCAGTTGAGAAGATTGCTCCCATTCAACTTAAGTGGAAAAATGGAGTCATGTATTTTCAATTTCCCCTAAAACTTAGGGGAACTTATTTTAAAACCTTTGGAAACATCACACTGAGCAATCCCAATCCTCTGGAAACACAATTGACTTTAAAAATGAATTCTGCACTTTCAATTGATAAAAATTGGAACATCCTCTCACAATCAACACTTCAATCTATTGAATGGCACACAGAGCCTGAAATTAACGTTGGTCCTTTAAAAATTAACCTGAAAGATGCTTTAGAAGACCTTGTTTACGGTGAAGAAGATACACTCACTCAACTTTTAGATAAAACCGTTTACGATCAAATTAATTTCAAAAAAACCATTGAAAAAGTCTGGAACGATATTCAAAAACCAATTTTAGTTTCAAAAGAAAATCCCGAAATATATTTAAAAAACAGAGCGATAAGATTAGAAGGAGATTTACTTAAAAACACAGAAGATACTATCGTCTTAGACCTAAGTCTGTTTTCAAACGCCTGCATGACTTTGGATGAAAAACTATTGCCAACGGCAAATACAGACCTCTCAATTCTACAACCAAAGTCAGATGATAATGATGAATTCAAGCTTTCAATTCACGGTCAACTTCCTTATGATAAAATCAATTTGGAATTGAATGCCCTTTTGAAAGACAAGAAAATTGATGTGAAAGGCTACGAAACTACACTCAAAAAAATAGAAATCTATGGCTCTGGACAAAGTTTGGTCGTAATGATTGATGCTGTTGGCGATTTAAAAGGAAAACTCTATGCCTTGGGAGAATTGGCATATAATGCTGAAAAACAGCTTTTTTCAATAGAAAATTTTCGTTACGACATTGACACTGAAGACCAGTTGATAAAAACTGCACACCATTTTTTGAAAGATGAAATTCTAATTGAAGTGAATCAATACCTCAGCTTTGATGTGAGTCCTTATTTAGAAAATCTACCTGAACTGCTCTCAGATGCAATTGAAAAAGGCAAGTCAGGTGAAACTATCAACCTGAATATTGAAAAATTAGATGTGGTGAGTTGGAGGCATTTAATTACTGGTAGCAACTTGCAGTTTGTTGTTGATGTAACAGGAAAAGCAAGCATTGAAATTAAGCATCTAAAAAAAGGAAAAACGCTTAAAATAGCATCTTAAGTTCAACTTATACAATTGGGAGTGACATATTGCAAAAAAATTAACCCCTCTTTTAAAAGAATTTAGAAGAACATAGAAAAGAGAGAAGAAACTAGAAATGTGAAACATTTTTTTCATCTTTTACCCTTCATCTTTTTCTTAAAAAAAATCTAAGGTCTAAAGTCTAATTTACAGATTAGTAATTTAAAAACGTTTGTGCTAAATTTCATTTTAACTTTTCCCAGCTATTTCGAATTACTTGAATATAACTAATTTGGCCTTTCTAAAATTTACATCACATGAAAATTAACATTCCCTTATTAAAAGAAATTTGTGAAATTGCTGGAGCTCCAGGATACGAGCAACGTATTAGAGAATTGGTGATTCGAGAAATCACCCCCTTGGTTGACGAAGTAAAAGTTAACAACATGGGGAATGTTTATGCCATCAAAAAAGGAAAGGAAAAAAAGCGCGTGATGGTGGGAGCTCACATGGATGAAATTGGGTTTATTGTTACGCATATTGATGATCAGGGATTTGTTCGCTTTCACACCTTGGGTGGTTTTGATCCCAAAACACTTACTGCACAACGAGTAATTATTCATGGAAAAGAAGATTTGATTGGTGTTATGGGCAGCAAACCCATTCATGTGATGACACAAGAAGAGAAAAATAAAAATCCTAAAACAACTGATTATTTCATCGACTTAGGTCGCTCGAAAAAAGAGGTTGAAAAATACATTAGCGTTGGAGATCCAATTACCAGAAAAAGTGAATTGATTGAAATGTGAGATTGTGTGAATTGCAAATCAATCGACAACCGTGTTTCAGTTTTCATATTGATTGAAAGCCTAAAGCAATTAAAAGGAAAAGAAGTTCCTTATGACATCTACGGCGTTTTTACTGTTCAAGAAGAAGTAGGCCTTCGCGGAGCTAATGTTTCTTCACTCGATATTCAACCTGATTTTGGATTTGGATTAGATACTACAATCGCCTATGATTTGCCTGGAGCTCAAGCCCATGAACAAATCACTAAATTGGGAAAAGGAACAGCCATAAAAATTATGGATGCCTCTACTCTCTGCGATTACAGAATGATTGCTTACATGAAAAAAGTAGCTGATGCAAAAAAAATTCCTTGGCAACCCGAAATTTTACCTGCCGGTGGAACAGATACAGCAGGAATTCAGCGAATGAATTCAGGTGGAGCAATTTCTGGAGCCATATCAATTCCTACGAGACATTTGCACCAAGTAATAGAAATGGCGCATAAATCAGACATACAGAATTCAATCGATTTGTTAAGTGCTTGCTTACAAGAACTCGACACTTACAATTGGAAGTTTTAAATAGCAAATCATTGTTATCCAATAAAAACAATATATTAATCTAATATTACAAAATTCTGTGATTTAATTGCTTGATTTTAAATTATTTTTTTAAAATCAAACTATTTCAATTGGCCTATTTAAATCAATGGGGGG
>TARA_R110002096_G_scaffold105923_1_pt1 | contig 15283 bp, 17 predicted proteins | sample TARA_R110002096 | Tara Oceans TARA_R110002096 (sample SAMEA4397295) | marine metagenome | biome: Polar Biome; feature: [DCM] deep chlorophyll maximum layer (ENVO:01000326); material: water (ENVO:00002006), including particulate matter (ENVO:01000060) such as... | depth 35 m | reverse complement strand
GGCGCACCCTCTTTCTGGAGCAGAACCCCGCCGCGATCGACGCGGGCGTCTTTCACAACGACGTCATTTCCGTGGCCCACGAGCATCTCCTGCTCTACCACGAGGACGCCTTTGCCGCCGGTGAAGACGCCGTCGACCAGATCCGGAACGCGTTCCCGGCCCTCGTCACCGTCCGGGTGTCGCGCGACGAACTCAGTGTGGAGGAAGCCGTGCAGACTTACCTCTTTAACAGCCTGCTTCTCAGCCTGCCGGACCGGGAAGGCGAATTCGCCCTGTTCCTTCCCGAGGAATGCCGCAACCACGACCGGGCCCGCGACTGCGTCGAGCGAATCCTCGCCGGAACCAATCCGGTGAGCGAGGTGCATTACGTTCCGCTGCGCGAAAGCATGAAGAACGGGGGCGGGCCGGCCTGTCTCCGGCTTCGGGTCGCACTTGACGACCAGGCCCTGGCGGGAATGCACGCCGGGATCCGCTACACCCCGGAACTGGATGGCGAACTGCGGCGTTGGGTGGAAACCCACTATCGCGAGGAGCTTCGTTTCAACGATCTCGTCGATCCCCAACTGATCGAAGAATCCAATGTCGCACTGGACCTTTTGACGCAAATCCTTGAGCTGGGCGCGATCTATGAATTTCAGCGAATCTCGGCTTCGGAAGGCAAGGAACCAAGTTAGCCTGAACTATCGGGCAATCATAAGGGATTGCGTTTCGCTGAGTCGACTACGACATCGCGATGTTTTCCCAAGAACGTTTGATTCTGTTGAAGCCGTCAGCCGCGCTGGCCGCTGATGTAGGCTTTCGTCAAATCGTGTTGCGGATCTTCGAAGACTTCGCGGGTTGTGCCGCTTTCCACCAGTCGCCCCGCATCATCCTGGACCCACATGACAGCGACGTGGTCCGCAATGCGGCGGGCTTGGGCCAGATTATGCGTTACCATCCCGATGGTGTAGCTGCCGCGAAGCCGGGCAATCAGGTCTTCGACCATTCCGCTGGAAAGCGGGTCCAGCGCACTACACGGCTCGTCGAGGAGCAGAATCTCCGGACTGAGAGCAAGGGAGCGGGCAATGCAGAGTCGCTGCTGCTGCCCTCCGGAAAGCGCGGTCGCCGGGCTGTCGAGCCGGTCTTTGACCTCGTTCCAGAGACCGACCTCCTGAAGGCACTTTTCGATGATGGTTTCGCGTTCCGCCGCGGGTTTGACGCCGTGTTCCTTGAGCGGGAATTCCAGGTTCCGGCGAATCGAATAGGGAAACGGGTTCGGTTTCTGAAAGATGAGACCAATGCGACGGCGCAGTTGAACCACATCGGTGTCTCCATTCGCCACGTTTGTTCCCGCGAACAGAATGGAGCCCTGAACGTGGCAATTGGGGATGAGATCGGTCAAGCGATTGAGGCTTTGCAGGAGGCTGGATTTCCCACATCCGGACGGGCCAACCAGAGCCAGGATCTGCCCGGGATGAAGGCCCAGGGAGACCTCGCGGAAGGCTGTCTTTACTCCATAGCGGAGCGACAGTTTCTCAGTCGACAGAATCGGCGAATTGGAAAGGGTTGGGTGCGCGGAACTCATGTGCGGATGATGCGGCGGTGAAGCCAACGGTTGGCAATCCAGGAAGCGCTGCCATTGATGATCAGCAAGAAAATAAGGAGGACCAGGGCCGAGCCGTAGGCGTTCTGGTTGCCGCCGGAAATGTTCATTGCCAGGTCGAAAATGTGGACGGTGAGCGATCGCCCGGAATCGAGAAGGGACTCCGGCATGCGGTCCACGTAACCACTGGTGAAGAGCAGCGCGGCGGTCTCGGCAATGGCGCGACCAAGCCCGAGAATGAACCCGGCAAGCAGTCCGGGAATGGCGGCGGGCAACAACAGGTGAATCAGGGAACTGGTTTTCGAAATCCCCAGTGATGCGGCGGCCGCCCGGTATTCCTGCGGAACGGAACTGAGCCCCATCTCGGAGGTGCGAATCAGGATCGGCAACACCATACAGGCAAGGGTGAGCCCACCCGCCAGAATGGAGTAGCCCATGCCGAGAACCTGGCAAAAGAAGACGGTTCCGAAGAGACCAAAGACGATCGAAGGAATTCCCGCGAGAACGTCGAGGCTCAACCGCACCAACCGCCCATACCATTGTGATTCCGGGGTGAACTCCGCCAGCAATATCGCGCTACCCAGTCCGATGGGAAGCGATACGGCCATGCAGACGATGAGGATCAGCAGGGTCGAAACCAGGATGGGGCCAATTCCGCCGGAACGACCCTGGTTTGAGGGGGCGGCCGTGAGGAATTCCCAGGAAAGGGCGGGAAGCCCGTGTCGGACAATGCTGGTAATGAGCCAGAAAAAGACCGCCATGACCAACGACGCCATGAGCCACATGACCCCGGCGGCGACGCGATCCTGCCAATTGGAAGTCTGACGCAACGTGAGATCAGTCATAAATCCTCCCTTTGCTGATCCACTCTGCCGCAGCCACCAACGCGATGATGATAAGGAGAAGAAGGAAGCCGGTCACAAACAAGGCCGACCGATGATCGCCGAGCGCATACGCCATTTCCAGGGCGATGTTTGCGGTTAGGGTGCGGGCGGGCTCAAAGAAGCTGCTCGGGATCTTGGGAATATTGCCGGCGACCATGAGAACGGCCAGCGTCTCGCCAATCGCGCGTCCGCTTTGCAGGATGACTCCGGTGAAGAGTCCGGAACGCGCCGCCGGAAGAATGACTCCGCGAATCGTGGCCCAGTGCGTGAGGCCGAGCGAGGCCGCGGCCCGCTGAAAATCGACCGGCACATTGGCCAACGCGGCATCCGCCATCAGCGCGATGGTCGGCAGAATCATGAGGGCAAGAATGAGCGTCGCGGCGAGGACGCTCTGCCCCGGTGGTTGGATTTGATTGATGATCGGCACGAGCACGACGAGCCCCCAGAATCCGAAGACGACCGACGGAATTCCGGCGAGGAGCTCGAGGATTCGCCGGTAGATTCGGGCGATGAACGGCGGCGCATAGTAGTGGCAGAAGACTGCGGCGGCGATTCCAAACGGAGTCGCGAGAAGCACCGATCCCGTCATGATGATGAGGGTGCCGGCCAGCATGGGAACGAGGTTGAACGTTCCCTGCGCAGCAAATTCGTCAGGATGCCAGGATGGATCGGTGAAAAAACGGGAGACGCCGACGTGTCGCAACGCGGGGAGGCTTTCGCCGACAATGAAGACCGCAACCAACAGCGTGATCGCGCCGGCGACAAAGGCGCAGATCCGCAGGCTCCAAACGAGAAACCAGTCCTTACTGTACCGGGACATAAGATTGTTGCTTCACCAAATCATGAACCTCGGAGGAACGCGCAAACTCGATGAAGGCGGCAATGTGAGGTGCGGGCTCAGGCGCCGTGACCAGAAGGAGCGGACGCCCCAACGGGAACTGACCCGACGCGACCGTTTCGCTGGAAGCCGCGACCCCACGAAGCGGAAGCAATTTGATGGGAACGCCATTTTCGATATCAAACTCCGAAGCGCCAATCGACAGGTAGGTGATCGCATTCGGATCCCCGGCCACCGTCTTGATGGCGTGCTGGTTTTCGCCGGAAATGAGATCCACCTGGAAGTCCGCCCGCTTCAGGTCGTAGAATTCCATGATCAATTCCAGTTCTGAGCGGCCATCGGCGCGATTGGCAGAGGTAATTTCGCCAGCCACGCCTCCGACTTCCTCCCAATCGTTGAGGGTTCCGGTAAAGATCCCCAGAATCTGCTCGTCGGAGAGTTCCTCGACCGGATTGGATGCATGGATGATGAAGCCGACGCCGTCTCGCGCGAGTAGGTGGGTAACGCGGCCATCGATTTCGGATTCCTTGAGCGCGCGTGATGACATGCCAATGTCGGCGAGTCCCTTCACCGGATCATTGATGCCGCGCGACGAGCCGCCTGTCTGGACGTCAATCCGAATCCCGGGATGCTCCGACTCGTAGCGTTTGGCGATTTCCGCGACGAGTGGGGCGATGGTTGAAGAGCCGGTGACGGTGATCTTCTGCCGTACAGACTCTTCGCAACCAACGAGAGTGAGGGTGGCGAGAAAAAGGAGTTGGGCGTGCCGGGAAAAACGCATTGGTTCTTGTGTAGATGACAGTTGCGCGAGTTGGCAACTGTTTTGTTGCGCGAGGTGGCAACTATCCACTTCGAGATTGCGTAATTGGCGTCGTGGATCGTGAGAACTTACGACGCAAGCAAAGTTGGCGACTACCCTCCCGAGAACACGTTGACAAGCTTCGGTCCTCCAACCCAGGCGAAGAAGATGAGAATGGTGACGAGGGTTGCCGCAGTCCACCAACGGTTCCGAAATTGGGCTCCGACCCAGGATCCGTTGCCATTGAGGATGAGCAGGGCAAGGGCGACCATCGGCATGACCAACGCGCCAAAGACGGAATTGACCTTTTGCACGAACTGAAAATCGTAGCCCAGTCCCAACATCGGAACGATCGCCAACGCCACCAGGTAAACGCGGTAAACCTGGCCGTTGGTGTCGACGTGATAGGGTTCAAACGTTTTCGGATCGAGCCGTTTGCTGCGAAAGAGGTGCCAGAAATCGGCAAACAGATAGGGAACCGCCTGCCAGACGCCGAGTAGGCTGCTGAAGACCGCGGCCCAGGCTCCACCCAGAAAAATCATCCGCGCTGGACCGCCCATTCGTTCCCCGAGACGATCGGCGAGATCGACGATCAGCGTCGCGCCCTTGCCGCTCAACACCGTTCCGCTCGCGATAATGACCATCGCAATCCCGAAGAGCGCCATGAGCGAATAGCTGATTCCCAAATCGACTCGGCAGGTTTTCAGATCTTCAAAACTGGTTCGGTTTTCCTCGCGGATCCAGTAGCCATAGCAGAGAACGGTCAACGTTCCGCCGATGCCGCCCATCAAGGCCAGCGTCCAGGCAACGCCTCCTTCCTGATCCGGAACTTTGGGGACCAGAAGCCCCTGCATCACCGCTCCCCAATCCGCGCCAATCAGGGCGCCGGTTATAAGGACGACCGCAATCATCACCGACACGAGGACGGCCATGGTGCGTTCCAGAAATCGGAAACTCCCGACCCAGACCAGAGCCAGCCCTGCCAGTGAATGAATGATTCCGAAGACGGTCTTGGCCCGGGCCGGATCCTCGAAGACGGGAAACAGCGCATGGGCGGCAACCCCGCAGGCGCTGATGAGGGAGGTGCCGACGCCGAACGACCAGACCAACAGATAAATGAGGAATCCCCACTGAACGGCCCGGCCCAGTCGAAGCACCGTGCCTTCGAGCAGGGTGGTTCCCGTCGCCAATTGCCAGCGTGTCAGGCCTTCGGTGATGACGAACTTGAAGAAGGCCCCCACGATGACGGCCCAAAGTACCGCGACCCCCAGCTTCATTCCGGCGAAGGCTCCGCCCGCCAAATCTCCTGCGCCGACACCGGTTGCCGCCAGCATCAAACCGGGACCGAGAACGAGAATCAGGCTTCGACGTCGGGAGGGATCGCTCATGAATGACGATAGTCTTGGGGAAGGAAGCCAGGGCGACAAGGAAAAGCGGAGTCCGCGTGATCGCCAAAAGCGGTCGGAGTCGTCGAACGGAAGCGGGATTGGCAACAAATCCCGAGCAAATATTGGGGTCCCGAGGTTTTAGGCTTGCTTTGTTGGGAAGGTTTTCTAAAAAGTTTGGGATGAATAGGAGGTATTCCCGCAGGATATTCAGGGTTTTGGCCGTGTTGTTGGCTGGAGCGACGTTGAGTTGTCAGAAGGAGGACGCGTCGGAAGATGCGTCCGCAAAGGCAGAGCCGGTCATCGAGGTCAATTCGTTGGCGGCGGTTTCGGATCCCCCGCCCGAGGTTGCGAACTCAAAGAACACAACGGTTCCCGTCATCAATGTGAATGAGGCTACCGCAACGGAGTTGGAGGGACTTCCGAAAATCGGCGGTGTTCTCGCCACGCGCATTATCGAGGGTAGGCCGTATGGGGCGGTGGAGGATCTTCTCGAAGTGCAAGGTTTGGGAGCTGGGACCCTCGAGGAAATTCGGGAGTTGATTTCGGTGGAATAGATCACCCTCCAATTCGAAAAATGAAACTGATGCGAGCAAGAATGAGGTTGGAGATCGTAGCCCTGTTGGCCCTGGGAGTTGTGACCCTCTCCGCGGCCGATCAACCGGCGAAAAACGAACCGACGGCGGCGGAGACCGAGCAACAAGCGGAAATCGCGGAAGCCACAAAACTAACTCAAAAGCTGAGTTCCTACAAGAAGGGCAAACTGACCCGATTAGTGAAGAGTGGCACCAAAGAGGATCTCATGAATTTACCCCGAATTGGCGAGGCCACGGCCGATCGGATCATCTCGGCCCGGCCCTTTGATTCCTCGGCGCATTTGGTGACGGTGAAGGGAATTGGGTTAAAAACGTTCGCGAAAATCGTCGATTTTGTCGACAAAGGTGACAGAACTGTCACCCCCAAAAAGAAAACGCCCGGCTAGTTTCAATCTTCTTGCTCGCAGGATGACCCGGGGTATTTGTTGGTGCGTGTCGACGACTTCAACAGACGATTGGATCCATCTTCTCAAGGCCCTGGCGGATGATACCCGACTGCGGATTGTGAAGCTCCTGCTGGATGACTCGATGCGCGTTGGCGAGATCTCGGAATCCCTCAACGTTTCGACCTACAATGTCTCGAAACATCTGCGCGTGCTGCGCGAGGCCGAGCTGATTGTCATGGAAAAAGCCGGGAAAGCGAAGGTATGCGCGTTGGCCGAAGAATTTCGCCAGAAACTGGAGGAAAACGAAAACATCCTCAATTTGGGATGTTGCACGTTCAACTTCGACCAACTGCCGGCCGCCGGTTGAAAAGAGAGGGAGGTTGATTTGAGCGACGATTCTTTCGTTTGCCTCGATTGACCGAATCGTGTCTCATGGGCCCGTGCTTTTGGCCTACCATCTTCACAATCTCGATCCCATCATTGTCCAATTTTCGGAGGGCTTTGCCATCCGTTGGTATGGGCTCGCCTACGTGCTGGGATTCGTCGCGGCGTATCTCCTCATGACCTGGCTCGCGAAACGCGACTATGGTCAGTTGAAACCCGATGAAACGAGCGACTTCATCACCCTCGCCGCCTTGCTCGGGGTCATGCTCGGCGGCCGCCTGGGCTATGTATTGCTCTACGCCCTGCCCGAAGGCCAGCTCCAGGAAGATCCCCTGATGTTCATCAAGATCTGGAAAGGCGGCATGGCCAGCCACGGCGGCATTTTGGGCCTCGTCGCTTTCACCTTCTTTTACGCCCGCCATAAGAAATACAATTGGGCCGGGGTCGGGGACAACCTGGTTTCCGTCGCACCGCTCGGCATCTTTTTCGGGCGAATGGCCAACTTCATCAACGGCGAACTCTACGGAAAACCCGCTCCGCAGTTCAAATGGGCGTGGCAATTTCCCAACGAAATGCGCGACTTTCCCTACAGCATCGGGCAAGCGGTGTTGGACAAACTTCCGGACTACAAAGCCTACTTTCCCAATGGCCAGGTCGACCTGTATGGCAGCTTCCATGCGATTCAGGCGGCGATTGGTTCCGATCCCGCCGTCGAGCACGTCCTGCGCGAAACGCTCAACCCTCGCTATCCTTCGCAAATTTATCAGGGCCTGATGGAAGGGCTCCTCCTCTTCGTCATTCTCTTTCTGGTGCGCATCCGCTTCAAGAAACTGCCCTACGGCATCCTCACCGGCCTCTTTTTCATCAACTACGCCATCTTCCGCATCATCGGCGAAGTCTTTCGCCACGCCGATTCCGGACACCTTGCCGGCATCTCCAAAGGGCAATTTTACTCCCTCTTCTTCATCGGGATCGGCATCGCCTTTCTCTACTACGGGTTCACTCGGGGCAAACGCGCCATTGAGATGAAGAATCCCGGGTTGTTCTGAATCCTGGAGAAACCCGCCACCTGATTCCGGTCGGGACAAACCGTTCCAACGAGGTTGACTTTCCGGGTCCGTTCGGCCCAGAATTCTGCTTCGAACCTATCGTGGGCGAAGTTCGTTTCCGCAGGTGGCGTTCGCGTTGATCGAAAACTGAAAGACCAGATTAATGGCAGATTCGCAGGAACCCAGGCCAACATCCGCCTCCATCCAAAAGCGCCACTACCGCGCATTTATCAGCTACTCCCACCTGGACAACCGCGTCCGCCGCGAAGGCGACCAGTCCCAATCGCCGCTTCCGCCGAAACGCATCGAATGGGGCAACTGGCTCCACAAGGAACTGGAGGGCTGCACTGTCCCGGCTGGCAAGTTCCAGTCTTGAATCCCAACGGGATTCCGCACGTCGAGCCCAGGGTTGGCGCAGCCTACCCTGGGTCAGCAACCGCCAAAGGAACCAATCCTGAAAGGATTGCGAAATCGTCCCCAACCCTCCAAAATTGATGGGCCATGCCGCAATCCCTCGCCAAAGTCTACCTTCACACCATCTTTTCGACCAGGGACAGATTCCCATTCTTCGCGTCCGCCGAGCACCAACGGGAAGTGGCGGCCTATCTCGCAAGTGTGACGGCCAATCTCGATTGTCCAGCCATCAAAATTGGCGGTGTTGCCGATCATGTCCATTTGCTGACGGAATTGCAACGCACGATTTCTATCGCGGAATTCGTCAAGGAAACCAAGCGCGTATCGAGTCTTTGGCTGAAGGATCGGGGTGATGAGTGGTCGCAGTTTCATTGGCAATCCGGCTACGGTGTTTTTTCCGTATCGGAATCCAACGTTCCCCGGGTGAAACAATACGTCGCCAACCAGGCCGAACAGCATCGGAATCAATCGTTTCAGGATGAATTTCGGGCATTTCTGGAGAAACACGGGGTCGAATACGATGAACGATACGTTTGGGATTGAACGGTTTCGCAATCCTTTCAGGATTGATTCGGTTGGCTTCCGGGACCCCAGGGTAGGCTGCGCCAACCCTGGGCTCGACGTGCGAAATCCCGTTGGGATTTTCTGCATTTCCAGTCTCGCTACCTGCGCGACACCCGACTGTGACTGCTGCTTCACTCTGCTGCCAGGCAAGGACGATGGCCTGCGGAGGTTGGCGATTCGCCACCGGATGGCCGGAATCCCGGTTGCGACCCCGAATCCGGCCTACTTCTGGGCGGAATTTCGGCGATTCATCCACCAGGCGTCCAGGAGAATTCCGAGGGGGCCAAGAAGGGCGAAAGAGCAAGGGCGGGAGGCGGAGGCGGCTTGGCTGGCGAAGCTGGGTGGTGCGGAGACCGAATGATCGTTTCCCAATTTGGCTGAGGAACTCGCTACGAGGATTGGGCGGTTGAAATCCTTGCAATACCCAGTACCATGAACCCATGGAAGTCACCATCCCCGCGGGATTTGAGTCCTTTGTTGGCGAACAGGTCGCTTCCGGAGCCTTCGATTCACCGGGTGCCCTGGTCGCGGCCAGTCTGAAGGTCTTTCAGTCACAGCTCCACCCATTGGCTACCGCTGAAGCCCAGACCAGCATCATGGAAAGCTACCGTCAGGCTAAAGCGGGTGAATTCTCCAATCGTTCTTTGGACGACATCAAGCGCGAGGCTCGTGCCAAGTTCGAGGCTGAGCAGCGCGAGAGCGCCTAGCAGCTCAACCCGCACGGGGCAGTTTCAACGCACCAAGGAAGCCGATCTACGCTTGGAGGAAATCTGGCTTTACATTGCCCGAACTTGGGGACCGGAACAGGCGGACACCTATCAAGACAACTTGGAGGCCGCCTTCCAGCGAATCGCTGACGGAAATGCCGCGACTCATCCCTGCACACGGTTTTTCGCAGCCGCTCCGGCAGAAATTCGTTACCAATCACGTCGAGCGTCACTATGTGATCTTAGCTCCAACGGAGAACCAATCGGACAGCATCGACATCCTTTCGATCGTTCACGAAACGAGCAAGGATCAATTGGCTGGATTCCTGGAAGATCGGGTTGATTGACGCCCTCCTAACTAACCCGCTCTGCCCCGAAACTTGGTTGCCTCAACGGCTTCAAATCCCGCAAGTCGTGCATCCCTCCGATTGCGAGGAGCATTTGAAGGCGTTGGGGCCGATTGCCTGGAAATGCTGGCACTCGACGCACTGGGCCGGTGTCGGAAGGCGACGGGGCAGGCAGCGTGGCTTTTGGGTTTTGAACCTTGAAGGACATGGGGATCATGAAGGCGAAGGCAGCGAATTTCGTCGTAACTCTTCAAGGTCGAAATCATGCCGAAGCTTCCCAAGTTTGAATTCTCTCCTCCCACTGCTACGGTAATCTTCATGGATTTGCTCCTCACTCCTGATCTCGACGAATTCGTCAGCGAACAAGCACGCCGGCACGGATTCTCCACGGGCTCGGATTTCGTCGTCCAACTCATTGCCAATCACAAGGAGCGCGAATCTCATGGCTGGGATTGGCTTTACGAGCAACTCCGCCCAGGAATTGAGGCCGACGAATCACAGTTTCACCCGGAAACCGCCGAGGATGTGATTCGGCGGGGGAAAGCCCGGATGAGCAGCGGAAACGGCTGAATACAAGGTCTCTCATCAAGCCCAGATTCGGGAGGACGAAATCTGGGATTACACCGTTGCGAAGTGGGGCACCGACCAGGCGGTCGACTACATCACCGGCCTTCACAGCCATTTCGCTCGACTGGCGGATGAGACATTGCCCTGGAAGCAGTTGCCGCCGGAGCACATGGCAGGCGATGAGGTCTTTCTTTCTCGCTATGAAAAGCACTACGTCATCTTCAAAAGGATTTCCACCGGCATCGGGATCATCACCGTTCTCCATCACGCGATGAAATTCTCCGAGCGACTGGCGGAAGACTTGCGCAATCTGGAGGAATGAGGACCGCGGTGCAGCCGCTAATTGATTCCGAAGCTCTTTCGAGCCCCGCCGCGACACCGCGTTCGCGGATTCGTCAAGGCTTCCCGGGTCCCATCCCTCGTTGAACTGCAAACCGATCCTTCGCGGCCCTGCCACACGTTTGGATTTCGATTAGATCTTTCGGGAGGTCTACTCTAAGTTGTTCTTCAACCCTATTGAAAACGATGTATTCCCCTACCGCCGGCGTCGATCTGCGCGAAGAAATTCTGGAGCTCAAGAAAGAGCGGAATGCCATTATTCTGGCTCACAATTACCAAATTCCGGAGATCCAGGATCTCGCCGACTTTGTGGGGGATTCGCTGGGGCTTTCGTTCAAGGCCAAGGAAGCGGATCAGGAGGTGATCGCGTTTTGTGGCGTTCACTTCATGGCGGAGACGGCCAAGATCATTAATCCGCAGAAAACGGTGGTGTTGCCGGATCGCGACGCGGGATGCTCGTTGGAGCAAAGTTGCCCGGCCCAGAAGCTGGAGCAGTTCCTTTTCGAACAGGCGAAGAAGAATTATTACGTGATCAGCTACATCAACAGCAGCGCAGGCGTGAAGGCGCTGAGCGACGTGATCTGCACGAGTGGCAACGCGATTCAGATTGTTCAGAATGTTCCTGAGGACCGCAACATTCTCTTTGTTCCCGACGAGAATCTCGGGAACTGGGTTCAATCCAAGACCGGCCGGAAGATGGACATGTGGCGGGGTGCCTGTTACGTCCACATCGAGTTCACCCGCGACAGCATCGCCAGGATCAAGGACCAGTATCCCGACGCCAAAGTCGTTGCGCACCCGGAATGCACCATGGCGGTTCGCCTGCTGGCTGACGAAGTGTGCTCGACCGAAAAAATGGTTCACTTCTGTCAGAAGACGGATTCCAAGAATCTCATCATCGTGACCGAGAGCGGGATGCTGCACCGGTTGAAGCAGGAGTGTCCGGACAAGAATTTTATTCCCGGCCCGACCGACAACTGCGCCTGCAGCGACTGCCGCTACATGAAGATGAACACGCTGGAAAAACTTCACGCGTGCCTTCGCGACCTGAGCCCCGCAATCGAGATGGAAGAGGAATTGCGGAAACGCGCCGAAGCGCCGATTTTGCGGATGTTGGAGTGGAGCAAGTAGGTCTTTCTATTGCCCGGGAGGAGTTCCCGAATTTGCAAACTCAATGAAGAGGTAGAAACTCCACTTTGTTTGCGAAATCTTCGGTCGAACCGCAGTGAGCCAACAGCTCCAGATCCTCAATAGCCTTTCCAATGGTGATGTTTAATTGATGACAGTAGATAACTCCACTGAAGGAATTTCCACCTTCAAGCCACCGGTGAGCGATCGCAAAAGATCATCGTCTTGCGTCACCAACACGTGGTTGAGTTCGGTTGCTCGTTGCAGCAATTCTTCGTCGGGTAGCTGATGGGCACTATCTTCAAAGGCCGTCAGCACGTTGACTCCTCGCACCCGAAGTCCTCGAGTAATTGAGGCCGGGATGTGCTGGTCCATCATCAAACTGATCGCCATCTGTCCGGGAAGCAGCTAAGCGGCGGTGTGTGGCCTAATAAGCTCGCCAGAATCCCTCAATCGGTCGGCGATTTGGTGATGTCTGGCTTCGAGAGCAAGGCCGCGTGCATTGGCCGCACCGATTTCAAGATGCTCCGTGACAGCTTCGCGGTGATCCGAAAGCCAGCCGAGAACAGAGTAGACTTCTCCGAGTGTTAGATGAGGAAAGTTGACAACAAGTTCTTCGGCACTCCAGCCATGAGCGACATGATTTGCAATCAGATGAATGGCTTTGAACTGAAGTCGCTCGATTACAGGCAAGCCATCCTCTTGACGAAACGTCAGGTGAGGATAGTTGGTAGTGGTTGCAATCATCTTATTCATCATACTATGATCAGTCCGTCATGGCAACTGCTACCAATCTTTCCGATTGCCCCTAGAGGGGCCGATTGATTCCCAGAATCGCGGTCGGCTCGCCATCGCCGACTTCGTCGATCGCGTAGTAGATCACGTTGGCGCGGGCTTGGCTGCCGTCTGAGCGGAAGTAGTCGACTTCGCCGCCCCATTCGCCCTGCTCGGTGAGGCTGTCAGCGATCACGTTGTTGAAGGCGGGACGGTCGTTGGGGCTGAACAACGTCGCAAGGCCGTGACCGATGATCTCCTCGGTGCGATAGCCGAACATTCGTTCCGCCGCCGGATTCCATTCGGTAATTTTGCCGGCGAGGTTCGTGATGATGACGGCGTCCTGGCTGAGGCCAAAAGTAAGTGCCAGTCTTCGCAGCTCGTTGTTGGAATCGCGAGAATCGGTGTTGACCTGAATCACCGCAACCACGTGATCGGTTCCGCAACGTGCCAAACGCGCGGTCAGGGCTTTGGAACTTCCATCGGCGAACGGTTGGACAAATTCCTGAACCACGATCCCGTCCTGCCCAATGGCCTGCTGCAGGAGCCTGCTTTCATGTTCGGCGAGAGCGGGTGCGATTTCGGAGAGACGCTTCCCAATGCCCTGGGCCGCATCGTTCAGCAACATGCCGCTGGCGGCCGGGATGACGTCGATGACGCGGCCGGTCGAATCGAGCAGCAGGATTAAATCCGGGATGGCCTGGAAGAGTGCCCGATTCTGTTGCTCGGCCAATTGGAAGTTGGAAGTCGCTTCGCGCTCGGCCGTGACGTCCTGAATAAAGTAAGCCGTGTAGAGCAGCCGCTCATTTCCATCGTAGACTCGCGAGATGGTGGTGCGGGCGATCAGCTGGGATTGATCCTGGCGGACAAGTCGAATCTCGAGTGTCACGGGACGTCGCGACGCTTCCGCCGGATCGAGCTTTTGCAGCGCCAACCCAATTTGCGGGCGGTCGGAATGTTCGACCCAATCCTGCATCCCGCTGCGCCGCAGATCGGACCGGGAAGCACCAATGATTGATTCGAAAATCGGGTTTGCGTCAAAAATCGCCCCGGTCGTGTCTTCCAGAACAATTCCCACGCCGGCGTCTTGAAACAACGCGCGGAATTTCGCTTCGCTCGACCGCAGAGCTTCCTCGCCGCGTCGTCGCTCCGTGACGTCGAAAAGGGTCAACATCAATCCGCCGTCGGACGTCGGCCGCGGGCGAAACTCGATTTCGCGCATCACGCCATCGCGGGTTCTCAGGCTTAAGATTTTGGTAACCTGTTGCTGCCAGACGCTCGTGCGCCACTCCTCCAGCAAAGTGTGGCTGTGATTGGGATTGGGTGCCGCCTGACGAATCCAGTCTTCAATGTCGTCAAACGTCTCCACATCGTAACCGAGCAGATGGCGGTGTTCCGGATTCGCGTAAAGTGTGTTGCGCTGAGGATCGAGGAGAACGATCCCGAACGAAATCTGCTCCAGAATCGCCGAGGGTTCAGTCGCATAATAGGACGCGGCGCCCGACAGGCTTTGCCGGCCTTTGCGCGCTTTGTCGATGTCGCCGAGCAGGGCGGAACCATCGCCAATTGGAATGCCAAGGCAGACGACGCCGGAAACGCGGCCCGTGCCATCATAACGAGGGGAGTTCGTCCACGCCATCGTTGTCTCGCCGCCCGAGCTGAGATTCACCTCGGTGACGAACGTCGGTGGAAACGCGAAGTATTCGTTCTCGCGGGTTTCCTTCGCCGCAGCCAGATAGCTCAGCTTGACGTCGTCGCGTTGATGGTTGCTGACAAAAATGTCCCAGAATCGCTCCCCCTTCAGCGTGGTCACCGTGTTGGAGGCGAATCCCAGGCACGCCTCGCTCGCACCTTCAATGGTGCCTTCCATATTCAGGCTGATGACCGGCGTTACCTTGCCCTTGAGCAGGGAATGTCCAACCAACTCAAGTTCCGAAGGGGAATTGGTGGAGGGATTTTGATTGACCGCTTCACAGCTGATCGTGATGCCCTGAATCTCGCGCGAGGAATTCGTCCACGGCTGCACCTCCCAGCGCACCCAATCCTGGGTTCCGTCCGCATGCACGAAGATATCCGGCTGACTTCGATCCGGCATCCCCTCCAGGGCACGGTTGTAAATGTGCGACCAGTTTTCGCCAAGTTGGGGAAACACCTCCAGGTGCTTCCGTCCGATCACCTCCACGTTCTCCAATCGGAAATCGCGGAGCCACCTTCGGTTCACCACCAGGTATCGCAGATCCAGATCCAGCATCGCCAAAGCGACGGGCGCGTTGTCGACCAACGCTTGAAACTGCTCGGTCGGCGACATCAACCCCGTGTTGCGCATCGCGGGCCGCGGCTTGGTTCGCTCTGCAACCGGACCGGTTGGCGGGGTAATCGGTTTGACCGGCGCCGTTTTGGGCGACACCAGGCTGGGCGGCGGCGGCACCTTCATGACCGGCTTGGTCGCCACGCCGGGATTTGACGTTGAAGATTCGGCAAGGCGTTGCTGCGGAGCCGCCTCAACCGTCTGAGCCTTGCGATTGGGAAACTTTGCCCGC
>TARA_R110002096_G_scaffold3280_9_pt1 | contig 15286 bp, 10 predicted proteins | sample TARA_R110002096 | Tara Oceans TARA_R110002096 (sample SAMEA4397295) | marine metagenome | biome: Polar Biome; feature: [DCM] deep chlorophyll maximum layer (ENVO:01000326); material: water (ENVO:00002006), including particulate matter (ENVO:01000060) such as... | depth 35 m | reverse complement strand
TACGCGCAGCCCGCGTACGTCGAGGACCGTATCCGCGATGCCGGCTATCGCGAGGATCAATCCGACCCTGTGCGGCATCAACAATAACAGCACATACAGCCCGACCATCCAGCCTCGGGCCAGATTCAGCTTGTGCACGCGGTGGTGGAGGAGCGCGAGCCCCTGGAACGCGAACAATACCACCAGCACGATCAGCAAGTCACTCGCGAGGCCACCCGGGGCCCCCGCGAAGACCTGCAGCAGGGCCAGCACGGCAACCACGGCTGCCAGCGGCGAAATAGCCCGGGGAATGACGAGTGAGCGAAACTCGCTACCGAAGCCCCCCGGGTTGTACAGCGCCGACTGCCACCAGCGCGCGAGCAATACGGCCGTCATCCAGAACAGCCCGGTCATGACGAGTGTCGCCTCATGCATGACACTCGCGATTAAGGCAACGTCATCGTCCTTGAAAAACGTGCCGCCCTGGCTCTTTACCGATTCACCAATCTCCATCAGCCGCGCGAGCCAATGGGCCTGCATGTCAGGGATCAGCAAGCGGGTCGTCAGCGCGAACAAGGCGGCGAATCCGGCGCAAACGCTGAGCGCGAGTCCCTGGCTTTCGCTTACACGTAACACGAGCGCGGCGAACAAAACCGGGAGCCAGGTCGCTCCGACCAGGATCCCCGCCATTGGCTCGCGCAAGCGGGCGTAGTAAATAATGCCGGCGATCAACGCCGCGGACAGCGCGACCTGGATGCCGCGGGAGAAGCCGCCGCGCAGTGCCGCCAGGCCCACCACCGCGCCACTCAAAACCATCAGTGGCGCGAACACCAACGCGAACACCGCATAGGCAGCCGCGCTAACCGACGCGGCCGTCGGGCTACGCATCGCAAATCTCGCGATCGCGCGCATCAGACGGCCTGCGTCACCCGCTCGCTAATGAGCGTCGCAGTAGGGGATCAGTGCGAGGTAGCGGGCGCGCTTTATGGCGGTCGAGAGTTGTCGCTGGTAGCGTGCTTTCGTCCCCGAGATACGACTCGGAACGATCTTGCCGCTCTCCGTGACATAAGCCTTCAGCGTGTTGAGATCCTTGTAATCGATCTCGACCACACCTTCGGCGGTAAATTTGCAAAAACGTCGACGTCGAAAAAACCTGGCCATGCTCTATCTCCCAATCCTAATCGTCTTTCTCGACGGCAACAGCTTTTTCGGTGTCGCCGGTTTCTGCCGCGGGCTTTTCCGCGGTCTCGGTGGCCGCTTCGGCTGCGGGAGCCGGTGCTGCAGCGGCTGTTTCTGCACTGCGGGACTCACTGCGCGCCGCATTCTGCTCGCGACGTTCGCTGTTCTCTACTTCGCGCGCGTCCTGCTCTTCTTTCGCTTTTGCCATCGGGGACGGCTCGACATCGGCCTGGTCGCGCTGAATCACGAGATTACGTATAACCGCATCGTTGAACCGGAACGCGCTCGTTAATTCATTGAGCGTCTCGGCGCCGCACTCGATATTCATGAGCACGTAGTGTGCCTTGTGAATTTTATTGATGGGATAGGCCAGTTGCCGACGGCCCCAGTCTTCGAGCCGGTGGATCGCCCCGCCGCTCGATTCGATCATCGAACGATAGCGGTCGATCATGGCGTTGACTTGCTCGCTCTGGTCAGGATGGACCAGAAACACGATTTCGTAGTGTCGCAAAGAGATTCCCCTTCCGGATTAAAGCTTCCCGTACGTGCGGTGAAGCAAGGAGGTGTATGTAGGCGCGGCTGAATTCGCTGACGCCATTGTAGAGGGCGCGTATTCTAGGGAAACGGGGCCTCGAATGCAAAGACAGCGGCGATTAGCGCCTCACCGGACTAAGCCTCGCCCCCGCGCTGACGCACCGCCTCGAACAGTCCGATCGCAACCGCCGTCGAAACGTTCAGGCTCGCAACGCTGCCGGCCATGGGGATTCGCGCGAGCAGGTCGCACTTCTTGCGGGTCAGGGCCCGCAAGCCCGCACCTTCGGCGCCGAACACGAGCCCCGTCGGTGCACTCAGATCGCAGTCAAAAAAGCGCTGTTCGCCGTCGTGCGTCGCCCCGACCAGCCAGATCCCGGCATCACGCAAGGCGTCGAGTGAGCGCGCGAGGTTCGGCACCGAAATAATCGACACGGTGTCGAGGGCGCCGCTGGCCGCTTTCGCGACATGCCCCGTGAGCGCCGCGGTATGGTCGCGTGGCACGATCACGGCGTCGGCACCGGCGCCGTCCGCGACGCGCAGACACGCGCCGAAATTTTGCGGATCCGTTACCTGGTCGAGGGCGAGGAGCAGCGGTTTCGCGGGCGACGACGGGATCCCCGCGAGGTAGTCGTCGAGCGCCAGTGGCCGCGGAAACCGCCGCCGCAGCACGATACCCTGATGAACCGCCCCTTCCGTGAGCCGCACGAGCGTTTTGGCCGGTGCTTGCTGCACCGTAATGCCCCGGGCGCGACCGAGTTCGGCCAGTTCCTGCAAATCGGCGGACAAACCGCCGTCGCGCAACCACATCTCGAGCCCGTCGGTTGCGGCATTCGTCAACGCCGATCGCACGGCGTGCACACCCCAACAAATGAAATGTTTCGCGCCCATCAGGATTTCCGACGACGACGACGTTTGGGCGCTTGCGCGAGCGAAAAATCGATCTTGCGATCGTCGAGGCTCACGCGGGCGACGGTCACGTCAACTTCGCCACCAATCGTGAACGCCCGCCCCGACGCGCGCCCCCGCAGGGTGTGCCGGATTGGATCGAACTCGTAGTAATCCTGCGGCAACGACGTCACGTGGATCAGGCCTTCGACGAAGATGTCGGCGAGTTCGACAAACACGCCGAACGAGGTAACGCCGCTGATAACACCCTTGAACGACTCACCCACTTTGTCTTCCATGTATTCGCACTTGAGCCACGCGACAACATCGCGGGTCGCCTCTTCCGCACGGCGCTCGGTCATCGAGCAATGCGTGCCGAGAGCGACCATGTCGGCAACAGCATCCGGGGACTGTTTACGGCGTGCGATACGGTCTTTCAGAGCCCGGTGGACGACAAGATCCGGATAGCGGCGAATAGGTGAGGTGAAGTGCGCATAGGCTTCGAGCGCGAGCCCGAAATGACCGCGATTCGTTGCCTCGTAGGCTGCAAGCTTCTGGCCACGCAGCAGGATCGTTTCGATCAAATGCCGGTCGATGCGGCCCGCTGCGCTCGCGAGCGTCTCCGCGAAATCGAGCGCCGTCGGGGCGTCGCCACCGCCAAGACTCAAACCGACACCGGCGAGAAACTCGCGTAAACCCGCGAGCCGTTCCGGATCGGGGCGTTCATGATTGCGAAACAGCGCCGCGCGTTCGTGCTTAATCAAGTCCGTTGCCGCGGCGACGTTCGCGGCGATCATGGCCTCTTCGATGAGCCGGTGCGCGTCGTTGCGTTGTCGCGCGTCGATGCGTTCTATCTTGCGCTCGTTGTCGAACACGAAAAACGGCTCGCGCGATTCGAAATCGAGCGCCCCGCGCTCGGCCCGGCGTTCACGCAGTTGCTCATAAAGCGCGTACAAACTCCGAACGTGGAACTTCAGCGTACCTTTTGCCGGGATCTTGTCTTCGGCCAGCCAGGCAGCGACCTCGGTATAAGTCAAGCGTGCCTGTGAATGGATCACGCCGTTGTAGAAGCGGCTGCGCTGGATCTCGCCGCGACCATCGAAACGCATTTCGCACACCATGACCAACCGGTCGACATGCGGGTTCAGTGAGCACAGGCCGTTCGACAGAACCTCGGGCAACATTGGTATCACCTGGTTCGGGAAATAGACCGAAGTGCCGCGCGCGTGCGCTTCCGCGTCGAGCGCGGAACCCGAGTGGACGTAATGCGCGACGTCGGCGATAGCGACGTACAGCGTGAAACCGTCCGCCGACCTACGACAGAACACGGCATCGTCGAAATCGCGCGCGTCCTCACCATCGATCGTGACAAACGGCAGGTCGCGCAGATCACGGCGGCCTTCGATCGCATCGGCGGACACTTCTGCGGGGATCCGCGCGAGTTCCGCGGCTACTTCGGCCGGCCATTCAACCGGAAGATCGTAAGTCCGGATCGCGACGTCGATCTCCATGCCCGGCGCCATGTGGTCACCGAGAATTTCGACGATTTCGCCCATTGCCTGTCGCCGATGGTCGGGCTGTTCGGTGATTTTCGCCACGACGAATTGCCCGTTCTTGACCTTCTTGCCGGCTTTGGCAATCAGGATATCCTGGTTGATCCTGCGATCGTCAGGTGTCACGAAGCCGATCCCGCGTTCACGGTAGTAGCGTCCCACAACCTGTTCGTTTGCACGTTCGAGAATCTCAACGACGTTGCCATAAGGTCGATCGCGTTTGTCATAGCCGCCGATGCGTACGAGTACACGATCCCCGTGCAGCACACCGTGGGCTTCACGATGGGACAGGAATACGTCGGCGTCGCCATCGTCGGGCCGGACGAATGCGAAGCCATCGGCATGGCCGAGGACCCGACCGGCGATCAGCTCCATGCGTTTCGCGATGCCGTAGCGATTGCCGCGCGTGTGGAGCAATTCCCCGTCGCGGGTCATCGCCTGCAAACGACGTCGGAGACCGACGATCCCGGGTTTTTCTACAACCTCGAGTGCTGCCGCGATATCGCGGAGCGCCAGCGGCGCCGGTGCTGCGTCGAGGAACGCCGCGATGTCCTGGCGGCTGGGAATGGACACTTCGTATTCACCCTGAGCGGGCGAGGATTTTTTCGACGAGCTTCGCCGTTGTTTGATTTTCTTCTGATTCATTGACTCATGCGGATGGGTTCGGTAGATTGCGCGCCTCTTTGCCGAGGTGGCGGAATTGGTAGACGCGCTGGCTTCAGGTGCCAGTGGGGGAAACCCCGTGGAGGTTCAAGTCCTCTCCTCGGCACCACTGTGTGCCTGATCCAGGCCGGTGGCTGCCCCGGGCTATCCTGGACTTTTCGGTCCTTTGCGCGAGAATTCGCTCCGCCGTGCCGTTATTCTTGATCGGCTGGTGGAAGCAGTGAAAGTGGCGCGACGAAAAATGGCGGGTTGAGCCACGGCCGCGTCGGGCCGGCCTGACCTTGGTGGCAGGCACCGCGGCACTATATAGGATGGCCGCCGCATGAACCAGACCGGTTCTGTTACGTTTCGTTCCCCGACACTCCGCTGAGCGGCCGCTAAGCTTGCGCGGTTACGGGGTCCCGGCGACTTGCCTGATGCTCGGTGTTATCCCCCGTAACCATGCCTGCTATGGCACCGGCATCACGCCGGTAGCTGATCGGTATTCATTCAAAAATCCCATGCAGGTACCAGTGCTTCGCGCCGGATAATTCGCGGTAAATCCACAACCGCGCCCCGCTCGGGTTCGCCGCAACAAAGTAATCACGCCCAACGGGCTTGCCGTCCCACCAGCCGGTTTCGATGCGTTCGCGCTCTTCGAGAAAACGCAACGGCCCGTTGAGACTGAGTTGCCCGTCTGTAGGCGACAGTCGGATCGGCCGGCGCATCAACCAGACCGGTCGCGCCGGTGAACCGGCCGCCCGGTGGGCTTCAGCATGCCCGCTACGGGCCTGTCCCGAAGCGACATTCGACCAGCGCCAGGCGCATTCCGGACGATGATCCGCAACCCGCTGCAGACCGCGTACAGCCTGTTCGCCAAGACGCGCGCGCAGACGATCGAGAAAACTCGGCCAGTCCTCGGTGTTGCCATCGCGATGCTGCTGAAACAGGTCGTCCACGCGCGCCTGCTGCTCCGGGCTTACATCGTCGACATACAGCGCCAGCGCGCTGATCCGCCCTTTCAATTGCATGCGGCTCAGCTGTTCGCGCAGCAGCAGGACAAAATGCGCATATTCGCGCGTCGGGCGGGTCAGCTCGGTCTGGAAGTGCACCGCATCCCCGTGTACGGCGTTCAGCGACCAACGCAGGCGCCGTGTCACCGCCGCACAACCGCGCAGATAACCCACGAGTTCGTGCAATAAACGCTCACCGGCGAGACCCAGTGACTGCGCGTTGCTCGTCTCCCAGGGGATCTCGATGCTGCTGTGGAATAATTTCGGCAACTCGAAACGCGGCCGCGGGTCGGCCGCCTGGCCCGTCAGGCGACGGAATGTTTCGATCAGCCGTGGTGCGGTTCTGCGTCCGAGCCCGGCATGGGGCAGACGCAGGCAGTCGCCAACAGAACGTACTCCGATACTGTCGAGGACTGCCTGTTCCTTCGCTTCGAGACGCAAACTTTCGAGCGGCAGGTCGGCCAGCGTATGGCTCAACTCGTCCTTGTTGAAGATCAGCTTTTGCCGCTCCGAACGTGCCAGCACGGTTGCGGCCAGCGGCGTCGGTGCTACCGCAAGCGTTGCCCGGTAGCCCAATTCACGCAGCCCCCGGCGTACGTGATTGAGTAACTCATCGATACCGCCGAACAGTTTCAAACTGCCTTTTATCTCCAGCAGCAAACCATCGCACGGCACCGGGCTCACGATTGGGGTGAACTGATAAGCCCAGGCACACAGTCGCTTGAGTGCCTGTTGCTCGGCGCGTTCGTCGCGACCGAGCACGGTTAAATCACCGAGAATTTCTGCCGCCGCCAGCGGCATACCCATGCGAACGCCGAGGCGACTCGCATGTTTGTTGACGAACGCCACCCTGGGTTGCTTGCCCTGCCCTTCAACGAGAACGCAGGCTCGTCGATCAGGATTGCCGGCCGTGAGAATGTCGAGCGAGAACTGCTGCAGGTGGATATGCAGCCATAACTGCCCCGGTGCAGGCAGCGAACGCGTATGCAATGCGCGTGCGCCGGCGGAGGGGATCGCATGGAGAGTCGGGACTGTCGGTTTTAATTTGAATTGTGTATCCAACATGGCTATTACCTTCCTGGGACGAGCCGGAACAAATCACTGTCTGTTCAGGCTAGTCCTGGTTAACCCATCACACAGCGCTCTCGGCGGAGATATCCGGCGAACGTTCTGCGGTTCGCGCGATATCGCTGTGTGCTCTATCCGGCCGGTACGGTTTTCCCCCGGGCCGGAAACGTTCGTGAAACGAGCCACGCTTGCGCTGCGTTTCGGGATTGATCCGGTGCTTTAAAATTCACAGCTCGAGCTTGCAACTGCGTGCACGCGAACCGCCGTGTGATTTGAGCAGACGCAAATCGTGACCACCATCGGGATTGACACTGAGCGACACCCGCAGCGCCGCCGGCGAGGCCTGCGCCGCAAAGGAACCGGGGCGGAACATGACCCCCCAGGTCTGCCCTTGCTCACAGGCCAGTTGCAGGCGACGCAGGCGCATATGTTCGGCAGCCTCTATCCAGACCATGGCGACGCCGCAATCAGCAAATCGCAGTGCCTGTTCGAACACCCACAGGCGGTACTCGGTATCGGCGGTAGTCGCTTCGTCCGGCTCGATGATCAGCAGTCGTTCGAGCACGATCCCCGCCGCCTGCAATGCCGGCGCGTAAGGTACGTGGGGCGGACACACCCAGATTGCCCATTGCTTTTCGGTAAGTCTGGCAACGGCCGGCAAGACGAGGCTCAGGGCACCGACGCCTTCAGTTGTCGTCAACACTTCCGTCAGCGCCGCCTGCGGCCAGCCATGGTTCGGCAGGAAACCATCGAGCAGCGGGAGGCCCGTCGTAATGGTCGGGTTGACCGCGGTCTCGCCAGCCCGCCATATCTTTGCGTGCTGCAACAAGTCTTCCAGCGCTTCTGCCGGCCGGTGATCGGGTTCGTTTATCTCGGGCATCTCTTTTTGTTTTTCTGTCAGAGCGTATCGCTTCAAAAATACCTGGCGCGGCATCGCCACTCCCGACAATGCCGCGCACCACGTTATGTCGTATGGGTTCTCAACACGCCAACCCCGAGGCCTTCGATCGTGAGCGAATCGTGGCGGAGATCGACCTCGATCGGTTCGAACGCCGGGTTCTCCGGCGACAGCCAGACGCGGGAACCCTGTCGCTTGAAGCGTTTCACCGTCACTTCGTCATCGATCCGGGCAACGACAATCTGCCCGTTGCGCGCCTCGGGCGTTGCGTGCACGGCCAGCAGATCACCGTCGAGGATCCCGATATCGCGCATGCTCAAACCCTTTACCCGCAGCAGATAGTCCGCCCGCGGTTTGAACAGGGCCGGATCAAGCTGATGCCGCGCCTCGATATGTTCGGTGGCCAGAATGGGGCTGCCCGCAGCAACCTGGCCGACCACCGGCAATGCCCCGTGCTCGGCGTAAGCTTGCGTAAGACGAATGCCGCGCGAAGCGCCGGGGAGCAGCTCGATCGCGCCCTTGCGCGCGAGTGCACGCAGATGGTCTTCGGCGGCATTTGCGGAACGAAACCCGAGGCGTTCGGCGATTTCCGCTCGCGTCGGCGGCAGGCCCGTCATGCTGAGACTGTCTTTGATTAACTCGAGAACCTGCAGCTGTCGCGCCGTGAGTTTTATCGTCATAGGTGATTAGCTGGTTTAATATACAGCTGTAATTATATACAGCTATTTTGTTTTGGCAACACACCGGACGGCCGGTTCGATGTTTCCGGCCGCTGGCGGCAATCATGATCCCGCGCCCGGCGCGTCCCCCGGCAGGCGATCCCGGAACCCGGCGCAAGCAGAACCCGGTATACTCTTCGGCTACAGCCAATGTTCGCCTCGCGCCCGCTATTCTCGATGTCATACCAACCCGCATCGCGCCACCGCACCGCGTGAGCCTGCCAATCCACGACAAGATCCCGGTCCATGAGTAATTACGAAGACAAGATTCCCTGTACATTGATCCGCGGCGACGGTATCGGCCCCGAAATCGTCGACGCTACCATCACTATCCTCGAGGCGATGAAAGCCCCGTTCGCCTGGCAAGAACAGACCGGCGGCCTCGCGGCGATCGAAAGCGATGGCGACCCCTTGCCCGAGCGCACGCTCGAGAACATGCGCCAAACCCGCCTCGCCCTGAAAGGACCGCTGACTACCCCGGTTGGCTCCGGTTTCCGTTCCGTGAACGTGCGCCTGCGCGAAGAACTGAACCTGTTCGCAAACGTGCGACCCGGGCGCTCGCTGATCCCGGACGGACGCTTCAATGATGTCGATGTCGTACTCATCCGTGAGAACACCGGCGGCTTCTACGTCGGAGTCGAGCACTTCATTCCTATCGGCGACGACCCGCACGCGGTCGCCGAAGCGTCCGGCTATCTCACCCGGGAGGACTGCCGGCGGATCGCGAAATTCGCGTTCGAATATGCGATCGCGGCGAACCGCAGGAAAGTCACCGTCGTGCACAAGGCAAACATTCTGAAGAAACTGACCGGCCTGTTTCTCGAAACCGTCACTGACATCGGCAAGGAATACGCGGGTCAGGTCGAACTCGAGGAACGCATCGTCGACAACTGCGCAATGCAACTCGTAATCAACCCGGCGCAGTTCGACATCATTCTGACGACGAACATGTTCGGCGATATCCTGTCAGACGAAATCGCCGGACTCGTCGGCGGACTCGGACTCGCACCGGGTGCGAACATCGGCGCCGACGCGGCCATGTTTGAAGCGGTACACGGATCGGCCCCGGACATCGCGGGACAGAACGTCGCGAACCCGACGGCGCTGCTGCTCGCGAGCGCGATGATGCTCGATCACTGCGAATTGCACGCCGACGGTGACCGTCTGCGCAACGCGATCACCACCACGCTCGCCACGCCGGCGACGCGCACGCGCGATCTCGGCGGCAAGCTGTCGACGACGGATTTCACCCGGGCGTTGATCGATAATTTGTGATTTCGGCGCCGTCGGCGACAGCGGCCTTGGGGTGCGTCAGGCTGACGCGGCGCGCGCGAGTGCTTTACTCGTTTTCCTCAGGCGATCGATCAACACTTCCTGGAAGATCCGGTTCAATCGCAACTGGCAGGGCAACGAAGCCCATTCCCTGAAATCGCGATCAATCATCAGTACGATGGTTTCGCGGTTTGCCGTTACCGCCGCGGTACGACCCGTATCCGAAAGATATTCCATCTCACCGAAACACTCACCGGTCTCGATATCACTGATTTGCACACCATTGATGCGCACTGACACGGCACCCTCGGCAATGATGTAGAACGCCTTTTCCTTGTCGTTTTCGGAAAACACGGTTTCGCCCGGCCCGAAGCGATTCCACTTCGCGATTTTCACGATTTCCTTCATTTCAGGCTTCGAAAAATTCTTGAAGAATTCGAGCCCCGCCATGCGTTCGAGTTTTTGTTCATCGGTGAGAACGAGCGACTCGTATTCGAGGATCTCGAGCACACGATCGAGATCCTCCGTCAGGTCGCCGCACGACTTGTAACGTTTCGTCAGTTGCTTTTCGAGCATCTTGCTGACGATGCGCCACAGCTGCTGAGGAACTTCTTCGCGTACTTCGTGGAGCGGCTTCGGATCTTCCTGACAGACCTTCTGGATCAGTCCGGTCAGGCCTTTCGCCGCGAACGGCGGCACCCCGGCGAGCATCTCGTAAAAAACCGAACCGAGCGAAAATATATCCGACTGCGTCGTGATGTCCGCGTCCTGCGCCTGTTCCGGCGACATGTACAACGGCGAGCCAAACCATCCGATGATCTGGGTCTGATCGACACCGAGGCGCTTCGCGATACCGAAATCGCCGAGCTTCGCCACGCCGTCCTGCGTCAACATGATATTGGCCGGCTTTATGTCACGGTGCAGTACGCCCTGCCGGTGCGCGTAATCCAGCGCGTCCGCGGCCTGGCGGATGAGTTTGACCACGGTCGGGATCGGGAGCAGGTTCTGAGCCTTGCAATAACTGCGCAAGGTATCCCCGCCGGCGATGTACTCCATGACCATGTACGGCTGGCCATTCTCCTCGCCCGCTTCGTAAACCTTCAGGACGTTCGGATGGTCGAGACGCCCGGCGGACCGCGCCTCGTTCACGAACATGCGTTTCGCCATGTTCGCGCCCTCGTCGTCGCTGTCCGTATTTGTCGCGAGTTTTATGGCAACGGGACGATCCACGTAGGCGTCGTGACCGCGATAGACAATACCCATCGAGCCCTTGCCGAGCACGTCTACAACATCGTACTTGCCGATTTTCTTCGGAATGTCGCTCATTCAGGCTGCGATACGGCTCGTCTTTGACAGATCGTAAATAAAATCGACCCCGATTTCGCGCAGGACATCGACGACGTCGCTACCGGAGTCCTGTTTGCCAATCGTCTTCTTGCCCATGAAATGAATCAACTCGTTAATCGATTTGGCCATGGCAAAGTCTTTCGGGTTTTGCTTTGCCTCGGCGATGAAGCCGGTCTCGATCGTGACAAAGTCGACGGCGAGCTCTTTCACATACTCGTAGTTCCCCTGTCCGCTACCGAATTCATCGAGAATGAAGCGGCAGCCGAATTCCTTCAGGGTGCGCACGAGTTCCGCCGTCTCGGTAACGTTCGCGATGGCATCTTTATCGGCAATTTCGAAGAATATTTTACCCGGCGGAACGGCCGTTTCCATGAGCAGGTTGATGATGATATTGGACAGGTCGTCCCGTTTCATCGCCTCGTGTGAAAGCGGGATGATGACGGCGGCGAAACTGTCCACGTCGTCCGGATGTTCCGCCATCCACGAAAACGTCTTCTTGAGCGTCCATTCATCAATCTCGAAAGCGCGATCGGAATTCGCGAGTGCCTGCTTGAAAAAGCCCGGCGGCACGAGCTTTCCGTTGCGATCTTCGGCCGTCACGACGATATGCATGGCCGGCTGGTCGTCGTCGTCGACGAGCGAACTCACCGTTTGATGCAGAAGCACGAGGCGATCGCGGTCGTACGCCTTGCCGATATAGCCCACCATCTGCTCGAGCTGTTGCCGGTATTTGTTTTCGCTGCCGGCGATATACACCGGCTTCCCCTGCGCCGAGCGTGCCGTGTTGCAGGCCTCGCTCACGACCGTGAGCAGCTGCTCGGCGGTTGTCAGGCCGTCCTCGATCGCGGTAATACCGGCATAGGCCTGAGGCGTGAGAACGGCATCACCGGACTCCACGACGGCAGATTCCGCCAGCGATTCGACGCAGGCAAGAACTTTTTTATAGGCGCTCTGCAGGCCGCCCTTGGGCCAGAACACACCGAGGTCGGTACCCCCGAGACGACCGAACGTGACCGCCTTGCCGGGAATCGCGGCACGCAACTGACGCGCAACGTTGTTCAACATCGTATCGCCAACCTCGATACCGTAATCGTCATTGATCGCCTTGAGGTTCGCGAGCGACAGCTGACACAGTACCGGCCCCGACGATCCGGCGGCACCATCGGGTCGGTGTCGTTCGATGGCCTGCACGAACGATTTGCGATTCATGAAGTCGGTCAGTTCGTCGTGCGTCGCGCGTGCCTCCACTTCACCGTGGATTCGGTTCACGACGCCGAACAGGGCGCGGTCGACGGGCCCTGCGTCATCGCCCTGCAGCGATTTCAGCGTACCGCGGCGCAGATACATCGCAACCTGCTGCAAAGTCAGGGTGGATGCCTTGTCGCCACGATCATCGACGAACACGTAAGGGTTGAAGCCGGGACCAACCCACACGAGGGTTACAAGCGACGGTTTGCTCGTGTTCGCGTTCATGATCATGCGCTCGCCCGCTTCCAGCAGCTTGCCGCGATCAAGCCAGCGATTCCATTCTTCGGGCAGCTCCTGTTGTGCGAGACTGGAATCCGTGGCTTCCAGGTTCCTGTCGCGGCGTGCGTGCAGAACCTTTTCCTGCTCCTCGCTCGCGCGGACAACCGAGGCCACTTTTTCCTCATAGGCATCACGCTGCTCGCGGAGGATATCGTCGAACTCGCCCAGTATCGGTTCAAACACCCCGATGTCGTCGTTGAATTCGGTATTGATCCGGCCGATCAGCTCCGTCACCCGATCGTTACGCTCGCCCGCCGTTTCCGTGAGCCCGTCGCGCAACATCGACACCCGATTGAGCAGCTGACGCACCGGGTGGTCCGTGGCCTCGAAAAATGCCGGGTCCATCAATGCGGCTTTGTGCACCGGCGCCTGCAGGCGGGTTAACTGCGCTTTCGCGCTGTCGGTCACGAGCGCGTCTTTAACTAACACATCGAACAGGTTCGCAATAACCTCTATCGCATCGCTCTCGGCCTGACCGATCGAGCCGGCGTCGCCGCCCGCGCGGGTGATGGCATCGACAATACGGTGCTTGATCCCGCTGACGTCGAGTGCCGGGGCTTCCTGCATTTGCGCGACCGACCGCTGCAGTTGCGTGAGCCCCTCGATGATCTGTGTCGGCGCGTAAGTCGGCCCGGTCCCGCTCACTGTTATCGCTTCACTTTCGCTCAGCGGCAGCAGTTCGCGTCGCAATGCCATTTGTGCCTGGGCGGCGGAATAGGCCTGTTGCAGGGACGGCGGAACATACACGGCCGGGCCGCCGCCGAATCCGCCGAATGTCGCTTCGAGCCCCATCCCGACCGCGGTAGAGCCCGCGCTCACACCGCCTGCGTGGCCCGGTGGTGACGCTGCCCCGCCTGGCACGGCGCCGGCCTGGACCCCGGGTGGTACCGCACCGGGCTGTACTGCCCCCGGCTGTACCGCACCGGGTTGTACCGCACCGGTGTGCGCACCCGGCGCAGCCGGAACGCCTGGCGCGGCCGGGAACCCGCCGGCCGGCACGGCACCCGCATCGATCGCCGGGTAGCCCGCTGCAGTCGGATCGATCACATCGAAACCGCCCGCGGGCGCGGTGCCCTGCTGGCTCGGCTGTGCGGCGACGAAACGCGGGGGCTGCGCCGCCTGCACATTCTGTCCGTAACCGGGCTGGAGCGGAGGCGCCTGGCCGGGCGCCCCGCCCGTCGGGGGGTGGGTAACTTCAGTGGGCGGCGCGCCCGGAATACTGTGCCCGCCGAGCGTGGAATCAAGCAGTGCATCCCCCGCGGGCCCGCTCGGAGAAGTGCTCTCGGAGCGTTTGATCGTCGACTTTTCTTTCTCGATGACCGGCAGCACCCCGAGCTCGACAAGCAACTCGTTCGCGTCCGCGTACAGCTGCCCGAGGTTCGTTTCGAGGACCTGGCGCAAGGTCCGGTAAATCACGTTTACAGCAGTCCGATCGGAGCGCAGGTTCTTCAGTGCTTCAGCGAACACACCGCCGACGACGGCGGGGCCGAGCGGATTCGAGCGATCGTCGATTTCGCGTTTCGCGAGCAACGAGAAGCGTCGGTCGAGCTTGAACAAATCCTCTTTGAAACGCGGCTCGAGGTCGGAAACGAGTTGCGAGACGGTGAGAAACTCCTCGAACTCGTCCTTGTCGATCAGGGACAATTCCGACACCGCGGGGCTTGCCGCTTCTTCCTGCGTCGCGCTGAGCGGGGAGTTCAGGATCGAAACGCCTTTTTGCAGCAGATTCGGTACCGTCTCGCGGATATCATCGCGGCGCCCGCGGATTTCGTTTTGTCCGTCGAGAAAGCGTGTTTCGTCGAGGTTATTGCCGGCATCACGCGCCGCCAGGAACAGCGCTTCGTCGACGAGGCGCAGAAATTCATCCGTCGCGCGCAGGCCGAACTTCCGCGCTAATTCGAGCAGCGGTTCTTTCGCCTCGTTGAAGCGCTCCGAAAATTTACCCTGGGTCCGGGACATGCCTTCGGCAGTGTCCGGTATCGCGTCCGGGTTCGAACTCGCGGCGAGCGACTGCAACAGGGCGATCGTCTGTGGGTCGGCGTTTTCAAAACCACAGCCAAAACCGGAGCCGACCACACGAAAAATTTTCAGCGTCAGCTGATAGTCGCTCTGGACCCCTTCGACGATGAGGGAAAAATACAGAATTGCGGAGGTTTGTGGTTTCACGAGTCGCAGTTGCTGCTGCGATATCGCGACGAACAAGCCGGCGACGCAGAAATCCCGGACCGTGCACTGGATCGCGGGCCGGCCGTCAATTGCAACGAGCGCCTCGAGCCGAATCGGCAGACGGACGTAGCGCCGGCGCTCGGCGCCGCTGCCGGTTCCTATCGCATTGGTACTCATTGGTTATGTCAGGCTCGTATTTTCGTCTTTACCGCCAACCGTCCCGAGGCGGGAGTTTTCCCCTTCGTTTTGCGACCGCGACACGGGCGGGACGGATCCGTACCCAGCCCACGGATCAGGGCTTTTCAGGCATCACTTTGATTGTACCATCGAATTCGAGTGTTTCCTTACAAGTGCTGCAGTTTCCGTTTCAGCTCAGATAGTTAACAGATGCGCGCGGATGCGCGACAGGTTAGAATGCCGGCCCGCCGCGAGCGCCGTGCACCCGGTGGCGGCGTCCGGCCAGCGCGCCGCGTGCCGCACTGCCACAACGCGGCAATCGTTATT
>TARA_R110002096_G_scaffold109056_5_pt1 | contig 15292 bp, 11 predicted proteins | sample TARA_R110002096 | Tara Oceans TARA_R110002096 (sample SAMEA4397295) | marine metagenome | biome: Polar Biome; feature: [DCM] deep chlorophyll maximum layer (ENVO:01000326); material: water (ENVO:00002006), including particulate matter (ENVO:01000060) such as... | depth 35 m | reverse complement strand
CCTGGTGGGACATCTGTAGGTGATCGCTTTGGAGTGATGTACATTGTTGAGTCAAGAACCGGCAATGGTACTACAAAAATTCCAACAAGTGTAAGCTTTTTCGTGAATACCGACGTAAGAAATATTGGGGTAGAGATTGTTCCTAAAATATGGGCTTTTAATGAAGATTCTGCTACACTTGCAGGTGCTTTTGGTGCCGAGGTAGCTTCTTCGTTTTTTCCATATACTGTTACAGCTAGTGACACCAATACACTTTTAACAATACCATTAAACACAGGGTCAGCGGTAATAAATGGATTGGACTCAGGTCAGTATGTAGTTGGATGGGAGGTAACTACATTGCCAACAGGTACTTCTTTTATCGTTTACAATGATGCAACAACAGCTCAAATTCAAGCAACTGTTTCTGCTTTTGTGTGGATGGGTCACTCTCCAGGATGGGGATGGGTTGCAGCTGAGCCAGTTATTCGATTGAACATGGCTAATTTGCCTGCAGCACCTCTTGTTACTGGTATAGCTGATCAAAAAGTAAGAGGAACGATTTTTGAAGTGATGCCTAATCCTAATAACGGGTTGTTTAAAATTAACTTGGCTTCAGAAGTTAGTACAAACTATACCTTATTTGTTAGAAACATGCTTGGACAAACTGTTTACAATGAAACTATCAGCGTAAATAGCCCAACAACTAAGGACATTGATTTATCATCTTTGAAAAAAGGAGTATATTTTGTTTCTCTAGAGAATGAAAATTCTAAAATGGTTAAGAAAGTTATTGTTAAATAATTTTTAGAATTAGTTTTTTAAAGCCCGAAAGTATAAATAATACTTTCGGGCTTTTTTTTGCTATTATAACTAAATGAATTTATTAAAGACATCTAGCTACTATTTTGGTACTATGTTAATTTTTGTATATTAGTTGCTGTTAATCAAACTGATAAATGTCATGAAAAAAAACTACCTCTTTATCACTTTATTCTCACTGTCAATAGCTGCTTTTGGGCAAAATACAATTACTAAAATACAGGATTTCAAAGAAGGACTTATTTTACCAAACTCAAGTTCATTTACAATCAACTCAACAAAAATGTCGAGTAAACGTCCTAAAGCTTATGGAGATACACTGTATTATCAGGGATTTTCTAATGGAATACCTTCGGGTTATACAATTGTAAATGCTAATCAAAATAATGCTATTTGGAAATGGGACACAACTTTTACACCATGGAGAGGGCAATATTCCCAAAATACCCCAAATATAAATTCAACTACCGCTTCTGATGGGTTTATGTTGCTACCATCAGATTTTTACAACACACCGCTTCCTTTAGCAATTCAAATGGATACTTGGTTTACTTCTGATACCATTAATATACCTTCAAAGCCAAGCGTCTATGTTAGGTTTGAACAATTCTTCCGTTTCTGTTGCTCAAATATGAGTCAAATGGTTATGGAAATAAGTCTTGATAAAACTAATTGGACAAGTTTTGATGTAAAGCGTGGTGTACCTATAAATGCTACAAATATTGATACTTTAGTAGCTATAGAAGTAGTTGAATTTGATGTAAGTTCGGTATTGGCAAATCAAACTCAATTTTGGTACAGATTTAGAAGTACTTGGAATTCCCACTATTTTTGGATGATAGACGATGTATTGTTTCTAGAAGGCCCAAAGCAGGATTTGGAGTTAATAGAAGCTAAAATGTTGTTTAATGTAGATCATTTTAATGTAAATCCAATATACCACCAGATTCCATATGGACTTTTTCAAGAGGTTCCATTCAGAGGAAGGATTAAACAAAATGGATGGGAAGATAATACAAATGTAAGTTTAGATGTGAATGTATATCATAGCCTATTCGGGTTAAGGTATTCAACAATTGAAAATATTGGGACACTTAGTCAAAATGAAGATAGTTTAGTTCAAACTAGTGGTGCACGATTTCACCCTGGTTATACAAACAAAGTTTTTGGTAACCATCAAGTGATTATTTCCGCAACGGGAGACAGTATCGATGAAAAACTAGGGAATGAGTTAGCAACTTTCAACTTTTCTATTACTGACACTATTTATGCTAGAGATGATAATGAATTTAACAATGGAATCGGACCTGCAAATTATTTTGGGGGATCTCCCCAAGCTCCTGGAGGTACATCTGTAGGTGATCGATTTGGCTCATTGTATGTAGTAGATAGTCAGTTTTATCTCCCTATACCCAAAAGTGTATCTTTTGTGGTTTCAAATAATGCTAAGAATATAGGAGTTCAAATAGTTTCTAAAATATGGTCATTTAATAGCAATCACCCTAATCCGGCTTTATCTATGGGAAATGCAGTAGCTAGTTCTTTTTTTACGAGAACTATTACTGCTGCTGATACAGGTTCTTTGATTTCAATTCCTCTTGATACAGGTTATTCAGTATTGAATGGCTTAGATTCCGGAATCTATGTAGTTGGCTGGGAGGTAGTAAACTTACCTCAAGGCACTACATTTGAAGTAATGAATGATCTTTCAACTGCAGTTCAACAACCAAATGCATCAAATTTTGTTTGGTTGGGTCATTCACCTGGTTGGGCCTGGACAGGTGACAATCCAGGTATTCGATTAAATTTTAGAAGTTTATTTTTTACTGTTGGATTAGAAAAATACACAGAAGAGAATAATTTTGATTTTAATATTTTGCCAAACCCAAATTCTGGATTATTTAAATTGAACATATTATCAGACTTAGCCACATCTTATACTTTAACTATAATAAGCATGTTGGGACAGGTCATTTATACTGAACTAATCAGCGTAAATGGAGAACTTGTAAAAAGCATGGATTTGAGAAATATTGAAAGCGGTGTATACTTTATTTCTTTGCAAAGCGAAAACGAATCAGTGGTAAAAAAAGTAATCATAAAATAATGCTATTCAATTAGTAAAAGCAATTCTGCTTGGATATATTAATCGAATCTCCCTTTCTTGTCAACTATGAACCTTATCCTATTATCACATCTTTTAACGTTTTTGCCCTATTATCCCCTTTTATAATTGCTACCTTTGGAACTGAATATAAAAACAATATGTTATGAAGAAAATGTACTTATTATTACCTGCATTGGTTTTAGGGACGACTTTGAGTTTTGCTCAAAATAATGTTACTAAATCGAATGTGCAAAAATTTGCAGGAGAAGAAGCAATTCCCAGAATTATTCAAGTGAAAGATGGCCCATACATAGAGTCAGCGGGGAAATCAAGAAGTTTTAACTCTAAAGCTTTTGGAGATACACTTTATTCTCAAGATTTTGATAATGGAATTCCAACTGGATATGTTGTGTCCAATGCGAATCAAAACAATGCAGTATGGATTTGGGAAGATGATTTTACTTCTTATCAAGGATTGTCAACAGTTGGAATCAATACTATAAATTCCACAACGGCTAGTAACGGATTTATGTTATTACCTTCTGATTTTTATAACTCTCCAAGGCCTTCTCCAAGAATAACAATGGATACCTGGTTTACTTCTCCAAAAATTACTATTCCGTCTACACCTGGAGTATTTGTTAGATATCAACAATTTATGGTTTATTGTTGTACCTCTCTTAGCGAACTTGTTTTAGAAATTAGTACTGATAGTATTAGTTGGGATGAGTATGATGCATCAAGAGGATTGCCTGTAAATAGCTTGAATGTTGCGAATGCAACTGCCGTAGAAAATGTTCAATTTGATGTGAGTGCTTCTTTAGCCAATGAAACTGAATTCTGGTACAGATTTAGAAGCTCATTAAATGATTTGTATTTTTGGATGATAGATGATGTTGCTTTTATTGAAGGTCCTTCTCAGGATATAGAACTTTCTGAAGAAGCAATGCAATTTAATGTGGATAATTTTGCAATCAATCCATTTTACAATCAAATTCCATTTGGCGTTTTTCCTCCACTTCCATTTTCAGGAGTTATGACTCAGAATGGATGGTCAACAAATACGAATGTTACCTTAAATGCTGACGTTACTCAAACTGGTTTTGGGTTGGCATACACCACTTCAATTAATGCAGGAACTTTAACTCAAGGTCAAGATTCGCTCGTATTGACACCTACACCGCGTTTTGTACCTCAAAACTTTGGAGATTTTCAAGTGAGTTTACTTGCAGCCGGTGACAGCATTGATCAAATTTTAGGAAATGAAACAGGAAGTTTTACATTTTCCGTAGGAGATTCAGTTTATGCAAGAGATGACAATGGTTTTGGTGGTGGTGTTGGTCCAGCAAGCTATGTAAGTGCAAATTTAACACCTGGTGGAACAGCTGTGGGTGATCGTTTTGGAACGATGTATGTAATTGAGCCTAGAAATGACAGTACTACGATTATCCCCAAAAGTGTAACTTTTAGAGTTTCTGAAGATGTTAGAAATATAGGTGTTGAAATTGTACCTAAGATTTGGGCATTCGACGAAGATTCTGCTACAATAGCACAAGCGTTTGGAGCAGAAGTAGCATCTTCATTCTTTCCTTATACTGTAACAGCTTCTGATACTAGTTCTTTTTTAACTATTCCGTTAAACACTGGAACTGCTGTAACGAGTGGCTTAGATTCTGGTCAATACGTAGTTGGATGGGAAGTAACAACTTTGCCAACAGGAACTACTTTTGAAGTCTTGAATGATGGATCATCTTCTTTATTACAACCTGCAGTATCTAACTTTGTATGGTTAGGTCATGATCCAGGTTGGGGTACAACAGGTGATAATCCTGGTATTCGTTTAAACATTGCACCAACACCTGTAGGTATTGAAGAACGTGTGATGAATCAAACTAACTTTAAGTTTGAAATTTATCCTAATCCTAATGGAGGGCAGTTTAAATTAGATTTAGAATCTAGCTCTGAAGTTGGATTTACAATGATTGTTAGAAATATGCTTGGTCAAACGGTACACAGTGAGTTAATTAGTGTGAATGGGTCAATGATTAAAGACATTGATTTATCATCAAATGAAAAAGGGGTTTATTTTGTATCCCTTGAAAATGAAACTGAGAGATTAGTTAAAAAAGTTGTTTTGAAATAATCAAATTAGTTTAAAATTCAAAGCCCGAAGGTGATTTCATCTTCGGGCTTTTTTTATGCTTATTAAGACTAGTCCAACTTTACCTTTCTAATTGACTGCCCCTGATTTTTTTCATCAAGTGAGAGGCAAATACTAATTCTGAAAGCTCTTTGTTTGTTGTAGAGAGAATGCTCTTATTATCTCCTTGCCAATGTACTTTCCCTTTATATAGAAAACTAATATGTTCTCCAATTTCAAGTACAGAGTTCATATCATGAGTAATTACAACAGTTGTAATGTTGTATTCTTCAGTAATTTCTTTAATGAGGTTGTCAATTAATATAGCTGTTCCTGGGTCTAATCCTGAGTTAGGCTCATCGCAAAATAAGTACTTTGGATTTAAGGCAATAGCTCTTGCTATTCCAACTCTTTTCTGCATTCCTCCACTAATTTCAGATGGAAAACGTTTATTGACATTTTCTAAATTAACTCGATTAAGGCAAAAGTTGATTCGATCACGCATTTCATCTTCTTTCATTTTGGTGTGCATTCTCAATGGGAACTTAATGTTTTCCTCTATTGTTAAACTATCAAATAATGCACCTCCTTGAAACAACATGCCAATTTCTTTTCTGACCTCTTTTCGTTCTTCGGTTGACATTTCAGTAAAATTGACTCCTTCATATAAAACATCACCGCTATTGGGTTCTATTAGACCAACTGTGCATTTTGTCAATACTGATTTACCTGAGCCACTGGCACCAATTATAAGGTTGATTTTACCTCTGTGGTAGGTCATGTTGATATCCTTCAAGACGTCAACATCTCCAAATGATTTATAAAGATTTTTAATTTCAATCATATAAGTAAAAGCTGGGTGAGGATATAATTGATAACTAAAATTGCCACACTACTTCTAACAACACCTTTAGTACTTGCAGCCCCTACTTCTAATGATCCTCCTCTGACGTAATAGCCAAAATAAGATGGGATAGAAGTTATGATGAATGCGAAAAAGACTGTTTTGATTAAAGCATAGTAAATGCTGAATGGTTTGAAGTCGTATTGTATGCCGTAAATATAAGCTTCAGTTGAAATTATACCTGTAAGCAAGGCCACTAGATAACCACCAAATATGCCAATAAACATGCTCCATACCACTAAAAATGGATTGATTACAACTGCTGCAATGATTTTTGGAATTATTAAGTAAGATGCTGAGTTGATACCCATAATTTCTAAAGCATCAATCTGTTCAGAGACTCTCATAGAGCCTATTTCTGAAGTAATGTTAGATCCAACAATTCCAGCAAGGATTAAAGCAATAATTGTAGGGGAGAATTCTAAAATCATGGATTGCCTTGCTGTGAAACCAACTGTATAAGCTGGAATGAATGCACTGTCGATGTTAGAAGTTGTTTGTAATGTGATTACCGCCCCCATAAAAATGGAGATAATGGTTACAATGCCAATCGACCCTAATCCAAGAGAGTCCATTTCTCTGATTATTTGTCTTCGATATATGGATGGTTTTGAAGGCCTTTTAAAGGCTCTAGCCATTAATAAGAAATACTCACCTGTGTCGTGTAAAGCTCCCATAACAATGCACTAAAGTAATTATTAATTGAATGATTTGTTCAAATAACTTCTTTAAATTAAAGATGGGGGATTAAGCGAGAAATTCTTATGCAGTTTGTTGTTGCGTCTGACTTTTCGTTTTTGACAACATTTTTAAAGCTGTATGATAGATACTTTCAGCATCGTAATTGCATTCTTGATAAAGTTGATCTTGAGAACCATGTTCTATAAATTGGTCAGGTATTCCTAAACGAGTGACTTTAGCACTGTATTCATGGTCGGCCATAAATTCAATTACTGCACTACCCACACCTCCTTGAATGCATCCATCTTCAACAGTTATTACTTTGTCGAATTTATTAAAGACTTCATGCAAAAGCACTTCATCTAATGGTTTGGCAAACCTTAAATCGTACATGGCAGCTGAAATATTTTCTCTTTCTTCAAGATCTTGAGCAGCTTTAAGGGCATAATTCCCAATGTGACCAATACTTAGAATTGCAATGTCAGATCCATTTTTAATGCGTTGTCCTTCACCAACCTTAATTTTCTTAAATGGAGTTTTCCAATTTGGCATAACTCCTTCTCCTCTTGGATATCTAATGGTAAATGGACCTTTTGTATTTTCTTGAGCTGTGAACATAAGGTTTCTAAGCTCTTCTTCGTTCATTGGAGCTGCTACAATCATATTTGGGATGCAGCGCATGTATGCAATGTCGAAAGCACCGTGATGTGTTGGTCCGTCAGCGCCAGCCATACCAGCTCTATCAAGGCAAAAAATAACTGGTAAGTTTTGCAAAGCCACATCATGAATGACTTGATCGTATGCCCTTTGCATAAAACTCGAATAGATATTGCAAAACGGAATGATTCCAGTAGTTGCTAATCCGGCAGCAAATGTAACTGCGTGTTGTTCAGCAATACCAACATCAAAAGCTCTTTCAGGCATGGCAGCCATCATAATATTTAAAGAACTACCGGAAGGCATAGCAGGCGTAATTCCAACAATTTTTTCATTCTTTTCTGCTAATTCTACAATCGTATGACCAAATACATCTTGGTATTTTGGGGGCTGAGGACTTTTTGGGGTGATTTTTATTATTTCGCCAGTTTCTTTATTGAAAAGTCCCGGAGCATGCCATTTTGTTTGATCTTTTTCTGCTAATTCATATCCTTTTCCTTTGGTAGTTAAGATGTGTAATATTTTTGGACCAGGAATTTCTTTTAAATCTTTAAGCACTTCAACTAAATGGGTGACATCATGCCCGTCTATTGGTCCGAAATACCGAAAGTTGAGTGATTCAAATAAATTACTTTGTTTCAGCATGGTGGATTTTATTCCATTCTCAATTTTTTGAACAATTGCTTGAGCATTAGGACCAAACTTTGAAACTTTACCTAAAAGTGACCAGATTTCATCTTTTACTTTGTTGTAAGTAGGAGAAGTTGTAATATCTGTTAGGTATTCTTTCAAAGCACCTACATTTGGGTCAATAGACATGCAATTATCATTGAGGACAACCAATAAATTTGAATCTTCAACGCCACCATGGTTTAGGCCTTCAAAAGCCAACCCTGCTGTCATTGCACCGTCACCAATTACTGCAATGTGCTGTCGTTTATCTTGTTTTTGCAAACGAGAACCAACTGACATTCCTAAGGCTGCAGAAATTGAAGTAGAACTGTGTCCAACTCCAAAGGTATCGTATTCACTTTCGCTTCTTTTTGGGAAGCCACTTAATCCCTTGTATTTTCTATTTGTATGAAAGTTTTCTCTTCTTCCTGTTAAAATTTTATGACCATAAGCCTGATGTCCTACATCCCAAATTAATTGGTCATATGGAGTATTAAAAACATAATGCAATGCAACAGTTAATTCAACTACACCTAAACTTGCTCCAAGGTGCCCACCTTTTACAGAAACAACATCAATGATGAAATCTCTTAGTTCTTTAGAAAGTTGTGGTAAATCGGAGTTTTTTAATTTTTCTCTTAAATCATTGGGAAATTCAATTTGAGAAAGTAGCTGTCCGGGTTTAAATTCCATAGGTTAAACGAATATTCTTGAGGTGAAACAAATATACAATAAATTAGTTCTTGGCTTTTTCTTCTTCCATAGTAGCAGCTTGCCGATAGGTTCTTTTTGAAAAGTATTGAATCAAAAGCATGCCAATTAAGCCTGCTATGATCGAGGCGATTAAAATCGCCATTTTAGCCTGAGCTCTTACTTCGGCGCTATCAAATGCCAATTCTGAAATAAAAATCGACATGGTAAAACCAATGCCTGCCATTACTGCTGCTCCACTTAAGCTACCCCATGAAACACCTTTTGGTAGTTCAGAAATTTTAAACTTAACAAATAGTGCTGAAAAACTTATGATTCCTAAGAACTTTCCAAGAACAAGACCTAAAATGATTCCTAAAGAAACTTGATTGGTTAAATCCGCAAACATTTCAGTATGTAAGACAACTCCTGCATTTGCTAAAGCAAAAATGGGTAAAACAATGAATGAAACAAATGGGCTTAAAGCATGCTCTAATTTTTGAAGAGGAGGTTCAATTTTTGAGCGCTCTTTTTTAAGTTTTTCTACAATGTGGTGTTGTTCATCACTTAAATAGTCACCCTTTTTTTCTTGGGTTTCTCCGAGTTTTGTCATCAATATATTAACTCTGGTGATGAATCCGAAACGATTTAATTTTGTTTTTGAGGGGATGGTCATAGCAATTAGAACACCTGCAATGGTTGCGTGTATTCCGGAGTATAAAAATGCTACCCAAACGCCTAATATGCCTACAATTCCGTAAAAAGCAGTTTTTCTTACACCAATCATATTTGCGATGGCTAGTATTACTAAGAAGCCAGCACCGTATTCGAGTGATAGGATAAAAATATCTTCTGTATAGAAGAAAGCAATTACTAATACTGCACCTAAGTCATCTACAATTGCTAAAGCAGTTAAAAATATTTTTAAACTCACAGGAACCATGTTTCCTAGAAGAGATAACATTCCCAATATAAAAGCAATATCTGTAGCCATTGGTACTCCCCAGCCTGTAACTGTAGGAGTGCCTTTATTTATTAAATAAAAAATTATAGCAGGCACAACCATTCCTCCGACAGCTGCTGCTGCGGGAAGGCTTGCTTGTTTCCAGGTAGATAAATCACCTGCCATTATCTCACGTTTTATTTCCAAGCCAATTACAAAAAAGAAAATGGCCATCAAGCCATCGTTGATCCAATGATGAAGATCTTTATCGATCATAAAATCGCCAAAGCCAACTTTAAAGTGAGTTGCCCAGAGGGTATGATAACTTTCTGCATAGCTAGAATTTATCCAAATCATTGAAATTAAAACAGCCACAAAAAGAAGAATCCCGGAAACAGGTTTGTTTCTAAGAATATGATCGACAGGAGCTAAAATTCGTTCAATTAAGTAATACCGTTCTTTTATTTTTTTTGTTTGTTTTTCCATAGATATTCCTACTATTTTCAGGCAAAAAAAAATGAATTAGATAGAGGCTTAGTGCCTACAATCTAATAAAAGTTAGTTAACTTTTGAGTTTAATACTTATTGTACAATAAGCTTTTTCATGGTAAAACCACGATTGGTTTCAATTCTTATAAAATAGATGCCTCTTGTCTTTGGAGATTTCAATTCAAGAAATGTAGAGCCTTGACTGGTAGTGTGGTCGTGAATAATCTTGCCACTTATGTCATAAAAAATAACACGTTCAACTTTTAGATTGTTTTCAACTGTTAATTGAATCGTTTGATTAGAATTAACAGGGTTTGGAAAAATTTTCAATTTACTTGCTTCATCTTTTTCTAACTTCTCAACCGAGCTTAAAATATCCACTCTGATATAATTATTCAAGGTTAAAGTATCTCTACCACTTGAATTAACAGCGATTAAACTTACATCATAAAAACCGGTATCATTAAAAACTACAGTTATTTCTTCTGTTACCGCTGAGGTACCATTTGTATAAGAGAATGTGCTTGGAGAAATGTTCCATTGATAATTAGCAGACAATAAGCTTATGCTTAGATTGTTGAAATTGACAGTATCGCCTAAACTCGGATTTCTTTCATCGGCATCAAACAATGCAACAGGTGCAAAAAGTGAAGGAACATTTCGAATGGAGTCACGGTACTGAACTGTTGTGGGAATGAAAACTCCTGCTATAACGTTTCCTGACACAGTCATAGCAGGGATTCTTAAACTTGTTGTTAACCATTTATATTCCCTTATGTGAGAATTAATTCCTATCGCATTAGTTGAAAAATTAACTGTGTCATAAGCAACTACGTCAGTTACTACTCGAATTGTATTGAACGTTCCAAAAGGAGTAGTTAAGGATCCCCAAGCATCAACATTATTTATTCTGTAGCCATTTGACCCATAGTATAATGCTGGTAAAACGTTATTAAAAACTACATTAAATGTTGAACTATCACGGTCTAAATAATTTAAAGGGAATTGATAAATTTCATCTTTATCAGAAAAAGATGGAGTTAAATTCAAAGTAGCTGGAAAAGGAAACCCAAGTCCAGTTGGTACAGAAGCCCCTCTGTAGTCAAGTGAAAAATCTGAAGTAGTTGAATTGAAAAAATCATAGACATTGTAAAGACTAAATCCACCAATATCAAGTGTGTCGGCTAATTTTTCTCCTAATCTGTTGGGAATTGAGATGCTATATGGTGTTTGAGATGAATTTCTAAACGATCGAACTCCTTGTCGCTGAGGTATTAGGTTGCTATAATTCCAACTAACATTCGCGCCACTTGTTTGATAGGTTGAAAGTACTGCAGAGTCTAATAATGCTATGGTATACCTTAAGGTGTCACCGTTAACCGGCATGTGATTACTATTAATTGTTATCTGTGCTTGGAGTTGACTAAAAACAATGCAGGAGAAAAAGAGTAGAATTTTTTTCATATGGTTTGTATTTTAGATAAAGTTAGCCATTAATAGCTTCAACTTCACTAATTTGATTTGGTAGCATTTCTTTTAGCATGTTTTCGATACCGGCTTTTAAAGTCATTGTTGAAGACGGGCATCCACTGCAAGCTCCTTTTAATACAACTTTCACCTTTCCATTTTCATAAGAATGAAAGTGGATGGCTCCACCGTCACTTTCTACTGCCGGACGGATGTATTCATCTAAAATATCTGCAATTTTTGCATCAATTCCTTCTAATTCTGTTCTTTTTGGAGTTGAAATACTCGATTTTTCACTTGGTTCATCTTTTAATTCAGTTGCAGAAACTTTAACCACTACACCATCGTTGTTGAGAAATTCTCCGATAAAATCTCTCAATTGATGAATTACATCCTGCCATTCGATGATGTCCGTTTTTGTAATTGACACAAAATTGCTCGCAATAAAAACTTTAGAGACAAAAGGAAAATTTAATAAGCGCTCAGCCAGTGGAGAATTGCTTAAATCATCTTCTAAGCCGTATTCGTAAACTTGTCCATCAACTACCAAGTAGCGATTGGAGACAAATTTCATGGTTATTGGATTTGGGGTGCTTTCTGCGTAAATAGCATGTGGGGCAATCGTTTTTTCCATTTCTCAATTTTTTACAAATTTACATCAATTTTGATTATTAGCTTTGTCAATTATAGGAAGTATTTTATTGAGACTATGGCTTTAATTAAAGAACTAAGAGGAATAACACCAAAATTTGGCGAAGACTGCTTTCTCGCTGAAAACTCAACGATAATAGGTGATGTAGAAATGGGCGATCAATGCAGTGTTTGGTTTAATGCTGTTTTGAGAGGAGATGTTAACAGCATTCGAATGGGCGATCGAGTAAATGTTCAAGATGGGGCAGTGATTCATTGCACTTTTGAGAAGACAAAAACGCAAATTGGCAACGATGTTTCTATTGGACACAATGCCTTAGTTCACGGCTGCACAATTCACGATAAAGTTTTGATTGGAATGGGTGCCATTGTAATGGATGATGCAGTAGTTGAAAGTAATTGCATCATAGCAGCCGGAGCCGTTGTGCTTCAAAATTCACATTTAAAGTCTGGGTTTATTTATGCTGGAGTTCCTGCTAAAGCTGTGAAACCATTGAGTGAAGAATTAAGCAAAGGGGAAATTGAACGCATTGCAGCAAATTACATACACTATTCCTCTTGGTATAAATAATACCGATAGCATATACCTAATAAGTAAATTGGCTAAACGTCTATTGCATCGGCATCACGATAAGAAAGTATAAAAAATAAATTATGAAAATTTACCACAACCCAAGGTGCGGAAAAAGCAGAGAAACCTTAGCAATTATAAGAGAGCAAGGAGTGGAGCCTGAAATTGTAGAATACTTAAAGGCAGTTCCATCTAAGCAAGAAATGAAAGACTTGCTGATGAAATTAAATTTAAAACCTTCTGATTTGCTCAGAAAAGGAGAAGCAGTTTTTAAAGAAAAATTTAAAGGGAAGAATTTTGAAGAAGAAGAGTGGCTTCAAATTATGCTCGAACATCCTAAATTGATTGAACGGCCTATTGTGGTGCGAGGGAATAAAGCCATTGTTGGTCGACCACCTGAAAAGGTTATGGAATTGATGTAGTACTATCTTTATTTCAAATAAGCCTCCAATCCGTGCAAACCACCTTCTCTTCCAAAACCACTTTCTTTGTATCCACCAAATGGAGAAGTAGGATCGAATTTATTGAAGGTGTTGGCCCAAACAACTCCGGCTTTTAGTCGGCTGCTCAAATTAAATGCTTTTGAACCTTTGTCTGTCCAAACTCCTGCAGACAAACCATAAGGAGTATTGTTTGCTTTTTCAATTACTTCATCCACCGTTCTAAAAGTCTGTATGGTAAGTACAGGGCCAAAAATTTCTTCTTGTACTAAACGACTAGATTGAGCAACGTCAAAAAATAGTGTTGGTTGACAGAAAAAGCCCTTTTTAGGTATGGATGATTTTACTTGAAAGCTTTCAAGTCCTTCTTCTTTTCCTATTTTCAGGTAATTTTTTATCGTTTCAAGCTGTTGCTTAGAATTAATGGCTCCAATGTCGGTGTTTTTATCCAAAGGGTCGCCTACAATTAGTGTTTCCAACCTAGCTTTTAGTTTTTGCTCCACCACCGTTTTTATGGATTCTTGAACAAAAAGTCTAGAACCTGCACAACAAACATGGCCTTGATTAAAGAAGATACCATTAATAATTCCTTCCACAGCTTGGTCAATTGGAGCGTCTTCAAAAATGATGTTTGCTCCCTTTCCACCTAACTCAAGTGTTGCCTTTTTGTTAGTTCCAGCAATTGATTTCTGAATGAGTTTACCGACTTCCGTTGATCCTGTGAAAGCAATTTTGTCAACGTCAGGATGCTCTACTAGAGCTGCTCCTGTTTTTCCATCTCCTGTTATAATGTTTACTACACCTACCGGCAAACCTGATTCCTGTATTAATTCTGCTAATTTAAGTGCAGTTAATGGGGTTGTCTCTGCTGGTTTTAGTACCACACAATTGCCGCAAGCTAAAGCAGGAGCAATTTTCCAAGCCGCCATCAAAAGCGGGAAGTTCCAGGGAATAATTTGTGCTGCCACTCCCAATGGTTCTACTTTTCGATTCGGAAAGGCATATTCAAGTTTGTCAGCCCAACCTGCATAATAAAAGAAATGAGCTGCTGCAAGTGGAATATCAATGTCTCTGGATTCTCGAATTGGTTTACCGCCATCCATTGATTCGATAACTGAAAATTCTCTTGCTCGCTCTTGTATCAATCGCGCAATTCGAAAGAGGTACTTTCCTCTTTCTTTCGCTGGCATTGATGACCATTTTGGAAATGCTTTTCGCGCTGCACTTACGGCATCATTTACATCTTCTGTTCCCGCTTCAGCTACTTCAGCAAGTACTTTTTCATTAGCAGGATTGATGGTTTTGAAGTATTTCTTTGATTTTGGAGCTAGGAATTTGCCGCCAATAAATAAGTCATATTTTGGCTTTAGTTCAATATGAGCCGTACTTTCAGGTGCAGGAGCATATTCCCACTCGGTATCATATTTCAATGAAAATGAATTTTGTTTTTGTTTCATGATTTAATCCTTTGAAAAGTAATCTCCTGATTGATAGGCTCCTGTTTGTTGTTTCATCAATTGCATTAATACATCGTTTACCAAACTGCTTGCTCCAAATCGAAACCATTCGTTGGTCAACCAAGCTTGGCCTAAAGTTTCATTGAGCATTACTAAATAGTGCAGGGCTGTTTTAGCATCAGAAATTCCGCCTGCTGGTTTCATTCCAACCATTTTGCCGGTTTTTAGATAATGATCTTTAATGGCTTCTAACATTAATAAAGTAACAGGCATGGTCGCAGCTGGACTGATTTTTCCAGTTGAGGTTTTAATAAAATCTGCTCCTGCATGAATCGCGATATCACTCGCTCTGCGAACTTGGTCTGGGCTACCTAATTCACCTGTTTCTAAAATTACTTTTAAACGAGCTTTGCCGCAAGCAGCTTTCACTGCTGCAATTTCGTCAAAAACATAATTGTAGTTTCCTTCAAAAAATTTTCCTCGAGAAATCACCATGTCAATTTCGTCTGCTCCAGCTTCAACTGCTAATTTTGTGTCGGTGAGTTTTACTTCTAAACTGCTCATGCCACTTGGGAAAGCTGTTGCTACTGATGCTACTTTTACACCAGAATTTCCCAATGCT
>TARA_R110002096_G_scaffold435882_1_pt1 | contig 15297 bp, 11 predicted proteins | sample TARA_R110002096 | Tara Oceans TARA_R110002096 (sample SAMEA4397295) | marine metagenome | biome: Polar Biome; feature: [DCM] deep chlorophyll maximum layer (ENVO:01000326); material: water (ENVO:00002006), including particulate matter (ENVO:01000060) such as... | depth 35 m | reverse complement strand
GCGCACCTTTTTCGGTATCTTTTAAACGAATTACTTCATTGTCCGCGTCGTGTTCCATAAATAACAACATGTTTTCATCGATGGCTCTTCGGTAAAAAGCTTTGCGATCTTCTAAAGTTAGTAATGGACGAGTATCATAGCCCATCACATAAGGTAATGGAATGTGGCCGGCTGATGGCAAAAGATCGGCAACAAATGCCAACTTCTGATTTTGGTATGAAATGATTGGAATCATTTGAGCGTCGGTATGTCCGTTGGCGTAGAATATTTCGAACCAATCAAAGGGCTCTTCTTCAACAAATTTCAGTTGTCCGAACTCTTGCATGGGTAAAATGTTCTCCTTCAAAAAAGAAGCTTTTTCGCGATCATTAGGTTCTGTTGCCCATTGCCAATGTTTTCTATTCGACCAGTAAATGGCATTTTTAAAAGTAGCTTCGTAGTTAGTTCTGTCTTTATTCCATTTCACACCACCACCACAATGGTCGAAATGCAAGTGAGTTAAAAACACATCGGTAATGTCCTCTGGATGATAGCCGTTAACTTTCAATGAATTTTCCAATGAATCATTTCCGTGCAAAAAATAGTAACCAAAAAACTTTTCTGATTGCTTCTCTCCCATTCCATTATCAATCAACATTAAGCGATCACCATCTTCAATCAATAAACAGCGCATGGCCCAAGAGCACATGTTGTTCGAGTCTGCTGGATTGGTTTTTTGCCAAAGCGATTTTGGAACAACACCAAACATAGCACCTCCATCTAATTTAAAATTACCAGTTGGTATAGGAATTAGTTTCATAGTATTAATTCAGTTTTTAGCAAGATACTCAAAAGTAGGAATTAAAGTTCCGCTGTTCAAAATTAAGGTCGCTGAATCTCAATTAAAGAGATTGTCGCTTCGAAGCCACTTCGTATTTCTCCACTAACTTCTGTATTTAAGTTGAGTGACTTGCGGTAAATCAAGCCTTGGTTTGGAGCGTATTTTTCTTCAGCAAAAATGCGTTGAATTAAATTTTCAGAATCAATTTGAGCAACAGTGGCAACAGAATCATACGACTGCTGATTAATTTGAACTGTTTGATACAAGTTTTTATAGCGAAAAGTTTGTTCTTCAAAATCATTGAAGGCATTAGCATCCCAACGCTTGTTTTCTGCAAAAGGAAAAATCAAAGGCACAGTGGTGACATTATCTTCCATAATTTCTACTCGTTGGCGCAATTTAACTTGAGTAAAGTTTTTTATAAGGGTCCAGCTTGCAGTGCTATCAGTTCTAAAACTCAGTGTGGTGATAAAACTTGTTCTACCTCCTCCATCTACAAAAATTCCTGTAACTTCTTCCTTTCGTTGAAAAGAGAGGGTATCCACGCTGTTGTTAAAATCATCGTATAAGATAGAGTCTACCTGATAAATTTTAACCTGTCCCATTGCAAGTGGGAAGTAATTTTCGCCAACTAAAACTTGATCTGAAGTAATTCCTTCATCGTCATCATTGCATGCAACTAGAATGAGTAGGCAAAAGCCAAGCACTTTAAATTTAGTATAAACTACACGCATGTTTTTTTGTTTAATTGTATTCTGCTGCTATAAATCCACCACCAATCAAGTCATTACCTTCATAAAATACGGCAGACTGCCCAGGAGCGATTCCTTTCACTTGTTCAAAAAAGTCCACTTCAATTTCACCAGTTTCATTAATGCTCAAATGACTCATGGTTCCTTTGTCCTTGTATCGCACTTTGGTTAAAATGTCAATTTCTGTAGGAACTTCATTGTATTTGATCAGATTCGGTCTTCTCACCCGCATTTTCTGACGTTTTAAATCATCTTTCTTACCAAGCACCACTGTATTGTTTTCAGGATTAATTCGAATCACATACATAGGTTCTCCTGTGGCAATGCCCAATCCTTTTCGTTGACCAATGGTATAAAATGGATACCCTTCATGTTTACCCATAACATTTCCTTGTAAGTCGATAAAATCACCCCCTTTCACTCGGTCTTCCAAGCCTTCCACTCTGCGTTTTAAAAAGCCCCTGTAATCATTGTCTGGAACAAAGCAAATTTCATAGCTTTCACTTTTCTTAGCCAATTCCTCATGACCGCGGTCTAAAGCCATTTTTCGGATGGCTGCTTTTGTAAATTTCCCCAACGGGAACATTGTTCGAGCCAAGGCCTCTTGAGACAAGCCCCAAAGCACGTAAGATTGATCTTTTGATTCGTCTTTTCCTTTTGAAATGACATAGCGATCATTTTCTAAACGCACATTGGCATAATGTCCAGTGGCTATAAAATCACAATCGAGCTGATCGGCTCTTCGCAAAAGTGCATCCCACTTTATGTGCGTATTACATAGTACACAAGGATTTGGAGTTCTCCCAGCAGTATATTCTTCTACAAAATTGTCAATAATAAAATCACCGAACTCTTCGCGAATGTCAATGATCATGTGGTGAAAACCGTAGTTCACTGCCAAAATTCTCGCATCGTTGATATCATCTAAACTACAGCAACCAGTAGTTTTTTTATTACCTCCAGCACTGGCATAATCCCATGTTTTCATGGTAACACCAATTACTTCATAGCCCTCTTCATGCAATAGCATTGCTGCTACCGAACTATCGATTCCACCACTCATGGCCACTAAAACTCTTCCTTTACTTTCTTTACTCATATTTAATTTTTCCTCTCAAATCTTCAAACTCCAAATTGTCTTTAACTCTTTCTCTTAATGCCTCTTCATCAATGTCGATAGTGTCTTCTTGTTCATAATTCAGCAAATTTCCATTTTTGTACTTCAATACTTTTTCTACATTACCATCTGCGTCAAAATAAGTCCAATCTCCATGTCTTGAATCATTTAAATAATTTCCAATCACTATTTTTTTCCCTTCTGTATTGTAAAAAATAGATTCTCCTTCCATCATTCCATTTTTATAGAAAGCACTTTGTTTTAACTTACCATTGGGAAAATAAAATTTATATTCCCCTTCTTCAACATCGTTCACATAATGCTTCAACTCAGTAATTGCTCCATCTGGATAATAAATTTTCCATTCACCATGTTTTTTTCCTTTCACGAAAGGACCTTCTTCTAATTTTTTATTATTTGCCCCATAGGTGATCCAAACACTGTCTTTTTCACGATTGAGGTATTTTCCCTGCCCAAGCATCTCACCTGTTGAATAATAATGCGTTGCATAAGCTTCTTGCTCATTTCTATTGTGCAAAATGCTTTTAATATCACCTGAACCATAATAGTATTTAAATACTGAAAAAGGTTTGCCATTTTTAAATTCACCTTTGTATTTCAAATTTCCATTTGGATAGAAATCCCGCCAAAAGCCTTCTTTTTGGCCACTTGAGTTGGTTTGATTCCAAAGAGTGTCTTCTTGAGCAAAGATGCTTGTTGACAGAAAAAAACAACTTATAAAAAAATACTTCGATTTAAGTCTCATATCGTGTGCAAAATTAATCATTCTGTAATTCATTTATGTGATGCCAAATTCCAAAAACTATACCGCAATTATTAGGATTATCACTAAGTTTATGCAAAATTTTAAAATGACCCCTTTTCTCCATCAAGTTGCAAGTCAGCTCATAGAAAAACACACCTCTTTTGATAACTTAAGACTCATATTGCCGAGTAGAAGAGCAATTGTTTTTATGCGTGCAGCCTTTCTTGAATTGACAAATAAACCTGGATGGTTGCCAGAATTTTATAGTTTAGAAGATTTTATTCAAGAATTAGGTGCTTATCAAAAACTCGATCAAATTGATTTAATTTTTGAGCTTTATGAAGTCCACAGAGAAATTGAGCGCGAAAAAGCTGAAACTTTTGAAGATTTTATAAGTTGGGGCAGCATGTTGCTGCAAGACATGAATGAAATCGACCGCTACATGGTTGATGGAAATGAACTTTTTGGCTTTTTAACTGAGGCCAAAGCCATTGAAACTTGGAACCCTGAAACCGGAGAACTCACTGAATTTCAAAGTAAATACCTTCGATTTTACCGACAGTTGAAAACCTATTACCAACTATTTCGAGAGCGATTAATCCAGAAAAAGCAAGTTTATCAAGGGCTTGGATTTAGAATGGTTGCTGAGAATTTGCAAGCTAATAAAATTGATGTAAGCCACATCAATCAAGTCTACTTTATTGGATTTAATGCGCTTACTAAAGCGGAAGAAAGTATTATGACCTATTTTGTAAAGGAAAAAAATGCTGAACAACTTTGGGATGCTGATGCTTATTACCTCAATGATCCTTTGCAGGAAGCTGGTTTATTTTTAAGACAACATCAAAATAAATCAGAAAAACCCCTCGATTGGGTATACAAAGACTTATTAGAAGGAGAGAAAAAAATCTCCATTTACGGTGTAGCGGGAAATGTTGGACAAGCAAAATTGATTGGAACGCTTTTAGACAACAATCAAAGCGCTAAAGAAATTCAAACTGCTGTAGTGCTTGCCGATGAAACAATATTACTCCCTGTTCTTCAAAGCATTCCACAGAAAACCGATCGCATCAATGTTACCATGGGTTATCCGCTCAGAGCTGCAACTTTTTATTCTTGGTTTGAAAGCTACTTGCTGATTTTTAGAAATTATGGTTCTGAGGATGAATCAACAAATAGCTATGATTTAGGAAAATTACTCCTCTTTATGAACCATCAAAACAGTCAATTCTTAGATCAGAAATGCATTGAGGCAATCGAATCCTGCACAAAATCAATTAAAGATTTACAGTTGTTTAAAGTTGATTCAAAACAATTAAAGGCCTTAAATGACCTCTTTGAAAATGCACTATTTCCTGAGAAGAAACCCACATCACAAGAAATTGTAAGAGCTTTATTAGCAATCATTCATCGCTTACAGAATAATAAAGCTACGAGTCTAAATGGTTTAAATACTGCTTTCTTAGCTCAATTTTTAGCTGTTTTCAACCGATTAGAACAGCTTGTTGATCAAAAACCTTTTGAACTAAAAGTTGAAGGGTTAATTCAATTATATCGACAGTTGGTGAGTAAAGAAAGCGTTGATTTCATTGGTGAACCTCTTGGGGGATTACAAATAATGGGGGTTCTGGAAAGCAGAACACTCGATTTCGAAAACATCATCATCAGCAGTGTCAACGAAGGTATTTTACCATCTGGAAAAAGCGTTAACTCTCTCATTCCTTTTGACATTAAAAAGAAATTTCAACTCCCTTCTTACAAGGAAAAAGATGCCATTTTTGCTTATCACTTTTATCGCTTACTGCAAAGAGCTAAAAACATTTCAATTTTATACAATACAAAAGTAGATCCCTTGCAAGGTGGAGAAAAAAGTCGATTTATCTCCCAATTGCTTTATGAAATGCCGCATAAGAATAAGCAAGTTACCATTGAAGAAAAGCAAATTTCTACTGGAATACCTGTTCAAAAAGAAGAAGTGGAGTTAATTTTTAAAGAGGATTTTGAGATTAATGCCATCTTGGAGCACCTCAAAAAAGGACTTTCTCCTTCAGCAATCAATACTTACATCAGTTGTCCTTTAGACTATTATTTTAAGTATGTGTTGAAATTAAAAGAGTTGGAAATTTTTCAACAAGATATTGAAGACCGCACTTTAGGAACTATAGTTCACGACAGTCTAGAGTTGTTGTATCAACCATTTATTGGACAGATACTCGATGAAAAAAGTCTAAAGCAAGCTAAAAGCTTAGTTGCTTCAACAGTAGAAAATCAATTTATTGTGGAAATAAAAAGCAAACCCCAATTTGGCAACAAGCACTTAAGTTATGAAGTCGCTTGTAAAATGGTTCAGTCTTTAATTGACAGTGATTTAAAACTTATAAAAGCAGGAAATGAATTACAAATCATCGCCTTAGAAGAATCACTTGAAGCTGAAATAGAATTAAATTTAGCTGCTGCTATTAACTTTCCTATCAAACTAAGAGGTAAAATAGATCGAATAGATCGCTTAAATGGGCAGAAAAGAATCATCGATTATAAAACTGGCGGGGTGGAGTCTGGTGAACTCAACTACTCCTCTATTGATATAATTTTGAATGGAAAAAAAGGAAAGGCCTTACAGCTATTGGTTTATCAATATTTGTACACGCAAGCGCACCCTTCAGAAACGATTGAAGCGGGAAATATTTCATTGAGAACAATTTCTCAAGGTTTTTTAAAACTTAAAGCAAGTCCTGAAGATGGTAAAAAAGATTTGAAGTTAATTTTAGAGGATGTGCTCAACAATTTATTGGATAAAAACTCAGCTTTTCAACATACTAGTACAGCTAAGTATTGTAGCTTCTGCAAAGGTGCAAAAAGTAGCACTTTTTAGTGAAAAAATAAAAGGGCTCTCAAATAGAGAGCCCTTTTGGGAATAGACGTAAGATATCTACCACAATCTCTTACTTTAACAAGACGTAAGTAAGTAGTTTCCGGTTGCCTCTAAATTCAGATATTTGCTAAATGAAATTTTTTCTTCGCTTTTTAGTTTTTGGAATTATTGCATTTAGCAGTCTTGAAAGCAAGTCACAAAAGCATTGTGGATGGGAAATTTACTATGAACAAAATAAGCATCAAGCTCAATTCATTCAAAAAATTGATGAGTTAAATTTATTGAATAAACAAGTTCAGCATACTAAAACAGGTGATGAATACATTATTCCCACTGTGATTCATGTAATTTATAAAAACAGTGTAGAAAATATTTCTGTTGCACAAATTGAATCACAAATTCGAGTTATAAATGAAGACTTTAGAAAAAGAAATACAGATACTAGTATCGTTAAACCCGGTTTTTCAATTGCTGATAGCAAAATCAGCTTTTGCTTAGCTCAACGCGATCCTGATGGAAACGAAACAGATGGAATTACTCGTACCTCAACACAAATTGATAATGTTTGTGCGCTCAATTCCACCCAATATTATCAACTAGCACCCGCTTGGGATACCGATAAGTACTTAAACATTTGGGTTTGCGACATAGATGGTCAAACTGCAGGTTATGCCTTTCCTCCAGGAATTGTGGCTAGTATTAAAGATGGAGTTGTTGTTGATTTTACCAATTTCGGGACGATTGGCTCTGTTGTTCCGCCTTACGATAAAGGGAGGTCAGCAACTCATGAAATTGGGCATTGGTTAAATTTAAGTCACCCTTGGGGAAATGCTAATAATAACAGCAATTGCACAAACGATGATGGTGTGAGTGACACCCCACTTCAAGATGGACCAGTTTTGGCTTGTCCGCAAAATAGAACAAGTTGTGGTTCACCTGATATGCTCAGTAATTTTATGGGCTTTGTTGACGATGCTTGCATGGCTAATTTCACTGAAGGGCAAAAAACGAGAATGAGGAATGCATTAATTAATGGAAGGTCAGAACTGATTACAGCCAATGGATGTTTGCCAGTGGGAATAAAGAAAGTATCCTTACTTGAAACGGTTGAATTATACCCAAATCCTGCTAATGAGAAAATTATGCTAGTAGTTCCTATAGAAATTATGACCAAAGAGTTAGAAATTAGTCTCTATAATATATCAGGAAAAAGACTGAGTACACAAACAAAATCAGTACATAAGGGTTTAGAAATTGAGACTAATACACTCGCTTCAGGTATCTATTTTTTGAACATTAAAAGTAAAAATGAACAGCTAATAAAAAAGTTCATTATTCAGCATTAGATTACTGCAAAGCCTTAATTTTGACAAAGAATTTGAGACCATGGATATAAGCCTAGCAATAAAAAGTACAAAAGACAAAGATTTACAAAGTATCGCCGAAAAGGTTTTAAATAAAGAGCGGATCAGCTTTGAAGATGGTGTGATCTTATTCGAAAAAGGAGAACTTAATTTTTTAGGCAGTTTAGCAAATTACATCCGAGAAGAAAAGCACGGAGACACCACCTATTTCAACAAAAATTTTCACATTGAACCTACCAATATCTGTGTATTTGATTGCAAATTTTGCGCCTATTCCAAATTAATTCGCCAAAAAGGAGACTACGATGCTTGGGAGATGAGTGAAGAGGAAATCTATGAGAAAGTTCGCTCTTACCAAGACAAAGAAGTTACTGAAGTTCATATTGTTGGAGGAGTACATCCAAAAATGGGTTTACAGTATTTCGCCAACTTGATTAAAAATGTAAAAGCAATCCGACCAAGTTTACATGTTAAGGCTTTCACTGCTGTGGAATTAGAATACATGTGTAGAAAAGCGAAAGTTTCTTACCGTGAAGGCTTGCAAATCTTGAAAGATCACGGACAGGATTCTTTACCAGGAGGAGGCGCTGAAATTTTTGCTGAAGCCATTAGAAATGAAATTTGTAAAGACAAATGCACCGCTGATGAATGGTTGGAAATACACAAAACTGCTCATGAAATCGGAATGCCTTCAAATGCTACCATGCTTTATGGACATATAGAATCGTATGCCGACAGAGTTGACCACATGAATCGTTTGCGTAACTTGCAAGACGAAACAGGTGGCTTTAATACTTTTATTCCGCTAAAATACAGAAGTGGCAACAATCAAATGTCGCATGTTGGAGAAGTGAGCGTGATTGAAGATTTAAAAACCTATGCAGTCGCTAGAATTTACATGGACAATTTCCCACACATAAAAGCCTATTGGCCGATGATTGGAAGAGAAACAGCTCAGTTAACTTTGGCTTACGGTGTAAATGACATTGATGGCACCATAGATGATACAACTAAAATCTACTCCATGGCAGGTGCTGAAGAACAAAGTCCAACCATGACCACCGATCAAATTGTTGACTTAATAAAACGTGTTGGAAGAAAACCTGTAGAAAGAGACAGCGTTTACAATGTTATTCGCGATTACAGCGAACTGCAAGAAGCATAGAAAATTAATATAGCTTCATTAATACTAATACATACAATCACTTTTTTCTGGTTTCTCCTTAATTCTCCACTGAAAACCACTATAACGAAGGTCTTTTACTGGATCTAAATCTCCAATTGGATGCATGATTCCTTTCGGTTGATTGATGTACTTGATGGTGTTGATTTTCTTATCCTTCATTCGAATATCTAAATCACTGCTTTCTAAAACATTCACACCAATAAATCGGTCTTGTTCGTCCAAGCCATAATAAGTTGTTTGTCCATTTCCGCGGACTTCAATCAAAGAAAGCTCGCTGTCTTTAAAAAAAGCAGTCATTACCTTTCCTTTAATTTGATTGAAACGAATGCTATCAACTTGTTCAATTATAAAAGCATCCTGATCGAGAAACATGGAATGAATCTTACTATCAGCGGTTAAAATATCAATCCGAATTGCCGTCATTTGATTGTTTTCTGTCCACATCACTGGATCGTGATACAATCTGATTGTAGAATCAACAAATGTGTAGGCAATGGAATCACAAATCGCTTGAAGATCGTTTTTAAAAATTTTGATATCGTGATACCCAAATAACTGGCGTTCATCATCGAGGTTTTTATAGACTTTAAAGGTATCGGCGCGCATAAAAAGACTGTCCTCCTCCATAATTTGAACCATATAGGCTTTATCTGTAACAACCACACTGTCTTTCAACTCGTAAAGTTTCGCTAACTGTCCGTAGATAATAATGTTTTCAGTTGTGTCTTCAATTTCAACATTTCCAACAGCTCTTCCATAACTTATCACCCGATCATAATAAAGAGTATCACCTCTCAAAATACGGTTATCAGAAATCATAAAAGCATGGTCGTAGTACTCTGATCGGTCTAAATCGGTATCATACCAACCGTTTTCGCAATAAATATAATTGCTATCACCAAAAATCTCTGTGGGACCTAAAAACTCCACCCATTTTGTTTGAGTAAAGTACTTTAAGGTATCCGAAAACATTTCAAAATCAGGATTGGTAAGTTGAACACTGTCTTTGAATGTAAAACGTTTAATGGTTGATAAGTAATAGCCTTGTTCACTAATTAAGGTATTGCTGTCTTGCTTGCCAATAATTTTCCCTCCTGTTAAATAAGTCGCTTGCTGCAGCAAACGGTCGTAATACAAGCGATCGGTATACAATATAAAATCACTGGTTTCAAGACGCACAATCTTTCCATCAACAGTTGCTAACTGAGTGTTTCCATTATAATCTAAGTGATCTCCGTAAAGGTTGAGTGTGTCCCCTTGATTGATTCTAACAGAACCAAAAGCCTCAATTCTATTGGTGGAAGTGAAATTATAAGCACTGTCGCAATACATCAAAGCGTTTTGATGTTTAAAAATGACATCGCCAATTAGCACTTGAATTTTCTGTCCGGCTACTTCTCTAGAAACCAAATTATCCGCTTGAATAATTTGAATTTGTGTTTTCTTTTGTGAAAACAATGTAGCAGTCGTCAAAAAGAGGAAAAACAAAATAAAAGTGAGCTGCTTCAACATGCGTTTAAGCTTCAAACCATTCCAAATCTCTCACCAAAGTTTGACTTCTATCAGGACCCACCGAAACAATTAAGATTGGTGTTTCTAGTTTTTCTTCCAAATAGTCTACATAAGCTTTCAAAGAATCCGGTAATTCGCTTGCATCATTTAAACCTGTTAAATCTTCAGACCAACCCGCTAATTCTTCATAAACAGGTTTTAAATCATCGCCCAATACATCAAAGGGTAAATAATCGATTTCTTCACCTTTATGCATGTAAGCAGTACAAACTTTTATGGTTTCAAATTCACTGAGAACGTCTGCTTTGGTCATGATTAACTGAGTTACTCCGTTAATCATAATCGCATATTTTAAAGCTGGCAAATCGATCCAACCACATCTTCTCGGTCTTCCGGTGGTTGCTCCAAATTCATTTCCTGCTTTTCTCAATCGCTCACCTGTTTCGTCGAGCAACTCTGTTGGAAATGGTCCTAAACCAACACGCGTACAATAGGCTTTAAAAATTCCAAACACTTCTCCAATTTGATTGGGAGCAACGCCTAAACCAGTGCAAGCTCCAGCAGTAATTGTGTTGGATGAAGTAACAAATGGATAAGAACCAAAATCAATGTCTAAAAGCGTTCCCTGAGCACCTTCTGCAAGTACTTTGTGCTGTGCTTTTTGCTCCTTATTCACAAAATGCTCACTGTCTACCAAGTTGAACTTTTTGAACGCATTTGCTGCAGCCAACCATTCTTTTTCCATTTCTCCCATGTCGAACTCAAAATCGTGCTGGGCTAATAAATCAAAATGCTTTTGCTTGAGTTGTTCGTATTTATCTAAAAAGTTAACCGACTCAATGTCTCCGATTCTCAAGCCATTTCTACCTGTCTTATCCATGTAAGTTGGCCCAATTCCTTTTAAGGTTGAACCAATTTTTTGCTTTCCTTTCGCTTTTTCAGATGCAGCATCTAACAATCGGTGAGTTGGTAAAATAAGGTGTGCTTTTCTTGAAATGTAAAGTCCCTCTTGCACATTCACTCCTCTATCTTCAAGGGCTTTTATTTCTTTTAAAAAGATTACAGGATCAATCACAACACCATTTCCTACCAAGTTCTTTTTATTGGTATGAAAAATACCTGATGGGATCGTGTGTAAAACATGTTTAATTCCGTTGAACTCAAGCGTATGTCCGGCGTTTGGACCACCCTGAAAACGTGCAATCACATCGTATTTTGGAGTTAAAACATCAACTACCTTTCCTTTGCCTTCATCGCCCCACTGAAGGCCTAATAACACATCTACTTTTACTTTACTCATTGTTTTATTCTTATTACCATTCGAGGTGAATCCTCATTATTAATAATTCTAATTTCTTTGAAAAAAGATCAGTCAATTTTAGCTGACTTTTCTTTTGTTATTTTTTCGTTTAGATTTTGACATGAACTACAGATGCCATACAAATTTAAAGAGTGATGGAGAATGTAAAAATCCAATAACTCTCCCACTGTCGATTTTATGTGCTGAATTCTAGGATCACAAAACTCAATCACCTTGTTGCATTTTGTGCAAACCAAATGATCGTGTTGCTTGTATTCGTAAGAGCGTTCAAACTGAGCAATGTTGTTGCCGAATTGATGTTTTCTAACCAAATTACAAGCCTGAAGTAAATCAATGGTATTGTATAAAGTAGCGCGACTTACACGATACTTTTTATTTTTCATTGAAATGTAAAGTGATTCGATGTCGAAATGGCCACTTTGCTCATATATTTCACTCAAAATAGCAAAGCGCTCAGGTGTTTTTCTATGACCATTTTTTTCCAGATAAGCTGAAAAAATTTGGTGAACCTTATCTATTGTTTCTTTCGTTAAAGACATCCATTATATTAAAGCACAAAAATAAGTTTTCTTCACCAGCTAATTAAATAAAATACTAATTATCAATTCTGGAAATATTGATCACACCTTTTATTTTTTTCATTCGCTCAATGAGGCGATTAAGGTGTTTTGTATCGTGTACAAAAAACATAATTTTTCCTTCAAAAACTCCGTCGTTCGAATCAAAATTAATGGAACGCATGTTTACGTTAAGTTCTTCAGAAATCAATTTGGTAATGCTGTTCACCAAACCCACATCGTCGATTCCAGTGACTTTTATACCTGTTAAAAAAGCAATCTTTTGCTGACTGTTCCACCTGGCTTTTACAATTCTGTAGGCATAGTTCGACATCAATTGCACCGCATTAGGACAGTTGGTTTTATGAATTTTGATGCCATCGTTAATGGTTAAAAACCCAAACACTTCATCGCCAGGAATAGGATTGCAACAGGGTGAAAATTTATAGTCAAATTTTTCCATCTCCTCCCCCAACACCAACATGTCTTCTTTGTAGTTGTTAAGGTCAGTAGAACTTATGGTCGATTTTTCGGGCTCTTCGATTTTCTTTTCTGCCGAAGCAAACCCCTTGATAATGCCTTTACTAACTTCTAATTCTTTTAATCGATTCAAGTTTAAGCGACCGATTTCACATTGGTAATACAACTCTTGAGGCGAAGGTTGGCGGAAAAAGCGCTGCAATTCTTTGATATTTTCTTTGGTGTGCTTAATTTGCTGCTTGTTTAGCAGCCTTTTAAACTTTATTTCTCCTTCTAGTGCTAATCGTTTTTTGTCTTCTTTTAAAGCAGCTTTAATTTTGGATTTTGCCTTTCCAGTAATCACATAATCCATCCAACTTTCATTGGGCTTTTGTTTTTTGGAAGTTATAATTTCAACCTGATCGCCACTTTGGAGTTTAGTACTCAAAGGAACTAATTTGTGGTTTACCTTGGCTCCCATGCAGTGCATTCCAACTTCAGAGTGAATTTCAAAAGCAAAGTCAAGTGCAGAAGAACCTATGGGCAAGTTTCGAATTTCCCCTTTTGGAGTGAAAATAAAAATCTCTTCAGAGAAAAGGTTTAGTTTGAAATCATCAATAAATTCAACTGCATTGGTATCAGGATTTTCGAGCATTTCCCGAATTTTATTGATCCAATTGTCAAAATTTGATTCTGTAGCACCTTCCTTATATTTCCAATGAGCTGCAAATCCCTTTTCAGCAATATCGTCCATTCGTTTGGAACGAATTTGAACCTCTACCCATCTTCCTCCCGGACTCATCACCGTGGTATGCAAAGATTCATAGCCATTCGCTTTGGGTGTTGACAGCCAATCTCTTAAACGATCGGGGTTGGGTTGATAAAAATCAGTTACGATGGAATAGGCATTCCAACAATCCGCTTTTTCTCGGTCTAATTTGGTATCGATGATTATTCGAATTGCAAAAACATCGTACACCTCTTCGAAGCTGATGTTTTTGGTCTTCATTTTATTATAAATCGAATAAATCGACTTGGTTCTAGCCTTGATTTCAAACGCAATTTTCTGCTTTTCCAACTCTTGAATAATTGGCAAGGAAAATCGGTTTACAAAACGACTTCTAACGGCTTTGGTCTTTCTAAGTTTGCTGCTAATTTCTTCATAGATTTCAGGCTCTGTGTACTTTAAAGCCAAATCCTCCAATTCCATTTTAATGGTATACAAACCCAAACGGTGTGCAAGTGGAGCAAACAAAAACAGTGTTTCAGATGCAATTTTCAGCTGCTTGTCACGGCGCATTGAATCGAGGGTGCGCATGTTGTGTAATCGATCTGCTAGTTTGATTAGGATCACCCGAACATCATCGGAAAGTGTTAAAAGAATTTTCCTAAAATTTTCGGCTTGCAGCGATACGTTAAAATCTACCACACCTGAAATTTTTGTCAATCCATCAATAATGATTCGCTCTTTTTTCCCAAAAAGTCGTTCAATGTCGTCTAGTGTGATGTCTGTGTCTTCAACAGTATCGTGAAGTAAGGCGCAGATGATGGAAGTAGTACCCAAACCAATTTCTTCCGCAGCAATTCTCGCCACTTCAATAGGATGATAAATGTAGGGCTCTCCAGATTTACGGCGCATATCTTTATGCGCTTCAATGGCTAAGTCAAATGCCTTGCGAACCTTCTCTTTATCAGACTTGGTGGTGACGTTTTTACTCACCCTCAACAATGCCCGGTAACGTCTTCTAAGCTCCTTTAATTCCTGCTCTTGATCAATCAATGTGTTTTGAGTTAAATACAAATCTCTTCAGTACAATTATCGGAGATTTTTTTGAATTTATTAATTGATAAAGTAAGCCTTTTTATTGGAATTATGAAAGGTTATTGGAATTGATTGGTTGGGAGTTTTGAAGCTCCGATCTTTTCCGAAAAAGGCAAAGATAGCCACTAAGAACGAAACTTGCGAAAACCACTATTCTTCTAGACCACGCGATGCAATCGCGCGGTAGCGGGGGATTTATGCTTTAAAGCTTCATTGATTCACCTTTATTTTTAAATTCTTCCTCAACCCATTTAATATTAATAACATAAATTCTAAATTGCCATACAAATCCAATTAATAAACCTGTAAAAAATAAATACTTTATGTTAGCTACAGCCCAATCTGAATTTATGAGTAGGCAGGGTAAATAAAACATCATCCCTGCCAATAAACCTTGAATGAGAGAAGTTATAGTTGCCGCTATCCAAAAATAAAACTTACCAAAATAACTGAATTTAGAGTAGGGCTTTAAACCTGTATTTATAATAGTATTACATTTCCAGCAAGTTATTTTTGGTAAACCTAAGAAATCAGGAATTTTAGTTCGTCTATAACCATCAGATAGAGAAACTTTGCAATTGGGACAACTCTTATTTATATATACACCCATGTCTGTGTTTATTTAACTTTTGTAATTATTCTATTTTGGCCTTACGGTTTGGCTATGAGCAGTAGCGTCCCGTAGGGCGCTATTGCTTATAGGTGTTGTGCCTGTTGCACAACTAATTGTTGATAAAGATATAGAATTG
>TARA_R110002096_G_C14659854_1_pt1 | contig 15300 bp, 13 predicted proteins | sample TARA_R110002096 | Tara Oceans TARA_R110002096 (sample SAMEA4397295) | marine metagenome | biome: Polar Biome; feature: [DCM] deep chlorophyll maximum layer (ENVO:01000326); material: water (ENVO:00002006), including particulate matter (ENVO:01000060) such as... | depth 35 m | reverse complement strand
AGATCCAATTCTTGGTGGCGTGTTTGTCATCACCGTGCTGGCCTTCCGCAGCGGTATTGTGGGTGAGATCCAGAAGTTCGTTCGGAAGAATATGGGGTAGTAACAGAAACTCCGAACGGCAAAGCCGGGAAATAGTGGGATAATCCCGCTAATTAATTCTCATCTTTATACCTGACCTCAGGCCGATGGCGTTCTCTATGCCATCGGTCATCGTCCTTCCAGCAGTTGGGCCGAAAGTTATGAGTAAGAAGCGACGCCCCAGAGCACAATCACCACGATGGCAGCCGACATCTTATGACGTTCGAAAATAGCTCGGGCGCGATTGCCTGCAACGAAAACAAACAGCCCCAAACCATAGTATCTCAGTGCCCGGGACGAAGCAGACGCGAGCATAAATAGAAAAAAGGAATATCTGATTGCGGCGGGCCTGCATCAGCCGAATCACCCGTTTCTTAATTAGAGCCAGCCCTCGGGGAGGGCGTGAGCTTGCGTCTTCCTCCATCATCTTTCCTGAAACAAGTAGTCACGCTGGCAGTGGTGAATGGCCGCTGGTGTGCCAGGATGCTAAGCCTCTATGCGTTGATCCGCCGATAGGCTGCTTCGAGAAAGCTGTAGATACCGAAGGCAAGCAAGCCCAAGGCCACGATACCAAGAAGCCAATTACCGTAAGGGCTGCTCGCCAGGGTGTTCAAGGCTTCGCCCATGCCCGCAAGGTCTCCGGAGCGGGCTTTATGAGCCGACTGAACCAGGAACCAGCCAATCATCAGCCAGACGACCCCCCGAGCGATTAATCCAAATTGGCACAATGGGCGCGCCCAGCTCTTTTGTTCTGGTGGGATGTCCATGTATTTTTCGAAACCCGCTTTGTATCCCTTGACGATGTGGGCCACCCCGGCGCCGATGACCGCTAATCCTACCAGTGCCAGCGCAATCTGGCCCGGCGTGGAGGCGATAAAGCCCTGCGCAGATCCGGAACCGCTATTCGACGTGCCGCCGGGCGCCCCCAGCAAAGTGGTGGTGTAGAAGGCCAGTAATGCGTGCGTGATGGCGCTGACAAGAAGCCCCCCACGAACCGCCAAACCCTTGACAGACGTACCGTGCTGATCTGTATCTTTGATCGCCTGAATCAGCCGCCAGCTCACATAACCCAGCAGTCCAACGATGAGGACCACTAGCATCGTCTGGCCCAGCGGTTGCTGCATCAACTTTTGGATAGCACCACGACTATCCACAGTACTGCCTCCCACACCGATGGCAGACATGACGGCCAGCCCACCGATCATCACGTAAATCAGCCCGCGAGCCCCGTACCCCAGGCGTGCAAACCATTTCATTTTGTGCTCGTTCGCGGGTTTATTCATGATGTCGCCTTGTTCGTCTAGAAACAGTTGTCAACCGCATCGGATTCGTTGCTACCACCACTCAGATTACCTTTTTCAATGCCGAGCATCAGAACAAGAAGCGCAAAAGGTTCGAAGGGTTTCTTAGTTTTCATGATCCAGTGCCCTATTGTGTGGGGTTAGTCGGCCAGTGCATTTCGAATAAGTAAGAGCATTGAGCTAGACATTTCGGGTAAGGGCCAGATTATTTATAGGTGTATAGCTGAACATCATCAAGTGCTTTCCGTAAGTGGTTTTCCCTGGACGAGCGAAGCTTTGATGTGAAGATCGGTGGGAGTCGTTTCAACTTCAGACTAGCTTTATGAGGAAGTGAAAAAATCTCCGGGTCGGAAAGTCATCGATTTCCGGAGTGAGTCTGCACCTTACTGGAAGCTTAAATATTTATAACTATGAAACATGTTGCATAAATATCAATACGTTAGTGATGCTTTCGATGGCTTGACACAGAAAGTGAACGCGCCAGTTGTTGCCGACAATCAGACTGTGTGGCAGGTTAAAGGAGAAGTAACGCAGTGATAAAAAGTTTGGCGTTATGTCCGATTAAAATCAGCACCAATCTATTAAAATTTTGGGCTCCGGGTTCTGGAATAATGGATCGACTTGATTTGAGAGCTAGAAAAAAGGGAGGAAGTACTGATGCTTTATTGGGCTTTAGTGTGTTTGGTTATTGCTATTGTAGCTGGTGTGCTTGGTTTTGGTGGTATTGCAGGTACCGCCGCTGGCATCGCCAAGGTTTTATTCTTCGTTTTCATTGTATTGCTTGTTGTTTCGCTGGTAATGAATGCAATGAAAGGACGCGGTCCATAAGTAATCAAAAGACTTCGTCCATGTGATGCTTACTTCAACTCACGACAGTAAAATCGTTACGTTGATTTTTAATCAAGAGGAAAATGTTATGAATAATGATATTATTGAAGGCAACTGGAAACAGCTTAAAGGTAAAGTGCGCGAAAACTGGGGTAAATTGACTGATGACGATGTCGATGAGATCGCAGGCAAGAAAGAGCACTTTGTTGGCAAAATTCAGGAAAAGTATGGCATGAAGAGAGACGAAGCAGAGAAAGAGTGGGATAAACTCACGAAGTAATCATTATCTCTGGTTCTCAATACGGCCGATGGTTTGTCAAATTTCATCGGCCGTAGCTCGTTATTCTTATCTTTTTCAACCAATATACCTCCCAATACTACGAACTCATAATCCGGCGGTTTCAGAAGTTATTATTTTCTCTCGTAAATAATTAAGCTTTCTCCGTTCTCAAACATATTGTATTTGTTCATCAAGACTATAAATATCTCTGATATTGTCTTCCAACCCCATAGCGGTAATATTGATTAGATACGTCTACGACAAGCTAATTGGCAAAATGGGTAGAATTTCAGTGATGAGTCAGGAAATTCGCACTCTGAATAGAGAAAGTTAACACTTTTACTCGTCCGCTCGTGCCCGATACCAAGATTCGAACTCCTCTCCGGCCAGGGGCCTGCAAAAAAGGAAGCCTTGCGCCTGTCTGCAACCCCGGGAACGCATATATTCGAGAGCGGCGGTTGTTTCGATGCCTTCGGCTACCACTTCAAGATCCATTGTAAGCCCCAGGGTGAGTATCGCATCGATTACAGCACGACTGCCTGTGTCCTCTTCCAACTGATAAATAAACGATTTGTCGATCTTTATCTTGTCGAGGGGCAGGCAGCTAAGAGATGCCAAGCTGGAATGGCCGGTGCCAAAATCATCCAGCGAGATAGCGATGCCAAGGGCTCTGAGTCGCGCCAGTGAGGCGATAGCGTGCTCGCGGTCATGCATCACTGCAGTTTCGGTAAGTTCCAGTTGCAGCATTGCTGGCTCAATGGAATGTCCATGAATGAGTTGCTCGAAGCGATCAACGAAGTCCCGATCACGAAACTCAACGGCCGACACATTCACTGCAATAGGAATGGCTGGCAGTCCACTGGCACGCCAAGACGTGGACTGGCGGACTGCCTCCTCAAGCACCCAACGGCCTATAGGGTTAATGATGCCCGTGGCTTCTGCAACCGGAACAAATTGCTCTGGACCTATCCCATCGCAATCGAAGCGCAGCAGGGCTTCGACACTAATCACTTCAGAGGTGTTGATGTCGAATACCGGCTGGTAAAATAACTGAAAAGAATTGGTATGAAGTGCCTGCTTCAGTGCCTGTTCAATGTTGTTTTGTTGTTGAATGCCAGCTGTAAGCACCGGGGAGTAGAACTGGAAATTATTTCTGCCTTCTTGCTTGGCCTCATACATCGCAGCATCGGCATGGCTCACTAACGTATCTATGTCTTCGCCATCTCGCGGGAACATGCTGATGCCGATGGACGTTGAAACAGACAGCGCCAATTCTCCAATCTGATAAGGTTCACTGATGGTCGTGGTAATATTACGGGCCACATCTGCGGCATGGGCTGAGGCATCTATATCTTGCAGCAGAACTACGAACTCGTCACCGCCCATTCTGATTACCAGGTCTTCAGCACGCAGGGTTCGTGAGAGCCTCCCGGATACTTCTTTGAGCACCTTGTCGCCAACTTCGTGTCCGTGGGTATCGTTGATAGGCTTGAAACGGTCTAGGTCCAGAAACAATACTGCAGCACCTTGGGAGGCTCGCCGGTTGTGGGGCAGCAAGTGAGATGCGTATTCAAACAGCATGGCACGATTCGGCAAACCCGTTAACGGGTCGTGCAATGATGCATGACGTATTTCTTCGTCGACCAGCTTGCGCTCAGTGATGTCTCGGAAAAACACCGCAAGCCCCCCATCGAGGGCGGGGTAGGCTCTCATCTCCAGCCAGACTTGATTACCATCGGGAGTCAAATGCGGCACTTCCGTTGTACTCGATTTCCCAGTTTGCCTGACCCGAACATACAGGTCTTCCACTACGGTGCCTTTCAGTTCCGGCCAGACCTCCCAAAGATTCCTCCCAATGACTTCAGAAATGGGGAACTGAGAAATGCGTGCGGCTTCGGCATTGTAATGGGTCATGGTCCAATCGGCAGATACTGAGGCGAAGCCTTCTGTCATGCTGTCCAGAATGTACCTGCTGTAATCACGCTCCCGTCGAAGCTCCGCCTGCGCGCGGGCAGACTCAATAGCGGCCCACGTCCGGTCCACCACGTCTTCAGCCAAGGCGACCTCTTCCGCTGACCAGTGATGGACTTTGGAATCGTGCAGCCCCAACAAGACCCGCAACGAACCGGCTTTCATGACAGGAACTGCCAGGACAGCCTTTATACCTCTGTCCAGATATGCCTGGGCGTAGCCAGCGGAACGCTCATCCATGGTCGCGTCACCAAGCACAAAAGCCTCCCCGGCCCGGATCTGAGACGCAACCTCGGGGCCGAACTCCTCTAAACGGTGTTTGGCCCCATCCATTGATTCTGCGCCATCACTTGTCCAACCGGGTCTTACGATGACTGTGTCTCCTGATTTTGTGAAGTCCCCATAAAACACCCGGGTGACCCCCAAGAACCGGCCAAGTAGTTCCGTTGCAGCAGCCGTGACCTCGTCTGGATCCACGAGTGAGCGTAATCGGTCTGTCAATTTCAAACGGAAACTTTTTCGTTGCTCGATCGCTTTGAGGCGGCGCAAGGTATTGGCCAGTTCGCTGTTGACCCGCTCCAGTTCCTCCTGTACTTGCACCTGTTCGGTTATATCGGTGCCTTCCACAAAGATCGCGCTGACCTTGCTATCCAATCCAAATACCGGCTGATACACAAAATTTAGGATGCGCTCCTTAACTGGCGCGTCCGGAGTTACCTGTATCCTATATTTGGCACGGTCTGCGGTGTACGGCTCCCCTGTCGCAAAAACCCGATCCATAATGCTCACGAAGCCTTGCTCCACCGCGTCAGGCAGTGCTTCTGAGACGAACCGGCCCAATATAGGACGATGTCCTACAACCTGGTCATGACTCGGGTTAGAAAGTTCAAATCTATGGTTCGGCCCGCTCGTCAAAGCCATAAACGCGGAGGCTTTGTTGAACATTTGGGTCAATTGGTCACGTTTTGCGTCGAGCGCTTGAGTGGCATAAGCCAGATCTGAGACTTCAGTGCAGTTTACGACGATCCCGCCGACACCATGGGGTGCACTTTGGTCATCTACCGGGCTGAAACTGTATGTCCAGAAAATCTCTTGATGGCGACCATAACGCGTAGTGAGGAGTGTCCGGTTGATTTGTTCGATTTCGCCTCTGCCGGTGATGGCCCGCTCGAAGCTCGAGCCGATCATGTGCCAGATCTCCTTCCACACATTTCCTGCAGGTTGCCCTAGAGAGCTTGGGTGCTGTTTCGGACCGAGGGATTGACGGAAAGCGTCATTGTAGAGACATGCGCCCTGTGTACCCCAAAAAACCGCCATCGGCTGTGCTGTATTGAGTGTCAGGCTCACTACTGTACGCAGCGATTGTGACCACTGATGAGGCCAGCCGAGTGCGCTATCCGACCAGTCATGATGGCGCATCAATCGGCCCATCTCACCTCCACGTGCGAGAAAGTCAAGTAGAGGGGTTCTGGCCATGCCTGCTTGTTCTGACATCATCCGATTTGCGTCTCACAATAAGTTGCTTTCGCCAGTGTATCGTTTCGAAAGATATGTGTGTAGAGATGAGCTACTGGTGTTACGAAAGAATAATCTCGCAATTTATGGCTAACACAGCGTTGTTGGAGATGGCATCGAAACTCAGGGCTGAGATAGTCAACCGTGGCGAGTTTCAGGGTTTAGTGCTTTGGGGTCGTCTCTGGTATGAGCCAGACGGGATGCTATACCAAAGCTGTCGGTCCTGACCCGCCCTTATAACAGCTGGAAGGTAGCTCTGAAAAATGGGCCCGGACTGGTGAGTGCCTCTCGACGTGGTGAGTCATATCAACGCCTATGCTCATGATGAACCAGACCCCGTCTTCTTCCATCTGCGTACGCACAATTTCGAACTGATCGGGCGTTGAAACCATTTCTACGAGCTGCTGAGCATGAATATCTGAGTGCGCCGAGCCTGCATCAGAGGAATAAGAGTTGCCCCCAATAAAAATGGACACGCCCCATCAATTGATTCCTTCGAACTTTATCGGAGACCGGTAACCAAGGCTACTGTGCAGCCTTAGGCTGTTATAAAAGCGCTCGATATAGTTACTTATATGTTTCCGTAACTGCCGCATCGTCACGAAGCTGGTAGCGTGCAGCAGCTCGCCTTTCAAGGTCTTGAAGAAGGACTCTACCTCCGCATTATCGGTACACTGTCCAGGTCGGTTCATGCTGTGTCGTACCCGGTGGTGATTCAGCAGCGCCTGAATCTTGTGAGCGGAATATTCAATGCCACGATCCGTATGGAACAGCAGGCAGGAGGCGGGCTTTCTGCTCATAAACGCTTCCGTCGTCCCTCGGCCTGAAAACGTTGAAGCTTTTTTAGGATGTCGTTCTTCTCCTGTTGCGGAGGCCGACACCCAGAAAGCGGCCAAGATTTGCGTCCAGGGCCGTACGTATGATGCGCGCCAAACTTGTGTGGCAGCAAAACGTTTTATTTTTGTAGAGGCTGTGCGCTTGGCTCGGGATGAATTTGACATCGGTATGGTCAATATCAATGGCCACAGCGTGGCCCAGCCCAATCTGCCTTTTGGCAGGGTAAAGCAGAGCGGATACGGCCGTGAACATGATGATATTGGCATCCACGAGTTCGTGAACGTGAAGACTATTGTGGTAAGCCAATCCTGATACAACCCTAACCAGCCCTGAGTCTGGTCAGGACCAACAGGCATCCGACTGGAGGGTTGCTTTTCGTCCGGTTGCGGTCCATTTCTACCAACTCCAAACGCTTCTGCATCATTACTGGAGCGTCACTTGGTCCGCGCAGTCGCCTTTGTTAGGTTGGAAGGTGTGACATGGATTGCCTAATCAGTGAATTTGGCCATTGATCACGTTTACTTGGAAAAGCGCCCGCAATGCAACTTCGCTTCGGGCGATCGCAAGAGTAACGTTATAAAGGAGTACGACAATGCGAAAATCTATCACACGCGCAATGGGTGCCTCGCTGCTCGCAGGTGGGGTGGCTATGAGTCTTTCAGCGGTTGCGGCAGAGGGGCTGTATACCATGGATGAGTTGAAGGATGCAGATGTTTTTGACAGTACAGGCGAAGAGATCGGTGAAGTCGAAGATATTTTGATGAGTAACGATATGTCGGTACATTCGTTGGTTATCGAGACTGGGGAAATACTCGGTTTAGGCGGCAATGAGGTCGTTGCGGAACGCGGCACTTTTACCGTCGTGAGGGCCTCCGACAAAGGCGGCTTCGATGACGTCGAGTATGAAGTCCACATGGAAATGACTCAGGACGAGTTGAAAAAATTGCCGGAGTACGACGAGGATTGGTGGAACCAAACGAGCCAGAGTTTACAAAAGGCTTGGGAAAATACCAAAGAAGTCAGTGAGAGTGCTTGGGAGAACACAAAACAAGCTACTTCTTCAGCCTGGTATAACGTCAAACAAGGCGTTGAGGAGATGGGTGACGAAGTCGAGCAAGCGACTGAGTAAGTCACTCCGCCGGGAAGCGCCCAGCGGGACGCTTCCCACACCTTTCCTCTTACCTCTCCCCACGTTCTGATTTCAAATTCGTAACCGGCTCAGCGTATGCACAACCGGCAAATCCTACCCAAGCTTGTATCATATGACTCGGCTTACTAGAGTAAGGTAAGGTTTGCTTTATCAGGAAGGGCGCTGGAGGCAGACCTGTAAAATCCTGAATGTGATTTTCAAATCATGGGGGATGATATGAACGACGTAAGCTCTGATGGTACTTATCAGTGTGCCCAAGAAGGTTGCAACTGCAAAGTTGCGGATGACGAGACACATTTCAAGACTGTGACAGGAATATTCTGCTCAAAAGAGTGTTCGGAAGGCAAAGGTTGTCAACATTCCGGCTGCAATTGCGCATCAAACAGTTAAGTGAATTCAGATCGAGAGGTTGCGACGGGCCCTCGACCTCTCGACCGGGTTTACTAGGCAGTTCTTTTCTGTTTGAAACGTGTCAGTCTCCGCATTCGATCGGTGAGGATGCTGGTCACGGGTCAGCCGGAATTACTTTTGAATAATGGTCGCTTTATTATGCCCGCCCTTCGGCGATCAAGAGTAACCGAGAACGAGGTGCGTGCTGCAGCCCGAGCGGCAGGTGTAGCCGATATGGCGACGATCGACGCTATCGTGCTCGAAACGGATGGCTCATTCAGCGTCATCCAGAGTAAGTCAAAACCAGAGAATTCGAGTCTTGTCGGTGTGAAAGGATTCTCGCCAACGAGGAGTGGCTGAATGTTCAATGATAACCCCGGTGAACCGTGCCGCAAACAAAGCCAGCCCTCCTTGGCCCCGTTAAAAGGGCCAAGGAGGTAGTTGCCGTCTACGCGGGCATGTCATTTGCCACGCTATCACGGGACCAGACCCGGTGCTGCCCAAGCGCATCTTTGAAGCGATCAAACACATCATCGATGTTCTCGCCCAGCAATATGCCTTGATCTTCCGGCACGTTAGCTGCGTAAAGTAATTCTTTGCCTTCGCCGAGAAGTACGATGACTTTCAAATGCTTGTAGGCTTCTTGCAGATAGTAACGACCCTGGCCAGAGTTCGCTAGCTCCGCTACGCTGTCCTTGCCGCCTGGAACAATAACTGCATCCATGGTTACCGAAGGCAAACCATTAAGCATCGCATCGCTTTCGACGTTGCTCCCGTCCGCTCCTTTGATAGGTGCCATTGATGGCGCAATCACCATTGCTGTAGCGCCTTCTGCCTCCAGTTTCTGTCGTAGCTTGTTTACCTGGTCAGAATCGACACCGTTAGCCGCAAGAATCGCGATCTTTCGATGCTTGATATTACCTGGCAGGCGCGCCATCAGACTAAGGGCAGGGGATTTGTCCAGTGAGCTCGTGCCCAGTTCATCCGCGGAAGCTGTGGGCGCTGAGGGCGCATCTATACCATGTATTTTTCCCACTGCCTGGGCCAATTCAATTGAAATGTTGGGTAAGATTTCGGTGATAACTCTTTCGCGGATGTGGGGCCGCTGTACTTTAGACAGCTCAAATGCATAGGCCTGGATTATATGGGCCTGTTCGACTTCGGTCTGGCTGTTCCAGAACAACCGAGCCTGGGAATAATGATCGCCGAACGAGTCGCTTCGGGCCCGCACCTTGTTCGCGTCAACTCGTTCATGGTGGCTTTCAAAACCGCCGTTCTCTGGCCCAGCCGGGGTTTCTTTTGGCCACCCGCCGTCAATAGAATTGGGCTCGTAGGAGGCTTGGCCGGTATTGATGGTTTGCCGATGCACGCTGTCACGTTGGTTATTATGGAACGGGCACACCGGACGGTTGATGGGGATCTCGTGGAAGTTGGGCCCGCCAAGCCGCAACATCTGGGTATCGAGATAGGAGAAAAGGCGCCCCTGCAACAGCGGATCGTTGGAAAAATCGATACCGGGAACAATGTGTCCGGGGTTGAATGCCACCTGCTCAGTTTCGGCAAAATAGTTGTCCGGGTTGCGGTTCAGAACCATTTTTCCGATAGGAGTGACAGGTACCAGCTCCTCCGGAATGAGTTTGGTCGGATCCAGAATATCGAAATCGAATGAATGCTCATCCTCTTCTTCGATCACCTGGATACCCAATTCCCACTCTATAAAGTCACCATTACTAATATCTTCCCACATGCCCCGACGATTGAAATCCGGATCACGACCCCAGAGTTTCTGTGCTTCGTCCCAAATCAGCGAACATGTACCTGCCAGGGGTTTCCAATGGAATTTAACAAAGCGGGATTTCTCCTCTTTGTCGATCAGGCGAAAAGTGTGTACGCCGAACCCTTCCATAGAGCGGAAGTGCCGAGGAAAGGCTCGGTCAGACATGGTCCAGAGAACTGCATGCGTCGCCTCTGGCATCAGGGAAACGAAATCCCATAGAGTATCGTGAGCTGACTGTCCTTGGGGGATTTCGTTGTGAGGTTCTGGTTTTACGGCGTGAACAAAATCTGGAAACTTGCTCGCATCTTGAATAAAGAATACGGGGATATTGTTCCCGATCAGATCCCAATTACCTTCATCTGTATAGAATTTTACCGCGAAGCCGCGCACATCCCGAACGGTATCGTTCGAGCCCCGCGAGCCTTGCACGGTGGAAATGCGAGTAAAGACTGGTGTTCCTTTATCAGGGTCCTGAAATAGGCCCGCTTTGGAAAACTGTGCTGCGTTCTCATAAGGCTGAAAGTAACCGTGTGCGGCAGCGCCACGAGCGTGAACGATACGCTCGGGAATTCGCTCGTTATCAAAATGGTTCATTTTCTCCCGGAAAATGAAATCTTCAAGGAGGGTGGGGCCACGTTCGCCTGCTTTGAGAGAGTTGTGGTTATCGGCGATACGAACACCTTGGTTTGTACGCAGATCGTGCCCTTCCGCATTGGAGCGTACTGTTTCCAGTTGTTCGTTCTTGCTATGTTCGTTGGTTTTTCCGGTGTCGTTTGCTGGTCCTGAATTGCTTTCAGTATGCGGATTTTTAGCCATTTCAGCACTCCTCCTTAGAAATGCCGGCAACTTCAAAATACCGACTCTGACGTTTTTACTTCTAATATTTTTCTATAAAGTACGGAACTGTTTATTTCCGTAATACTCCGCTCTGTAGATTGAGATATATCCATTCCAAAAGCTATGAATAATCGGAAGATTTCAAAGTTTATGGTATAAAAAAGTGCGGAGTAAAGCGCAAGAGCTTACGAAATTTTTAAAATCCAAAGTTTTGTAGGCGAGAATAGTTTATATACTCGCGTGGAAGTCTTCCGCGTTGCTGGTATACAGCCTACATTTGGGTGCAGCGCTATGGTATGGCTACCCTTCATGTGGATCATCACGTTGCTAAAAGTGTTGAAATACTACTAGACTTGGAATCACGCCAATTTGTCGATTAATCGGTATGGTTATTAGAATCCTAATTGGTTTGCAGGTCTTGGGGAGCTTTCTTGACAACGCAAAAGAAAAAAAGAGGCAGCAGACTTAATGTGAATGCTAAGGGGAGATAAGAGTATGTCTGAGCATGATGGAGCGGTTCTGGGAGAAAACTACTCCCATAAAATCAGCGCGGAGTTCGATAGTCAGGTGGCTGCAGAACGTGGCGCAGAGTCGCTGGAAAGTTTAGGAATACCCCTTGCACAGATCCGGATCATTCAGCCAAATGATCCTGGTATGGGTTCGAAGCTGGAGCCCGAACCTCAGGGCATCGCCCGCTCCATGGTCAAAGCGCACGTGCGGTTTGGGTTAATAGGCTTGGTGGTTGGTTTGGCTGTTGCGGGGCTGTTGGTCACAGTCGGCCCGGCTCTGACTCGCTCAAGTCCCTTGATGACATTTATCGCGTTTGGCTTCTTTTTCCCGGTGCTTGCTCTTTTGTTCGCTGGTGCGGTATCTCTGCGGCCAGACCATGATCTCGTCATCGAGAAGGCGCGTATGGCAAAAGATGAGGGCCGCTGGACGGTGGTTGCGCATTGCGACAGTTTGGAGCAGCAGACATTGGCAAAAACAGCAATGGATAACAGCATTCAAACTTTATAAACATATTTGAGACAAATTGTACCGGCGCTCTTCCGTTGTATGGTTGTATGGAAGAGCGCCGTTAAGTGGTTGTCTATGGTGAAGCGTCTCGGCAAACATCGTCGAGATGTGGAACAAGAACTGGGAGCCCTTGTGCCAAATTCAAAGCTATGCGCTTCCTTAGTTCGGTTTCAATATGCGCAAAATCCGCATGTGTATCGCTTTTGGAGTCATGCACCTTCCGAGCGAGTGTCCCTGGAGCGAGAGTACCTTGGATCTGGTTTGCTCATGATTTTAAATACCTTAAGTTGGTTTACTATAATCAACTTATTGATAAGAAAAATAAAAATGGTCGATATCTGACATCGCAGGAAGCGCGAAAGCGTACCGGAAAAGCATTGCAATTTTTGAAACCTTCTCATAGCTGCCGGAAGGAAAAACCGCCCACGCCATCCTTCAATATATTTAATTTCGCTATTGTTAATATGATGTAATTTTATCTGATAAGTTAATCTTACGAATTTGCGTCTGTGTGATTAAATTTATTTAAAATTAAATGGTGCCGGCTTGAGTGCCATTTTCAATAGTATTAGCCTTATCTATATGTAGATAGCTCGATATTTTAATGGGCTTTTAGCCGTTATTTGGATTTTAATTTATATCAACTTGTGTGAGGTATAGGCATGGTGCAAAAATCTGATCCGTTTCCCTCCCGCCTGAAGCAGCCGAAAGATCCTTTCCTTCGGTCTGACCCTGTAGTTCACTCGCGAAACCAGCATCGTTGGGAAGGGCCTCTTGATGAGGTTTCGCTTTCTCGCTATGAACGGGATGGTTTTCTCTGGTTTGAAGGCTTTTTCAATCAGGAGCGGATGCTGCCCTTCTTTGATGAACTCGTAGAAATGGCGAAGGATGAAAAGCTTAATAAGTCAGAGAAAGTTATTCATGATCCGAATAGCGGGGAGTTACGGTCAGTTTTCGGAATGCACGAGCTATCCGACAATTTCAGTCGTTTAACCCGGGATCCGCGGATACTTGGAATGGTGCGCCAATTGTTGGGCAGCGAGGTCTATATCCATCAGTCTCGGATTAACGACAAGTTCGGGTTTGAAGGCAGCGGTTTTGACTGGCACTCGGATTTTGAAACTTGGCATGCTGAAGATGGTATGCCCCGGATGCGGGCAGTCAGCGCCTCGCTCATGCTCACGGATAATAACGAATTCAACGGACCGCTGATGTTGATTCCGGGCTCGCATCATTACTTTGTGCCCTGTCTTGGCGAAACCCCTGAACTCAACTGGCGGGACTCTCTCAAGGCGCAGCGGGTTGGTGTTCCTGATCGTGATAGTTTAGCCAGATTGGCGGAACGTGGCGGTATCGAAGCGCCAAAAGGGCCTGCTGGATCCTTACTTCTGTTTGAATGTAATACCTTGCACGCCTCCAACAAGAACATGTCGCCTTGGCCACGCTCGAATCTCTTCTTCGTTTATAACAGTGTCGAGAACAAAATAGGAAAGCCTTTTGCAGCGAAGCGTGAAAGGCCAGAGCATCTCGCAGCTCGGGAAAATTGCACGCCCTTGACCATGCACGATGATTTCCCCGAACTTGCTCACCAAGGAGTACCACCTCTCAAGACGTAGAGGGTAGCGAGTTCAAAATCCAATGGAGGGCTGGAATTGTGTATGAGTGGATAGCTGAACATCAACAAGTTCTTTCTGTCGTTGCCAGTCTTGGCTCAGTGATTATATGGCTAGTTTATGCGCAACTTCTTTACCTTGGATTTCGGAGGCAACGTAGTCCCAGGCTAATTATTAACCGCGGACGTAATAAAGACATCAATGCGCTTTGTCTTATCAGCAACATGAGCGCAGAGTCGGTGTTTATTGAGTACATTATTGCAGAGCTCGAAACCTCGGAAGGCGCAATCACTATGGACATCACTGACTTCGAGCAGGAATACAATGAGGGTGACGAGGACGACCAGCAGCGTACCCGGTCATCAGAGAAATCGTTATCACTGAACGTCACAGAGAATACGAGGCAGGGGCCGATTGAACCCGGTGGGTTCATACATATCGGCACTTTCTGCGAACTGGTACAGCGTCTTGCCCGAGATGAGGGCATCCAGATGACTGGAGATGTGCCGCAGGGTAAGCTTGAGTTCCACCGCCTCACTCTGCGACTTATAGGCATTTATGGGCCAGAGAATATGCCTGTTGGGGCCGAACGCAGCTTCGATTTGAAGGTTGGTGAGAGTCATTTCGGCCTCAGACCAGTGTCGTGGGATACAAAACAGTTGGCGTCAATGTGGCAGCGCCGAAAACTGCGTAAAACCGTCGAAAAACTGAACGCTACGAACTTCTCCTCCGCTTCGTCTTTCCGTCATGTTGATCGGGAAGAAGATGTTGATAATAGATCTGCCGCCGAAAAGGCCAGCAAGACTGGGGGTTAGGCTAGTCGGCCGCAGCTCAGAAATGATCCTGCCGGCTAGCAGATCCGGTCGCAACCTCGCGAGCATTTGCGTCTCGTCTATATCAAGGCAAACTCCACCGCCTGAGCTGCATGGATCTCTGTTGTATCGTATAGCGCAACCCGCGTATCGGACGCCTGGATCAGCAAGCCGATCTCGGTGCATCCCAGAATAACGGCTTTAGCGCCACGTGCGGCCAGTGAATCTACAATCTCAAGATAGGCGGTTTTCGAGTCAGGATTGATGATGCCCTGGCACAGTTCTTCGTAGATTATTATGTGTACCGCGTCTCGTTCGCTGTCATCCGGAATGATGACGTTAATTCCCTGTTCCTCCAGGCGCTCACGATAGAAAGTTTGCTCCATGGTGAACCGGGTTCCAAGTAACCCTACCGATGTTATCCCGTCTTTTATGAGTGCATTGGCGGTGGCATCGGCGATGTGAAGCAGGGGGGTAGCGCATGCCTGCTCAATCTGTGGGGCGACTATATGCATGGTGTTAGTGCAAATCAGGAGAAAGTCGGCGCCACCGGCCTTCACGGATTGCGCCGCCGATATCAGTATTTTCGCAGTTTCGTCCCAGTCCCCCTTATGCTGGAGAGTCTCGATCTCGGCGAAATCTACACTGCAGAGAATGATCCTGGCCGAGTGCAGCCCGCCGAGTTGCTTCCGCACTTTCTGGTTGATCAGGCGGTAATAGGTCTGGGTCGATTTCCAGCTCATTCCGCCGATTAGTCCGATGGTTTTCATACAGTCCCAAATGCACAGAAGGCGTTTCAGTTTTCGGCGGCACCACAGTATGGGTGGCACCGGGATTACTGAACTTTATTAGCCCACAAACATCTTTTTCGCAAGCGGCAAGCCCTTGAAGCCA
>TARA_R110002096_G_scaffold179079_2_pt1 | contig 15314 bp, 4 predicted proteins | sample TARA_R110002096 | Tara Oceans TARA_R110002096 (sample SAMEA4397295) | marine metagenome | biome: Polar Biome; feature: [DCM] deep chlorophyll maximum layer (ENVO:01000326); material: water (ENVO:00002006), including particulate matter (ENVO:01000060) such as... | depth 35 m | reverse complement strand
TCAAGTCTAAACCAGTTACCTTCTTTTTTAATTGCTTCTGTAAACATTTCAACGTCTCCTGGTATATAGTCTTTTCTACTTTTAATTATCCCTTCCATGATTTTTAAATGCGCAGGATTCTCATAATCAAAAGGATTTTTGCTATCTAACACATTAGGAATTACTCTAGATGTAGTCATATCTAATTTACGCATAGATTCCTTTGCTTCCGTAATTTGTTCTGGAGTATATAAACTCCAATCTATTTGTTCTCCAGCATACATACCTGCTGCTTTTTTATTAGTAAACCAAAAAAGATCTGTAGCTGTAGTTCCCGGAGAAGTTTTACTTACTCCTAATTTGAATTCATCAAATTCTCGCTGAGTACCATGATATTTAATATCTTCTACTTTACTACTAGGAAACACAGTATCTAGATAAGCAGAATACTGTTGTTCTGTACCTACATTAGATAACTTAGAATTATCATTAAATACTTCTTGTACTCCTTCTTTAACCTCATTAGTTTGTTGTGCTGCCAGAGCTTTAGTATCTATTTTTGATAAACTGCCATCTTTATTAACTTTATATATATCAAAGTTATTTAAATTTCTTGCTTGTTCTGTTGGTTTCAATATACCAACACCTCTACTATCTTTAAATGAGTTTTGATTTACACCATTACTGTTAGGAATAAAATTATCTTCCGATTGATTTGTAATAACAGCGTATCCTGAAGTAGGGTTTTTAATATAGAATTCACCTTTTTGGAAGTTAGGCACATTTGAGTTACTTTTATCTGTATTAAAAACACCTTGACTACCTTCTTTCTTAAAATTTTCTATTGATTCATTTCTACCTATAACTTTCCCTGCCTTTAACCAATTTAGTATACCTTTTAAATTTGGAGTTTTATGAGTAAAGGTGTTTGGTCCGACTACATCCTCAACACTAACAGTTGAAGATGTTGTATTAGTCACTACAGGTCCTTCCTGTAAAGCGTCATATATAGCTTTTCTAGAATGTGTATCTATTTTATTTTCATTAAAAGATTCAAGTAAATCTACTCTAACTCCATCTTTATCTACAAGATACAGAGGAGCTTCCATCCAAGCTTCTTCTACATTATCTTTATTGTTTGCCCAATAATCATTTTCTATAAATTTAACCTCTACAAAATCTCCAGGTAGTATTTTTGGAGTATTTAAGCTGTTTGAATCTAGTCCATCTAAAACATTATTGATAGTATTAGGATTATTTTTAACTGGTATAATCTCATCCCCTTGGACAACTACAGATCTCCTAACTTTACCTTCAACAATGTCAACTTTATTTTCATATTGAGCATTAGAGATACTAATAACACTGTTATCTACCTCTTTACTTGTTTGCATACGCTCCTCTAAAGCAGCTTTAAGTTTAGCAATTTTAAGTAACCTTGCTTCAAAATTCTCTATTTTATTTGTATTACACGCCATTTAATTATGTTTAACAGTCATCATCTTCTTTCTGTATTCTATTTTTTAATTCCTCTTCTTCTCTTAGAAGATCTTGATAATATCCTTCCATTTCCCCAATAGGTACTTGAGAAATCTCAGAGAGTTCAGAGGATATATCTGAATGCATTTCAGTTTCTAGTTCACTTTTTATCCTATCTTCTTCTAGCACACTTAGTTCTGTTTTTATAATTACATCTTCTGTAGAAGTATTTTCTTCTTCAACCATTTCTGTATTTCTAGTAGGAGTAGCAATTTCTTTCATATCTAATCTTTCAATTTGTTGTCTTGCGTTATTATCAAAACTACTGTTACTTCTAGTAGACTGTATTTCAGCGTTCAAATTTAGTAAATTTTCTTGTATTTCTTGTAAAGTTCTTGTAGTATTTTTATCAAACACCATTCCTATACTAATACCTCCTCTTCTACCTGAGAAGTCTGCAGAAGTTCTATCTGTTAATACAAATATTTTATTGTTTTCTGTTTCTATTTCTGAGAATGTAACGTCTCCAGGAGCTTTATTTCTTGCATCTCCTAATTTTACTCCCGGTACAGATAGTTCATCATATACTGCCCATCCTTTTCCTGCTATACCCCAATTACCTTCTAAATGAATTTCGTATTCAGCTTTATCTACAGGAGCAACTTCAGTCTCAGTAGAAACTGTTGATTCTTTACTTGTTAAATCAGCAAGATTAAAAGGATTTTGAAATTGTTTATCAAACTCACTAAGAGCTTTTTTAGTTTTTCTCATTGCAGCTAGTTTCTTTTTTCCTACTCCTGGTATATCTTCAGCTTTTTCAGCAGCTTCAACTAGTTCTTCTCTTCCAGTACCTTCTTTAGTTCCTACCCTTGCTGTTACTCCTGCTCTTTGTATATTTTTTCCATTCTTAGAAATACCAGGAGAATCTACACGATTTATTATTACTACTCCTTCTGGTAAATTCTCATCAGGCATTGAAGATATTATCTCTACAATGTCTCCTTCTTTCCATTGAACTCCAGGTTGAACCTCCATATCTATTTCCCAGCCTTCTTTTTTGAGAGTTTCTATTTCATTATTAAAAAAATCTATCTCTTCTTGAGTAGCTTCAGCACCTTGATATACATTATTAATAAAATCCTGTATTAAACCTAATTTTTCTTGAGGCTGTTTTGCATCTTCATATTTATTTTTTATTCTATCAATTTGAGTTCTTCCCCTCCCTGTCTTTTTAACTTCAACTTCTTCTTCAACTTCTTCTGTAGTTTCAACCTTTTTTTTATCTTCTTCTGTTTTTATTACAGTTTCTGCCTCTAGTTTTATACCCTTAATAGTTTCTAATACTTTAATTTCAAAATTTAGATCTTTAACTTTTCTAGGTGCGTCTTCAATTTCTTCTACCTGTTGTCTAAGAGACTCTAAATGTCTATCAATTTCTTCTATAGACATTTCAGGATTTCCATATTTATTTACTAAGGCTAACTCTGCCTTCTTCATTCTTTTGACTTCTTCTTCTATTTCTTTACGTTTGGCTTTACTAGCGTTAGGAGGAATATTAGTCATTGCGGCATTAGGATCAGTCTCAGTATCTAGAATCTCATCAGCTCTTCTGTTATTAGCATCTTTCATACTCTGCTCTCCGGCAAGTAATGCAGCTCTTACATATTCCTTTCTCCCTTGATTTGTTTGAAGAGTATTCCAGCTTTCCATTACATCTTGTAATCCTCTATGTAACATATAATACTCTTGAAGTTGTTCAGACATAGCATCTTTATCTAAAGGATGCGTTAAATTTACATTTTTAACAGACTCTGCTACTCCATTTTTAAAGTTAGAATAAGCTTGATTATGCATAGCTAAAATCTCATCTTTAGAAATTTGACTTTCATTTGTTATAGGATTACCATTTTCATCTACTTGGTTAGTTGCTTTAGCATTTCTAATATATTGTTCTACTAAAAGATCGTATTGTTCAGTAGCTAAATCTGCTTGTTCTTCTAAGGTACTTAAAGTTATACCTGGAAATAAACTATCTATTTGTTCTGCTTTTTCTTTTTTCTCATTATCTATTTGGTCTAAGAATACAGCTTGATGCAACATTTGTGATTTAAGAATTCTAGTTTCTTTATTCCTTAATTCTTCTTCTTCTTTACCCTTTTTACCTAATAACAATCCTGGAAAACCTTTTGTTTCTTCTTCTGCAAACATTAAATCTAACGCATTTTTTCTTTTAACTATACTTGCAGTCTCTTCTAGCATGTTATCAATAATTTCATCTTTATTGATTTCAGTATCTTCAGCTATTCCAAACAGTTGTTTAAATTCTACATCTGATAAAGTTTTAAAGTCATTTAATCTTTCTACAAAGAAGTCTAAAGAACCTGCATTATCTAGTGTTGAGATTTCATTTATAAAAGCTTGAGTCATAGCTTGATCTGCTAATTTGTCTTTTCCTTCTGCTCTATACTTATCAGCTTTATCTAAAAAATGTGAAGTAGTTGTATTGGCTTGAGATCTATCAATGATTTTCATGAAAGCATCATCATTTATTATTTCTTGCACTCTCTTTGCTGATTTATTTCTATTTTTAGTTTCTCCAGAAATTAAACTTCCACCTCCTCCTGACACACCCCCAATTATAGCTCCTATCATCATAGATTCTAAACCATCAGTTTCACCAAATGTTCTAGATACTCCTTCACTAAGAGCTTGCATCATAGTTATACCCCCTTTATTATCAAATCTAGATGAGTAATATTCTGTAGAAGCTATATTAATAGCATATTGACCTCCTTCTTGTAGGCTTTCTATAGTCATACCTCTTCTTAAAGGTGATGTCCATTTTCTTGCTCTCCCTAAAATAGAAGTAGACCCTTTATCTGTTATAGTTTTAGCTCCAGTTTTAGTTAACCCTCCTCCTGTAATTCCACTTTTTAAACTTTGTTTTGTTACATTACCAGCTAAAAATTTATTAAACATTGCTATATTAGACAAAGATAATACTGCCATATTGCCTATAAATGAACTGTTTCCTGCAGATTGAGATAACTTTTCAATTTCGTCTACTACAGATTGTGGAATACCATCAGGATATTTCTCTGAAGCCTCTTCTGTTAAAGCCTTTTGTATATGCTTTTGAGTCTCCCTAGCTTCTACAGAAGATTCTGCTAAAGACATCATTGCCCCAGCTTCTAATGTTAAAAGTCCATTTTTTGCGTAGATTCCTCCTTTTGTCTTATTATACATTGATAATAATTTCTCTCCTCTTTTTGTACCTTGAGCAGTTTTATACAATTTATAAATTTTATTAGCTTTAGATGCTTGATTAGCTATATTAGATAATTTTGCTGTTTTAGCAGCTAACCCTATCATACCGTACCCTCCAGTTAAATACATAGTAGCTAAAGATCCTATTGTATACCCAAACCCATTAGCAACTTTATCAGCCCAGAAGTTAGCTTCCCCCATACGATCGTAAAGTCCCATATTTTGTTCTTTCTCAGTATAATAATTAGGCATTTCTGACCTAGCCCAATCATTCCATCCGTCTACCATATTACCAACTTCATTATTATGATATTGTCCGCCATTTAATAGTTCCCCAACACCTGATATAATTCCTACAGTGTTTTCTACAATTGCCCCACCTGTAGTTATAGCAGCTTTCTTTAAACCATGATTCCATTTTTCTCCAGTAGATTGCCCCCTTGCTCTTTGCTCTCGCCAAGATGGACCATAATTACTAAACATAACCCCGTACTTACTAAATTTTGAAACATCTTCATACTCTCCTTTTTCTGGATCCCAAGTTTTATATGATAAGTCTTTATGTTTATGTATAGCAGATGAAGTTATTCTACCACTTCCTGGACCCCATACAAGTTCAGTATTAGGATCTATGTATCCAGGAGCATTAAGTTTGTTTACATCAGATTTTTTTGATACAGGTAAATTTATCTTTGGATCTATCTCTATTGGCATATATTATATATTTAATTTTTCTATTCTTGATAGCTTCTACTTCTATTGTTTAATAAATTTTGTACTAAAATTGCTAGACCTTTTTGTTTACTGTGTCTTTCTCCGGCAATAATAACCTCATCTTTTCCTCCACCACTTCTATCATATATAAATGTTACATTTGAGTATTGACTTGGAGACCATTTATCTATTCTACTACTAACTCCTTTATTCCACTGAGTATTAACTTCCATTTCTGGGCTGTTAATATATTCACTTAAGGCAGGCAAAGTAAAATAACTAGCTGGTACTAAATAATTAAATACTTTACCTTTTAAATCTTCCACCTCCTCTCCTTTTTTAGGACTATTTGTAATTTTTATAGGAACATAAACCATTGCCCCCTCATCACCTAATTGCATATTTAATACTCCCATTTGCTCTTCTATAATATCATATTCTACAGTATATCCAAAATGATTATTCTTACTCTCCTGGCTGTTTAAAAACCCTCCTTCAAATTCCTGATTAGGACTTTGACCTTGAGCATCTCTAAGTGACCAATTAGAAGGTATTACATCATCTTTAAAGAAATCTTTTAATTGCTTATTAACTATACTAGTAGTTTCAAATCTAGATCCAAAATTAGTCATAACTGCACCCTCCATAGATATTGAAGCTCCTGAATAATTTGCATCATAAAATGTTTGAACTCTTGTTTCCTCTTCTTTTAAAAACTTATTTACTCCTATTAAAATATCATCTATAGCTTCTGCTCTTTGATCAAATGCGAATGCAAATTCACTAACATCTTTATTAAAGTGTTTTTTCATCATAATTTGATATAATTTACCTTTTAATATTTGAGTATCATAAGAAGATCCTTGTCCTGGTATTCCACTATTTATATTACTTACCCCAGTTAAGTTCATTAAACTTTCTATTGGATCGTTAGGATTTAATGCATTGTGTGCATCTACTATATCTTGTCCTGTAATTGTTACTTCTACATTATCCAAAAACAAAGGATTATTTCCAGTAAGAAGCTGTAATTCACTGTTTAGAGTCCAGTCGTCTCCTCCAATTCCTGTAAATTCTGCATTAGCAAGTTGATCACCTCTAGCTTCAACGTATTCTTGAATAGTTAAATTATTATATCCTTCAGAATTAGGAACAGAAAGACCTGGAATAGGTGAATTAATTTTAGCGGTAGTTACATCATAATCTTGTACTTGACCACTAAGTATATGCATAGTACTATTAAACTTATCTATATCTAAATCATTAGATGCTGCAACATTATTTAAATAAGTACTTCCAACTTTTCGTGTATTAAGTATACTGGTTTCATACTCTTCATATGCTTTGTCAAGACGTGCTAGATATGTAGACTGATCTTCAATAACATTTCCTTTAGTATCTACTTTAGGCTGTAACGTATTTACAGTTTGTTTCCATGCAATCCAACCTAACTTTTGAGTATTAGCTTGTGCTTTTGCATTGTTCCACCCATCAACTAAAGATTCTGTATTTTGAATAATTTCAGAAGTGTTCATTCCCTCAAGATCTAATCCTTGTCCTCCTGATCCAAATACTTCGTTACCCTGCTCATCATATTCAATTTTATCTGGATCTACATTAAGTTGCCCACTAACTAAGTTAAGATTACCTTTTATTAAGTTAACTGTTTCCTGTTGTTCTTGTACAGCATCCTCATAACTTTCATTTGTTGGAGCTATTTGAAATGCCACGTCATATGATAAATCATCACTTGCTGCTAGTTTTTTAGTATTTTTTATTTTAGCTTTTTCATTTATTTTATACATTTCATCATATGATATTGTTTGACCATATGAACTCTCTCTAACTCCTCCAAATGAACCTACTGCTAATTGAGTTTCCCTGTTTACAGAATTTTGATACAGTATATTTTGCAATGCAACTAAAGGTCCCATTGTTTCTATTAACGAATTACCATTTTCATCAGTAAGATCTTCTTCTTTAAGATCTCCTGATTCAAGTAATTTAGTAATATGTTCCATTGCACCTTCATCACCAAGTTGATAAGTATTTATATCTATTTCTTGCGCTAAAGATGCTGACACATCTGGATCAGACATTACATCATTAACAACCATTTGTATTATGTTAGAAGGTAGTTCTACTGTTTTACTTTTAGTTCTAACCCAGTATTTAACCTCACCTCTAGCACCTGTAGTACTAGTAACTTCCATGTCTTCATTATGTGGGATATCAGTACCTAAATTTTGACGAATAAAAGGTTCAACTTCTTTTAATCTTTTGTTAATCTTTTCTGTAATATCTACATCTTTATTAAAGTTCTTACCATTATATACAGAGTTATCTTGTAAAGATCCATCTTCTCCGTATTGAATACCTTGGTATCCCGAATCTGATTGGGCTAATCTACCCCTATATGTATTAATATTAATATCACCTTTCTCATAAGCATCTTTTAAGCTTTGTGCATAATCACTTCTGTTTTTAACACTTTGTTGTACAGGATTATAATCTTGAACAAATTGATTAGCACCTTTACTTATTGCTATACCTAGAGTTTCATAATCTCCACGAGATGACCATTTATCTAGCATACCTGTATATTCATTAGAAAGTCTAGTTTTTATATGCTGATCTTTTTCTAAAGCTTGCATATTATTTACAGAATTTGAAAACTCATCAGCTGCTCCATATCCCTCTATATATTGATTTCTTGCTAGCTTAGCTAATTCTACTGTCCCTAAATTTTTATAGGTTGAAATTGGTTTTGGTATGTCTATTCTTGCCATATTTTATTTATTAGTATTGATTTGTTGAAGCTGAAGAATATGTTTTTGCATATCTAGCTATATCTTCTTGTGTACACTCTTCACAGAATGGAGTTCTAGTACCTGGAACCATAAGTGTTTTACCTAAATTTCTTCTTAATAACATACGATTAGTAGTACCATCTATACTATATCCTTGAGCTAAATTCATATCCCCTTTATAAGCTAGCATATCTCCAAACATACTACCTACTCCTTGAGATGCGGATATAACTCCTGCATACTTCATATATTCTTCATCATCTTTAATTTTATTCCTAGCCGCAGTGTTAATTGCATTTACCTCATTAAGACGTTGCGCTTCAGACATTTGCATTTGTGCATTACCTAAAGCTGCTTCTTGTTGCATTTTTTCATTATGAAGATTTGTTTGATTTTCAATAGCAACATTTTGATTTTCTATACCAATATTAGCTTGTTTTTCTGCAGCTGCAATTTGCATATCTCCTTCATGTTTTTTATTAAAAACTGCCATTCTATTAGACATAGAAGCAGGTCCTCCCCCAGATGTATCTATAAACCTATTCATCTCTCTAAGGCCAGCATCATTTGCAGATCTTTGCTTGTTCATGTTAATATGACTTAATTTTTTAGCTCTAAGTCTTCCTGGTACTATAGGACTTGTAACTCCGGATTCAAATGGAACTTGTTCTGGAGCTGGTTGTTTGTGATTAAATGCGTATACTGCAGGAGCCATTTGAGCTAATCCTGAGCCTATAGCTAAAGCTGGTATTGAGTTATCGCTAAATCCAAAAAGTCCTTTTCTTCCTTTATCTTCTGCATCTACTATTTTATCTTCTGGACAATCACACGCTTCTTGATCTGCAGTTAATACAGGATTACAAGGACATGGCTTTTTAGACGTATTAAAACCTATGATTGGTTCTCCTGTCCCTTCAGGAATATCTTCTAAATTTTCTGGAGGAGAAAATGAACCTGTTGAAGCAAATCCTTCGTCGATTCCTGCTGTTAATTCACCCCATGCATCAGAATGTTGTTTACCCCAATCTTCAACATTTTTCCAATCGTAAGAAGCATCTGTATATCTTTCATAATCTGCTCTAAATTCATCAAAACTATTGTACCCTCTAGCATTTAACTCTGCTTTTGTAGGCTGCTTATACGTACTATGATCATCCATAGCAGTATATTTATTTTTAATTACTCCTTGTGAATATTTAAAAGGAGTTTTTTCTAATAAACCTTTTTCAACTAAATCTTTTTTTACAGTTTTTGAAAACTTTTTTGTTTTTTCTCCATTTTCATAATTAGTAATTTTATCATTTTTAGTTTCAGTTCCAGAAACTAATTTACCATCAGTAAATAAACCTGTTTTAACCCATAACTCTCCATAATCTTGAATTCCAGATACTAGTGTAGGATGACCTTTAGCATCTACTTTAAACTCTCCTGTACTAGAATAAGACCATGGTGTAAACGGTACACCGTCTTCTAGAGAAGCGTCCACATCATTCCATGTAAATGTTCCTTGACCTATAGGTTTACCATCTTTAAACTCTCCTTCATACATAGCAAGAATTGTCCCTTCTTTATATACAGGATTATCATCTTCCTCTAAATTTTCTGCGTAATAAGTATACATAACTCCTGTTCCATCTTGACAATTACCAGATTGACAAATAGTATAACCATCCCCAGCATCTGCCCTATATCCCAATGCTCCTGGAAGATCTTGTCTAAGTCCTACAGTTTCTACAGGTCCTTCTATTACTGGTTCTGACTCATCATCTATACCATAATATAAATTTAAATCAAATGGAGATTGCTTATTCCAGCTTTTAAATGAAATAGGGTTTACTCCTACGTCTAGGCTATTTTTATAATATTCATATCTTTGTTTTTGAAATTCTTTCTTTTCTTTTTTAGAAACACCATCTTTTACACCTCCTGTTGCATACTTAACTACCCCTCCTAATTTAGCTATTTTACTAGGATCTCTTTTAGCAGCTTTTTCTTGTATAGCAGCTAAGTAATTAATTTCTTTTTGGCTTCCTCCTCTTGAAAGTATTTCTTTATGTATATCAGCATAAGATTGTCCTCCTTTTTTTAAATACGAAGAGAAGAAGTAATCTTGATTTTGACCATCCTGCATAGTTACTTTATCCATAGTTTCTCCGTTTTCTACTTCTGTTTCAGAATCCATTAAAATACCCCCCTGTTTATGTGTTTGTCCTTTAAATTCAACTGCATCTGAACCTGGTATTTGATGCATAAAACCTCCAGGTAATTGTTTCTTTTGCATTTGTTGATAGAGACTAGTATTACCCGGCATAGATCCGCCCATATTATATCTTTGTCCTCCAGTTTTCTGATCTACTACATTTGGCATAACAGGAGTTGCATTATTTAAAGAGTCTAGCCTGTTTATAACTTGATACCTTTGTAGTATTCCCATAGGTTCTCCAGCATCACCTGCTTGTAATTGAAGATTCAACTTTTCTCTTAATGCAGCTGCTTTATAATTTGGATTTTCTCTTTTAGTTCTAATTTCTTGCAGATACTCTTCTTGTGAATTATATAACTTTCCATTTATCATTACTTTTCCGAGGTCAGGAAGTTTTGAATTTATTGCACCCACTACTTTTTTTGCTAATTTTTTTCCAGCTGTTTGGTATTTTTTATACATATTTTTTTGTTTTAAGAGTTATAACCATATCTTGGCATCCCCATCATCATTCCAGGTTTAACGCCTCCATGTTTTAAGGTTAATTGTGATTTTTGAAAGTTTTGAATCTGATTCATCTTATTCATTGTTTGCTTTTCTTTTTGTTGTATAGCAAGAGGATGATTTGGTTTTAATCCATAAGGAGTTATATCTGAAGACATAACCTTATTCTGCATCATTTGAGAGTGTGCTTCAGAAGGTATCATTGGAAATCTTTGACCTGATACAGAAAATGGTATATCCATTCTTTCTTCTTTATTCACAATACCTCCTGATTGATACATTACATTTCTACCAAGATTCTGACCAGATACTGTTTTTTGTGCCATATTACCTGCTGCCATATTACTCATATGAGAACCATATAACTGATCTATATTTTCATTAAGATCGTATATTCCCTTATTTCTTGCTGTTGTTGCCTCTGCTTGGAATTTATCCTCAGCTCTTCCTGCTTTTCTTGTTCCTACGAATTGTTCAACTCCTCCAATTGTAGCTCCTATACCTGCACCAATTGCTGTTCCGGGTCCAGGAAAGAAAGATCCAATTGAAGCTCCTTGTCCTGCCCTTTCTAATATTTTTCCACCATACTCTCCAGCAGTAGAATGAGTAGCATCGTTATCATCACTTAACTTACTCAGTCCTTTTCCTGCATAACTTGCTACAGTTCCCCAGGGCACAGCACTCATTGCTGAACTTGCTGCATTACCTAGAGCGCTACCTGCATTCACTGTATTTCCTGCTGCGTCTAATACCATTGTACCAGTCTGTGCCGCATCTGCACTTGAACCTATCCATCCTCCTGCATCTGTTGCTAACTGCGCTGCTTCACTCATTTGAGATACATCATTTGCCATGTTAGCTGCTTTTGTCAAATTATAAGCGTTTTTTCCAATACCATAAGCGTCAGCAAAACTTCCAGGACCAGGAGCATTACCCGGTACTCTGTTTCCAATAAATTGACCGGCTTGACCTACCGTACTTGCTATTGAGCTATTCATCTGATTAAAGTTATTTAATTCTTGTTGAGCTTCTTGTTCAGCTAGTTGTTTATCTATACCTTCCTGCTGTCTTGTTTGTTGTAAAACCTGGTCTGACTGAGTATTTAATCCTTGAGCAGATGTTGCTAGACCTTGCATTCTTTGTTCCTGTAAAGCTGGATCCGTTTCTTGTCCTACAATTGTAGAGCTCATACCTAATTGAGGATTACCCTGCCCTGCAGACGACATTGTGTTGTCCCCATACATTCCTCCTGTTTGTCTGTTTTTTAATTTATTATTCTCAGATTTTCCTAAAGGTATTTGAACCCCTATACCTCCATAATTTCCTTGACCTCCTCTTCCACCAAATATATTAAGTGGTCCGTAGTTTCCTTGTACTTCTCCATAAACTCCTTTTCCTGCTCTATGTCCTGTTGAACCTACATTTGCACCTAAAGTACCTTTTATTCCCATTGTATTTCCTTTACTGTTGTAGTAACCTAGACCTGTTGAAAAATTTCCATAACCTGATCCTTGATTTGTTAATGGAGCACCTATCTCAGCCTCACCAGTAGCTAAAAAATTGTTTCCCATCCCTTTAGTTCCTAAAGGCTGTGTATATCTTGATGTAACACCTAATGTATTTTGTCTAGAGTTTAAACCTAAATTTGCACCTATCTGTAAATTTCCTAACTTTGCTAAAGAGCTGGCATTATCTCCCATATTACTAGCATGCCCAAAATTCATACGTGGATTAAAATTAAGTCCCGCACCAAAGGGAGCTCCAGCTGATCCAGATAACATAGTATTTTCATACAAATATGGATTTTGACCAGAAGTTCTTTGTCCTCCTGTTTGGTACTTTTTACCTCCCATACCTTTTTGTCTAGGAACAGTTCCTTCTACCGGTTTAAGACCTTTAATTTTATTACCATTATCATCTACATAATAAACACCCATTACTACTCTCTGTGTTTTTGCACCAGTTTTTACTATTTGAACTATTTTACCATCTTCCCATACTTGGTCTTTTGGAATAACTTCTTTTGCTTGAGCGTCTTTTTCTTCAGAACCTTTTGTACCTGCTGTTTGATATTTTTTTAATTTCATTTTATTTATATGTTTTGCGTACTACTGCGGAAGCAGAGTACAAATTTAGTAAATTATTGCTTATGTTGTTACAAATTAAACGGATTCCTGCCCATTTATCTATAAATTTCTTTTTTTCTTGCCATTCTTTCAGGGTATTTATATATAATGGGTTTACAATTTCACTCATTCCATCATTTATAAACATACTGTTTACAGAAGAAGTAGTTAAAGTTCCTATATTAGTTCCCCCTATTATGTTAGTATTTGTAGACATATAATAAGAACTTGTATTTACTGCGATAGCTGCCATGTCTCTAAAATTATTAACTTTCCAACTGCTTCCTACTCGTCTTGTGTTAATTAAATATTCAAGAGCTGTTGGAAGTACAACCCTAGTAGCGTCTATTCCGTCTGCAGATATTTGCATAGTATTGTATACAAAGAAAGATGTAAATCCATGCTCTAATACACTAATATTAGTTGGATTAAATGACTCTAATGTATAATTAAAACTACCTAACAAAGTAGCTTCTTCTCTAAACTCATTATGTATATACTCTACTTCAAATGGATTAACAGTCCCATAAAAAGAACCTTTAACATCTGAGTTATGTTCCCAAATAGTATTATTACTACTTCCCTCACCACTACTATTAGTAATAGAATAAAAGTTATCAGATGTATTAAAATAGATATATGGAGTATAATCATGGAATCCACCCCATATATTAAATTCTGGGTAGTATGATATAGTCCAATTTGACGGTGTAAAATAATATGTATTATCCCATTCTAACGGTGTATGTGTATATGTATTAGGACCTCCCGGATTATCAGCCATAGTCACTATTACATATTGACCTAAATCACAATCAAAATAAATTTCTCCTCCTGCATATGGATCAATTGATCCACTAGTTGCATAAACTATATATAGATTATAACCAAGAATAAAACGAGATGTAGGTTTAAGATCTTTTTTAGTTAATATAATTCTTTTAAATTTAGGATCATATATTGATGTAAGCCCTAATCCTATGAGAGGGTTATCAAATATTTTAGATATACATGGTCTATTATACCCAAAGTTTTCTAAAGCAAAAGGTAAATTATCTTTAAACCAATTTTCTAATCCTACATTACTAATATCAGTTAGTTTATCTTTCATTAAAAATACTTTTCTAGAATTTACATCTACAAAAAAGTATCCGTTAGGGCAGGTTAACGCAGCCCATTGAGATTGTGTTCCTCCATATCCTTTATCTGCCTGCATTATTTCGTCAGGTTCCTGTTGAAAAATATCTCCACTACCTACAAATGCTTCACTACCATCTTTCATTTGCATTTGTTGTTTACCTTTTGTAACATATAAACTTTCTTCCATGTGAAAGTATAGCAGATTATTAAATGTAGATAACTTCCACAACTCTCCTCTATTTTTAGGAATATCTTTAAATTCGTTTGCTAAAAATAATCTATAATTATCTGTTAAACTACTTGTATCTCTTTTAACACTTCTATGCGCTCTAGTAGGAAACTCAGTTTGCGTAATTTCTTTTAAAGGTAATGGAAATGCAGGTCTTAAATCATTTTCAGCTGAAAAACTAGCATCATAATTTAAATTATCTTGATGTGTAAAGTCTATATCTCCTACAGAAGTTAACATTCTTTTTGCTATTGATCCTGGAAAATATAGATCAGAGTCATTTTCTGAATGTCTAAAATTAATATTATCTACACTCTCTACTATATGATAATGTATAGATCTTAGAGGCTCACTAGTCTGATCTATACTATTATGGTTTAAAGTAGATCTAAACCCATATCTGCATATATATGTATCTCCTCCAAATATTCCTTCAGGATGTGTATCAACTGTATTATAAGTTGTAGTTCCTGTAGTACTCCCATCCTCATCATCAAAAATATAGTTATTAAGATCTTCTCCTAATACTTCAAATCCTGTCCATACTAATTCTTGATTATCTATAGATTTATACATATCAGTTTTAAATGCATGTAAATTAACCATTAAAACTTGGCTTCTTTTAGAATTCACAGGTTCAGGATCACCAGCATTTGGATAATAAATATAAGGATCGTGATTTATCAACAAAGGGTTTACTAATATAGAAGGAGTATTAGGGTGATATTCCCCATAAGATGATAAAGGGATAGCAGACAAACCACTAAGAGATGTTCCTCCTCTATTTGAAATTAAACCCTGTGCTAAAAATTCATGAGTATCTTTTAGTCCAAATACTATAGAACTCTCTCCGAACTCATTAG
>TARA_R110002096_G_scaffold99663_1_pt1 | contig 15331 bp, 10 predicted proteins | sample TARA_R110002096 | Tara Oceans TARA_R110002096 (sample SAMEA4397295) | marine metagenome | biome: Polar Biome; feature: [DCM] deep chlorophyll maximum layer (ENVO:01000326); material: water (ENVO:00002006), including particulate matter (ENVO:01000060) such as... | depth 35 m | reverse complement strand
AAAAACTCTCATTTTTAATAAAGAACTCATTTAAACTTTTTTAATTGGCTAAAAAATGAGTTCAAAAAGGAATATTAAAAAAGTTTATCATGAAATTTTTAAATCATATGGTCACTCAACATTAGAGAAATATATTCAAAAAATAATAGAGCTAGATAATTATCTTCCTTACAGTTCTACTTTTTTAATTCAAAAATCTAAAACTCTTTCCAAAGCCATGCCACGAGAGCCTTTAATTAGAAACGTTGTGTTTTCTGTTTTAGATAGATCAAATATGTTTTTAAAATCTTTAAATGTTTTGTATTGAATTCCTTTTTTTGATTTCAATTTTGATTTATAAAAATTTTCACCAACAAAAATTACTTGATCAATATTTAAACTAGTTGCTAAAGTTGTTATGCTTTGATGTTCAGCTTTGGCTTCATCACCAAGTTCAAACATATCGCCAAGAATAGCTATTTTGTATCCGTCTTGCTTTTCAAAATTTAATAAAGCAGCTTCCATACTTGTTGGATTCGCATTATAGGCATCTAAAATAATTTTATTAGAATTCTTATCTATTATTTGAGATCGATTATTTGTTGGAATATAGCTTTCAATAGCGGTTTTTATATCACGGTCTTGAACCTTGAAATAGTTTCCAATGGTTATGGCAATGGCTATGTTTGTATAATTATAATCACCTATAAGTTGACTTTGTATTTTAATTTTATGGTATTCTAAACTTACAAAAGGATTCGCGTTTATGAATTTTATATTCACATTTTGATTTGTATTGCCAAAAGTAAATTTTTGTGCTTTAATGGTTTTTTTAATTTGAATAGAGTCTTCAGCGTTAACGAAAATAGTTTTGTTATTTGCCATTAAAAAATCATACATTTCGCTTTTACCCTTAATAATACCTTTTACGCCTCCAAAACCCTCAAGATGCGCTTTTCCATAGTTGGTTATTAATCCATAATCTGGACGTGCAATGGCACACAAAAATTCAATTTCTTTTTGATGATTGGCACCCATTTCTACAATGCCTATTTCCGTATCTTTTGTCATAGACAATAACGTTAAAGGCAGACCAATATGATTGTTTAAATTACCAATTGTAGCAACTGTTTTATACTTTTTTGATAAAATAACGTTTATGAGTTCTTTAGTGGTTGTTTTTCCATTACTACCGGTAAGTGCAATAATTGGAGTTTTTAAATAATTTCTATGATATGTAGCTAGTTTCTGTAGCGTTTCTAAAACATTATTTACCAATATAGTTTTATGAGATTTTTCAAACTCAGCGTCGTCTATAATTGCATATTTGGCACCACTTTTTAAGGCATTTTCAGCATACGTATTACCATTGAAGTTCTCGCCTTTTAATGCAAAAAAGATATCATTTTTTTGAATCTTTCTTGTGTCAGTACATATTGAATTGGATTCTAAAAAAAGCTGATGTAATTGTTCTATTTTCAAGAGAGTCGTGCGGTTTTTATTTTGATTCCTGTTTTTTAGAAAGGCATATTTAATGCAAATCACGATGTTTTAAATCGAGGATTGTTTGTTGGATTAAATGTATAAAAAAAGTCCTAACAAACGTTAGGACTTTTTAATTTATTACTAAAAAACTTAATTAGTTTTTTGTTTTATTTTTACTCTTACTTTTTGAACCTACACGAGACATTGCACATCTAAAGCCAATATAGTCTGTAGCCATATCTTGCGGGAAATAACGACGTTGAGCTGGGTCTAACCAATACTCTCTATCTTTCCATGATCCACCTTTGTAAACTCGAACTTCATCATTAATTAAAGATGTTCTGTTATTTCCTTTATCATACTCTCTAATCATGTTTCCAAGTGAATCTCTGGTAACAGAGTGTTTCGGAGAGTTATACATTTTTCTTGTATCTGATTCTTTTTTAACACCATCTACCTCTTCTTCATCATTAAAGCTTTCAAAATAACGAGATGAACGTTTGTCACCATCTCTAAAGTTTATTTCATCACTTTTATCAAAATTAGTACGTAAATATGTTTCGTTTTCGTCTACAGGAACTTGTAAAATTTCACCTGGTAAATTTCTAGCAATAACTTTCCCGTTAGATAACGTATCGTAAACAATATCATCGGCAGTTACCACTTTTACTGTACCATCGTCATTAATAGCATTTTTTGTGTAAACATTTCCACGGTAATAGTTAAAGTCGTTAAACTCATCATCTATTATAGGTCTGTAAACATCAGCGACCCATTCGGCAACATTACCAGCCATATCATATAAACCATAATCGTTAGGCGCATAAGATTTTACGGCGTTGGTAATATCAGCGCCATCATCAGACCAACCTGCTATTCCACCATAATCACCTTTGCCTTGTTTAAAGTTTGCTTTTTGGTCGCCACGAGTTTTACGATCTCCAGAACGTGTATATTGACCATCCCAAGGGTATTTTTTACGACCTCTGTACATATTGTAACTTCTTACTTCACTTAAACCTAAAGCAGCATATTCCCACTCGGTTTCAGTTGGTAGTCTGTATTTTGGAGAAATGATTCCAGTTTGGCGAGTAGCATAAATGTTAGATTCATTACCATCGGCATCGGTTTGTACATTTCTTCTTTTGCCTTCTGCATTTATAATTTCTTCATTACCTCCGTATGTTAATGTAGGCGCGTTTATGTAAGTGTCCGTACTAAAATTAGATTCAGCAGTCACATCTAATATTTTTGCATCACGCTTTAAATAACCAGCTTTTTCTAGGTTATATTCGTTAACACGATCTGAACGCCAATTAGCAAATTCAACCGCTTGAATCCAACTTACACCAACCACAGGATATTCTCCATAACCTGGGTGACGTAAATAGTTTTCAGTCATAACTTCGTTAAACCCTAATCTGTTTCTCCAAACTAAAGTATCTGGCAATGCGCCATGATAAATAGCTCTGAAATTTTCTTCAGATGGTGGATAAACACGTTTAATCCAATCTAAATACTCTAAGTACATAGCATTGGTAACTTCTGTTTCATCCATGTAAAATGATTGTACGTGTTGTTGATTTGGAGTATTATTCCAATCATGCATCACATCATCTTGAATTCTACCTTTTGTAAAAGTTCCTCCTTCTACAAATACTAAACCAGGAGATGTTTCCTGTTCTTTAAAATCTGTGTTGTACTGGAATCCTCCGTCTCTGGAGTTAATATTCCATCCTGTAGCTCTAGAGCTATTCTTCGAACTCGAGGATTTTTTACAGCTAGTTGACGCTATAGTTAAAGCCAAAACTAACAAAACCTTGAATGCTACTACTTTTTTCATATCCATACTTTTAAGTAAGCTAATAATATATTTGGTGGTGCAATATAGTAATTAAACCGAATAACACAAGCTAATTTATGCATTTTAACCAAAAAAAAGTGTATTTCACCCTATTTTTGATGCATTACAACGATGATTTTAACTTTTTAAACCATTGTTTTGTGTTGTATTAACGGCAATTTTCCTAATTTATTATTGTATTTTTACTCAAGTTTTAAAAATTGTTATTATTTTGATAATAACTGGATGTTATGGACGTTATTTTAAGGATGAAAGAAAAATTACTACTATTATTTTTAATTAGTACGGCTATTCTGTTTGCGCAACAGAAGACCTATACAATTACTTGGGAAGCTCCTAAAAAAATGTCTACTGGTAGTTTCAGTATTGAAATTCCTTCTTTTAATACCCAAAATTTTACTTTCGATTTTGATACTGGTTTACAATTTGTGGATCAATGGGAAATTTCTAGTGAAGTAAATGAAACTTCAATTACAATTAATAATGTATCCTACACGTCTATTACAAAAGCAGAATTAAAGGATTTAGATATAAATAAAATACCTAACCAATTAAAATTCAATTTAAAAAACTCTAAATCTAGACATAAGTTATACGCACTTATTCAGCTTTCACCAATTATAAAAGATGAAAACGGAAACTTTAAGAAGGTCACTTCATTTCAAATAAATTATAATACTTCTAAAAACATAGTATCTAATAAGGCCTTTACCAACTCAAAAGTTATTAGTAATTCTGTTTTAAGTAATGGTGAATGGTATAAATTTTATGTTGATACCACAGGTGTTTTTAAGCTTTCAAAGAGTTTTTTGCAGCGTATTGGTGTAAACGTAAATAGTATAGACCCCAGAAATATTAGACTATTTGGTAATGGAGGACGAATGATTCCTTATTCTAATTCTGTTCCTTATCCTTTAGATGTTCAAGAAAATGCCATACAGTTTATTGGTGAAGGTGATGGTGTTTTTGATAATGAAGATTATATTTTATTTTATGCTCAAGGTCCAAAAGAATTTAATTTAGAAAGTAACACCAATATTAATTGTTATACAGATAAAACATATTATTACATTAATGTGAGTTCAGTTTCCGGAAAACGTATTCAGCCCTTTAACCAGCCAACTGGACCAGTAGATTTAGTAATTAATACTTTTCAAGATTATAAATTTCATGAAATTGACGAATATAATATAGCCTTTTTAGGAAGACGATGGTTTGGCGATAGATTTGATGTAGCTAGTAATAAAACTTTTGAATTTAATTTTTCAGATTTGGTGACTACAGAACCTATTAACTTAAAAGTTTATGTTGCAGCGGCATCTTCTACAACAACTTCAATGGATATTTCAGTAAATGGAACTTCGGTTTCAACAAGAACTATGTCGGGAACATCTTCCTCAAGTTTAGCAAGTGAAGCTTTTTATATTGGTAATGTTGATGTAAATTCATCAACTATTTCTGTAGGGTTAAATTTTGATAATAAAGGGAATCCAAGTGCTTTAGGATATCTTGATTATATATCAATCGAGGCTACTCGAGCATTAAATTTTCAAGGAAATCAGTTTCAGTTTAAAAATAATGAAGTGGTTAATTCATCAGGAATTGGGCAATATAATATTTCAAATACCTCTAAAATTGTTGAGATATGGGATGTTACTGATATTTATAATGTATCCAATTACGTAAATATAGGTTCTGAATCTAATCTTAGTTTCACATCTCAGTTAGGAGTTTTAAAAAATTATGTTGCGTTAACTTCTTCAGATTATTACGAGCCTAAGTTTGACGCAAATAAAACTATTGCAAATCAAAATATAAAAGGAACAGTTTTTTTAAATAGCCAAGGCGAATTTCAGGATGTAGATTATATTATAGTTGCTCCTGAAAATATGCTTAATCAAGCAAATCGTGTAGCTCAAATAAATAAAAATCAATATGACTTAAATGTAAAGGTTTATACTTTAGATGAAATTTATAATGAGTTTAGTACCAGTAATCAAGATATTGGAGCCATAAGAAATTTAGTTAAATACGTTTATGATAATGCAAGTGCTCCAGAAAACAGAATTAAATATGTGTGTTTATTTGGTGATGGCTCTTTTGATTATAAAGATAGAATACCAAATAATACGAACATAGTGCCATCTTGGTACTCATATAGTAGTTTCAATTTAACAAATTCGTTTGTGTCTGATGATTTTTATGGTATGATGGATACAAATGAAGGCAGCATGGGTACAAGTGATAAGTTAGATATAGCTGTGGGTAGAATATTAGCTGATACACCCCAAAGAGCAAAAGAACTTGTAGATAAAATAGAATCTTATTATGTTAAAGAAGCATTAGGAAGCTGGCGAAATAAATATGTTGTGTTTTCTGATGATGTAGATGCCAACTGGGAAGGTATTATTCAAAGTACAACAGATAATATTGGAAATTTAGTTACACAATTTAAACCTTTTATGAATGTTGTTAAGATTCATGCAGATGCTTTTCAACAAGAGTCATCAGCTGGTGGAAATAGATACCCTGCGGTAACTAATGAGGTAGTAAATGTTATAGATAATGGGGCTTTAGTAGTAAACTATTTCGGGCATGGAGGAGAGGAAGGTTTGGCTTCAGAACGTATATTGTCAAAACCTGATGTTTTAGGATTACGTAATTTTTTGAAGCTAAATTGCTTTGTTACAGTTACTTGTGAATATACGAAATTTGATAATCCGTTTCGGGAAACCGCTGGTGAATTTACCTATTGGAACAAACAGGCTGGAGCCATAGGCTTAATTACAACAACCAGACAAGTATTTGTAACATTTGGTATAACTTTTAATAACACCTTAGGAGAATATTTGTTCTCTTACAGTAATAATGATGATTATGAAGACTATGAGTACCCATCTATGGCAGAAGCACTGAGATTAACTAAAAATGATCCTTCAATATCTAGATCAAGTCAAAGGCGTTTGGCATTTTTTATTGGAGATCCTGCAATGAAATTGGCTTTTCCAAAACCAAATATAAGATTGACTACAATTAATGATGTTCCTATAGCGCAATCTACAGATACCTTAAAAGCATTAAGTTATGTAAAGCTTGCGGGTGAAATAACAGATCTTTCAGGAAATGTTTTAAGTGATTACAGTGGCACACTATCAACTACAATTTATGATAAATCTATTAATAGACAAACTTTAGCCAATGATGGTGTACGTTTAAACGGAGAACTTATTAAATTAGATTTCACAACACTAGGAGAAATTATTTTTAGAGGGCAGGCATCGGTTACCAATGGGCAATTTGAATTCGATTTTGTAGTACCGAAAGATATAGGTATTCCTGTTGGTTTTGGTAAAGTAAGTTTTTATGCTAAAAACGAACAATTACTTCTAGATCAATCCGGAGCAAGTTTAAATACAGTTAGAATAGGCGGGATAAATGAAAATGCTGCAGAAGATAACATAGGGCCAGTAATCAGTTTATATATGAATGATGAAAACTTTGTTTCTGGTGGCATTACCAATGAGTCGCCAACACTTTTAGCTAAAATGGAAGATGAAAATGGCATAAATACAGCAAGTGGTATTGGGCACGATATTATTGCTATTATTGATGGTGACGAAACAAATCCCATTGTTTTAAACGATTATTATCAAACAGAAGTTGACGATTACAAAAAAGGCGTATTAAGTTTTCCTTTTAGAGATTTAGAACCTGGATTACATACCTTAACACTTAAAGCTTGGGATGTTTACAATAACTCTTCAATATCCGAAATACAATTTATTGTATTCGATCAAGACCAAGAATTAGTTATAAATAATGTACTCAACTACCCAAATCCGTTCGTTAATTACACAGAATTTTGGTTTAATCACAATAGTTCGGAGCCTTTAGACGTTTCTATACAGATATTCACCGTTTCAGGAAAGTTGGTGAGAACACTAAATGGTCAAACCACAGGTGGTATAAAATCCACAAGTTCATTGTCTAGAGACATTGTTTGGGATGGTAGAGACGATTTTGGAGATAAAATAGGTAAGGGCACTTATATTTATAAAATGACTGTTCAATCGAACCTATTGAATAAAAAAGTAGAAAAAATAGAGAAACTTGTTATACTCTAATAAAAAATTATATTTGTCAAATAAAAATTATTACATGAAGAATCAAATATTGATATTAATAGCATTTGCTTTCTTACTGAAGTTGAATGCACAAACAACAGTAATACCAAAAAATAATGACTCTAGAGTAATTACAACAGGTGTTCCATTTGTTTTGATCGCTCCTGATGCTCGAGCAGCTGCTTTAGGAGATATGGGAGTTGCAACTTCAGTTGATGCTTTTTCGCAACAATGGAATTCGTCAAAATATGTATTTTCTGAAACGAAATCAGGTATTGGAGTAAGTTATACACCATATTTAAGTAGATTGGTAAACGATATCTTTTTAGGAAATGTTACCTATTTTAATCGAATTGATGAACGTAGTGCTTTTGCAGCGAGTTTAAAATATTTTTCACTAGGAGATATTGAATTTGTAACGGACGAATTTTCTGAAGCCTTAATTCAAAGACCAAACGAGTTAACAATTGATGCCTCATACGCATTAAGATTAACAGATCAATTTGCAATGTCTGTAGCAATGCGTTATTTACGCTCAGATTTAAGGTTAGATGGCGTAGATGGTGATGCTACACCAGCAAGTACTTTTGGTGTTGATATTTCTGGATATTATCAAAGTGAAGAAGAAGCCTATTCAGATTTTAACGGTCGTTGGAGAGCTGGATTTGCACTTCAGAATATCGGTCCCAAATTCACCTATGATGAAGGCGGAGTTGAAAACTTTCAACCTACAAATTTACGTTTAGGAGCAGGTTTCGATTTTATATTTGACCAGTACAATAAAGTATCTGTTACGGCAGAAGTAGCAAAACTATTAGTACCAACACCACCGATTTTAGGAGATGAATTCAATTATACAGATAATAATAGTAATGGTGTTTATGATGAAGATGTTGATGATTTAGGGTCAATAGTTGAGACAAACGTTATTGTAAGTGGTCAATCACAAGACGTAGGTTTTCTTTCAGGAATGTTTCAGTCATTCGGTGATGCACCAGGTGGTTTTAGCGAAGAATTAAAAGAATTTACATGGGCACTTAGTGCAGAATATTTATATCAAGATTCATTTGCTTTTAGAGCAGGATATTTTAATGAAAGTGAAGAAAAAGGCGCTAGAAAGTTTTTAGCACTAGGAGCAGGTTTTAAAGCTAATGTTGTTAATATTGATTTATCATATTTATTTTCAGCATCTAAAATACAAAGCCCATTAGAAAATACATTACGTTTTTCACTTACCTTTAATATAGGCGCTGGAGAATATTCAGAATATTAGTAAATTCTTAAATAAATAAATAATATTAAAAACTATTGTTCACTGAACAATAGTTTTTTGTTTAAATTAGATTTTTAAAACAAAAATCATTTTATGAAGGAAGTAACAATAGCATCTAAATTATATGTATTTGAAAATTTAGAAGAACTTCCCAAAGAAGTTTCATTATTAATGCAAAATGCTTTTCAAGCCAGAGAAAACGCCTATGCACCGTATTCTAAATTCCATGTTGGAGCTGCATTATTATTAGATAATGGTGAAATTGTAACTGGAAATAACCAAGAAAATGCATCCTATCCATCTGGTTTGTGTGCAGAACGAACAGCCATATATTATGCTGGTTCCAAATATCCTGATGCTAAAATTGTAAGGATGGCAATTTCAGCAAGTTCAAAAAAGAAACCAACACTAACTCCAATTCCACCTTGTGGTGCTTGTAGGCAAGCGATTGCAGAATACGAAGTAAAACAAAATGAACCCATAGAAATTTATTTTATGGGAGAAACAGGTAAGGTGGTTAAATCTAATTCTTTAGCAAATTTATTGCCATTGGTTTTTGATAAATCAGTGCTTTAGTTCTTTGTCTAATTTTTAATTATTTAGTATATACCATAAAAAATAATTAAATACTCAAAGTAGCTGGATTAAACATTTTTTTTTGATATTTTTAGTCTTTAAATCTATTTCTGTTTTTGCAATACCAATCAATGTCTTACTTTTGTATTTCGCTTAAGTAAAATCTAGTATAAAATTAATATTAGTCGATGAAAAAAATCACTAAAGAAACATACCTAAAGTGGTATGAAGATATGTTTTTCTGGAGAAAGTTTGAAGATAAACTTGCTGCAGTTTACATCCAACAAAAAGTAAGAGGATTTCTTCACTTATATAACGGTCAAGAAGCCGTATTAGCAGGTGCTTTACATGCTATGGATTTGACTAAAGATAAAATGATAACAGCCTATCGTAACCACGTACAACCAATTGGTATGGGTGTAGATCCAAGACGTGTTATGGCAGAATTATATGGTAAGGCAACTGGAACATCCAAAGGAATGGGTGGCTCTATGCACATTTTTTCTAAGGAACATCGTTTTTATGGAGGTCATGGTATTGTTGGTGGTCAAATTCCTTTAGGAGCAGGTATTGCTTTTGGCGATAAATATCACGATGTAGATGGTGTAACATTGTGTTGCTTTGGTGATGGTGCAGCAAGACAAGGTTCTTTACATGAAACTTTTAACCTTGCTATGTTATGGAACCTTCCAGTGGTATTCGTTTGTGAAAACAACGGTTATGCCATGGGAACATCGGTAGCACGTACAGCAAATCATACAGATATTTGGAAATTAGGTAAAGGTTATGAAATGCCTTGCGGGCCAGTAGATGGTATGAATCCTGTTAAAGTTGCAGAAGCTTTTGATGAAGCAATCCAACGCGCACGTCGAGGTGACGGACCAACTTTTTTAGAGTTAAAAACGTATCGTTACAGAGGGCATTCAATGAGTGATGCCCAACATTACAGAACGAAAGATGAGGTTGAAGAATACAAGAAAATTGATCCTATTACACAAGTAAAAGATATTATTATTGAAAAGAAATATGCTTCTGAAGCTGATATAAAAGTTATTGATAAACGTGTAAAAGCGTTGGTTGCAGAATGTGAGAAATTTGCAGACGAATCTCCATATCCAGAAACCCAACAACTTTACGATATGGTTTACGAGCAAGAAGATTACCCATTTATTCAACATAAATTATAAGTTATGGCGATAGTAGTAAATATGCCGCGTTTAAGCGATACCATGGAAGAAGGAACCGTTGCGGCTTGGTTGAAAAAAGTAGGAGATAAAATTGAGGAAGGTGATATTTTAGCTGAAATTGAAACAGATAAAGCCACTATGGAGTTTGAATCTTTTAACGAAGGTACGTTGCTGCATATTGGTGTTCAAGAAGGTGAAACTACTAAGGTTGATGAACTATTAGCCATTATTGGAGATAAAGGAGAAGATATTTCTAGTTTACTAAATGGTGGTGATAATAGTGCTGCGGAAGTGAAAGAAGAAGAAAAGAAAGATGATGTCACTCTGAGCGCAGTCGAAGAGTCTAAAAAAACTGAAACTTCAAACGAAGCAGAATCTGCTCCCTCCACTTCGGGGAGTTCTGGGGCGGCGCTTCCAGAAGGTGTTATAGTTGTTACTATGCCACGTTTAAGTGATACGATGGAAGAAGGTACGGTGGCAACATGGTTAAAGAAAGTAGGAGATAAAGTTGAAGAAGGCGATATTTTAGCAGAAATAGAAACAGATAAAGCGACTATGGAATTTGAATCATTCCAATCAGGGACTTTATTAGAAATCGGTTTAAAAGAAGGAGAATCGGCTAAAGTAGATGCGTTATTAGCAATTATTGGTCCTGCAGGAACAGATGTTTCTGGTGTGGCGGCTAATTTCTCAAAATCATCTGCTCCAGCAAAAAAAGAAGAAACTCCAAAAGCAGAAACTAAAGTAGATGCTTCAAAAGCAGCACCAGTTACTACTTCCGCTACAAAGAAAAGTGCGCCTGCTCCAACTCCAGTTACGGCAAACGGACGTTTATTTGTGTCACCATTAGCAAAAAAATTAGCTGAAGATAAAGGTGTCAATTTAACACAAGTTCAAGGCTCAGGTGATCACGGACGAATTGTAAAACGTGATATAGAGAATTATACACCTGCGGCTTCAGGAGCATCAGTTGGTAAATTTGTGCCAACGGGTCAAGAAGATTTTGACGAGGTTGAAAATTCTCAAATGCGTAAAGCTATAGCTAAAGCATTAACTAATTCTAAATTCTCTGCGCCACATTACTATTTAAGTGTTGAGTTTGATATGGAAAATGCTATGGCATTTAGAGCCCAGTTTAACTCCATTCCAGATACTAAAATTTCGTATAACGATATTGTGGTTAAAGCCTGTGCTTTAGCTTTAAAACAACACCCGCAAGTAAACTCGCAATGGTTTGCTGATAAAATGCGTTTGAATAACCACGTGCATATTGGTGTAGCTGTTGCTGTTCCAGATGGCTTGGTAGTGCCAGTTGTGAAGTTTGCAAATGAGCAAAGTTTACCACAAATAGGTGCAGCAGTTAAAGATTTGGCTGGAAAAGCTAGAAACAAAAAATTAACGCCAGACGAAATGCAGGGTAGTACTTTTACAGTTTCTAACTTAGGTATGTTTGGTATTGATACATTTACATCTATTATTAATCAACCAAACTCAGCAATTCTTTCTGTTGGAAATATAGTTGAAAAGCCGGTGGTTAAAAACGGACAAATAGTAGTTGGAAATATGATGAAATTGTCTTTAGCATGCGACCACAGGACGGTTGATGGAGCAACGGGAGCACAATTTCTTGAAACATTAAAAGGATATATTGAAAACCCGGTGACTATGTTGGTGTAAGTTGTTTTGTCATTCAGAGCAAAGCGAAGAATCTATAAAAATTAAAATAGGTTTTTTGTAAATTATTTTGTGTTTCTATAGTATATTACATACGAGTGAAACTAAAAAGATTAAATAAATCGGTTACTATTTATTAATTGAATAGTATAAAACTATATGCAATATCGTCCTAATTAAATATTTTAATAAACCAATAAATAGCAGTTCATATGAAAAACAAATTTAAATTCGGAATTGTAATCTTTGTAGTTTATTTATTCATAACTAGTTGTAGTGAAGTGGATGATTTAACAAATTCAAAACGAACAAAATGAAACTGAGAGTATGCGTATAGGTATGACTGAAACTACTGATTTATAAAGTAAGTTGATATAATCTTTTCTTTTAAACCTACCCAATTGGGTAGGTTTTTGCTTTTATATGTTTTTGTACTTTTAAAATCTAAATGGTTTTAGACAATGAGAGTGCCTTTTAAAATATTCTTACTATTTATATGTGTTCAATTAAGTTTTGCTCAAAATTCAGAATCTGAAATTAGAGGTGTTATACAAACAGCAAAAGACACCGCTTTGATAAAAGCTTATCAAGATTTAGGTAATTACTATTATTACAATTCAGGTAAAGGAGATTCATTAATTAAATATGGAAAAAAGGCTCTAAAATTATCTCAAGATTTAAAAAATACTCAAAAAGAGATTTTAGCTTACATGTATTTAGCTTCAGCTTATAATATTTATGCTAATGCTCATATTAATTCTGATAGTTATAAAAAAGCTGAGGAAAATTTAAATATCGCCTTGAGTATAGCAATTTATGCTAAAGATGTTAAAAGACAAGCTGAAATTCATAACAAATTTGGGGCGATTTTTTTAAACCAAGGAAAAAAATTACTTGCCATAGAGCATCGTTTAAAAGCAGTAAAACTTTCAAAAACTATTTCTGATTATACTAATACAGCATTGGCTTACTATGGAATTTCATTTGTTTATGCGCATGACGAACAAGAGGATAAAGCATTAGAATATATAAATAAAGCAATTCAGATACTTGAAAATGAGACAGGTATTTCAAAGAAAGCAAAGTTTGTTATATACAAATTTGCTTCTCAGTTGTACTTGAATTTATTTAGTGAGTTTAAAAACGAAAACTATGGTGATTTAGCTTTGCTATATACTAACAGGGCATTGGATATTGCTAAACAAAATAATTTTGAGTCATTAATTCCAGTTGGTTTAAGTTTCTTAAGCGATTATTATTTAGAGATAAAAGACTATAAAAAAGCTAGTCTGTATGCAAAAGAAGCATTGAATTATAATAAATTTTTAAGTGAGCCTATTAAAATAAATATTTTTGAAACTTTAAGTTCTGTAAGTAGAGAAAACAATCAGAAAGTATTTGCATACGTGTATTTAGATTCCTTAAATAATTTAAAAATTAAATCGGAACCTTACTATGGTGCAGCCATCACTAATTTCTCATATGAAACATATATTTTTTTTAAAGATTATGAGCTAGCATTCAAAGCTATTGAAGAAAAATTACAATTTGAAAAGGAGCTAAAAGAACAAGAACAAATAAAAGCTATAAACGAACTAGAGACTAAATATCAAACAGATTTAAAAAATTCAGAAATAAAAAGCCTCAGTCAGCAGCAAAGAATCAATACTCTAGAAATTGAAAATAAACAAGTCCAAATTAAAAGACTTATATTTCTATTAATTCTTTCTTCATTAATCATTATTGGAATTCTTTTTATTGCAACTAGAATTCAACTAAAGCGAACAAAGCAAAAAAATGAAGCCTTAAAAATAGCTTTCGATAAACAAGTTGCTTTAGAGAAAGAACTAACAGGAGTAAGAGACAACATTGCCCAAGATTTTCATGATGATTTGGGAAATAGACTTGCTAGAATTTCACTATTATCCAATCTTGTAAATAATGAAGTTTCTAAAAAAGACGAAAAATTGCGATCTAAGGTTAAGCAAATTACCGATGATGCCAATGATCTTTATTTAGGAACACGAGATTTCATTTTTTCATTAAAAGAAAACAGCGATTACATTGAAGAATTAGCAACTTATTTATCCGATTTTGGTGAAAATTATTTTAGCAAAACCAATAACAAATTTGTTCTAGAAAAGCATATTGAATCTAATGATAAATTACCATACTATTGGAGTAAACAGCTTATTTACATATTTAAAGAAGCTATGACAAACGCTTTAAAACATGCAAAATGTAATCAAGTTACACTTAAATTTAACTATTCAAAAAATAATTTGAACATAGAATGTATTGATGACGGGATTGGTATAAATGCCGAAAGTTTAAACTCTACTAATGGATTACTAAACATGAAAGAAAGAGCAAATAAAATTGGAGGAAATTTACAAATTGAATCCAAAGAAAGTCAAGGAACAAAAATTTGCTTTTCAGGTAAAACAGTTTAAAAATGCAAGAACTAAAACATAAAGTAGTAATTATTGAAGATAACATTCCTTTAAGTGAAGGATTTAATGAAGTTATAAATACTACCAAAAACTTTAAAGTTGTAAATATTTACCATAATTGTGAAGATGCCATTGAAAATTTAAAGTATGATAATGCTAATATCTTTCTAGTAGATATAGATTTACCTGGGATAAATGGTGTTGAAGGTACTAAACAAATAAAAAGCATATTACCAAATTGCCATGTTATAATGGTAACTGTTTATGAGAATTCTGATATAGTTTTTGATGCACTTTGTGCAGGTGCTACAGGTTACCTTACTAAAAATGTGTCACCAGATGATATTATAGATGCTTTAAATGAAGTAATAAGTGGTGGAGCGCCTATGAGTATAAAAATTGCAAAAATGGTGGTAAGTTCCTTTCAAAAAAAACCAAGTAAAATAGAATTATCTCCAAGAGAAAAAGACGTGCTTATACTTTTATCGGAAGGGAATAGTTATGATTCTATAGCCGAAAAATTGTTTATAAGCAGGAACACTATAAAATTTCATCTTAAAAATATCTATATCAAGCTTCAAGTAAACTCTAATATAGAGGCGGTGCAAAAAGCCAATAAAGAGAATCTTCTTTAACATTTTTAAAATTTAGTAGGTTTTAATTCTACCCATTTGGGTAGTACAGCCTTTAGTTCTCACAACTACTTTTACCCAGAA